>ENA-OSEO01002430-OSEO01002430.1-sediment-metagenome-genome-assembly--contig:-NODE-2430-length-26467-cov-3.859682_pt1 | contig 26467 bp, 18 predicted proteins | sample MGYA00237883_ERZ534232 | MGnify/ENA metagenome assembly ERZ534232
CGGTCCGCGCGACATGAATGGTGGCCCCGGCGACAAATCCGGCAGGATGCAGGACTTCGGTCTCCGCGAGATGGCCGGCGGTCCTGGCGACAGGTCCGAGAGAGCACAGCACGGTCCCCGCGAGATGGCCGGCGGTCCTGGCGACAGGTCCGAGAGAGCACAGCACGGTCCACGCGGCATGACTGGCGGCCCTCGCAACGACCAGTCCGACCGGATGCAGGGCTTCGCTCCACGCGACATGACCGGCGGCCCTCGCAACGACCAGTCCGACCGGATGCAGGGCTTCGCTCCACGCGACATGAATGGTGGCCCCGGCGACAAATCCGGCAGGATGCAGGACTTCACTCCCCGCGACATGACCGGCGGCCCTGGCGATAGGTCCGGCAGGATGCAGGACTTCGGTCCTCGCGAGATGGCCGGCGGTCCTGGCGACAAATCCGGCAGGATGCAGGACTTCACTCCCCGCGACATGACCGGCGGCCCTGGCGGCAAGTCCGAGAGAGCACAGCACGGTCCTCGCGACATGGCGGGCGGCACCGGCGGCAAGTCCGAGAGAGCACAGCACGGTCCGCGCGAGATGGCCGGTGGCCCCGGCGACAAGTCCGGCAGGATGCAGGGCTTTGGCGCACGCGAGATGGCCGGCGGTCCTGGCGACAGGTCCGAGAGAGCGCAGGCCGGTCCGCGCGAGATGACCAGCGGCCCTGGCGACAGGTCCGAGAGAGCGCAGTCCGGTGCACGCGAGATGGCCGGCGGCCCCGGTAAACAGCCCAACATGCAAGGCTTTGACGCACGAGGGTCAGCGGGCCAGCCAGCCGGTGAGTCCGGTACCTCCGGCGCTTCACGAGGCCAGATGCAACCAGCCTGGCCGTTCTTTGGAACAAGATCTGAAACGTCCCAATAGTCTATAGAACTGTGGGGCGGAACAGGCAGAGCATGCGTTCTGCCTGTTCCGCTCGTTGTTGGAATCACAGTAAGGCACCCATCAAGATTTCCCTACAAACGGTGTCAAGATTTCCCTACAAAAAGTGTCAAGATTTCCCTACAGACAAATCGCCGATTTCGTGATATAATTGAGACATAAAAATCGTTCCGGTGACCCAAAACGGTTTATGACTGTCTTCGATCATATCCACACGAGTCCAGCAGCGTCTCACCATGTCGTTCCGGTCAATTATTGTCCCTGTCATGCCAGCGCTCTTCCGTTTAACAGACTCAGTGTCGTTCCATATCGGTGCTCTCATAGCGTTGCAGTATCGGGTCGTATGTTAGCGTAGTCTCTTGCCTGAGGAGGTTCCAATGTACGTTGCACTTGCCCAGGCATTGGGCGCCAGCGTAGAGCAGTTGGAGGCTGCTTTGGAGGAACAAAGATCGGTCCGAGAATTGGCCAACGCACGTGACATGGATATTGGGGGAATCCGCTCGATTTCATCAAAAGCCTATCGCAGAATCGTCCTGCGCGCTCTGGTCGAGGGTCTGCTGACACAAGACAAGGCGAACAAGCTGCTTGCCGGCGAGTTGAATGAGATCGATCTGCTGTCGGAGTGTCTGAGATCGAGTGGTGACTACAAGGAGAGACTGCATGCAGCGGCTGCTGAAACACTGAAGATCAGCGTTTCGGATTTGGAGGCCGCGTTCAGCCAGGACCAGACCCTACGGCAGCTTGCCGAGGCACACGGTGTAGACATCGCCGACGTCCGCTCCGCGATGAAAAGCGTCCACCAGGAGCAGATCCGCCAGGCGGTGAACAACGGTGAGATCAACCAGATACAAGCGGAGCAGCTCCAAGAACAATTCACGCTCGCACCCTGGCTGGGCGAAGATGATCTTCGCGATGCGCTGCCTGTACGTACAGACCTGGACAGTTTGAGACGGTTTCCTTAGGACAACCGGGGGAGACGGGCCACTCTATTGCCAGCCACACTACACCCTTATCCACAGCTGCGCAGAAATCTCTGCAAATTCGCCATAAACCCTGCAAAATCTTCCCGGTGTATGTCATGCCCCACACCTGGCATCGTGTACAATTGTCCTTGCCCACCTGCAGCAGCCATCTGCAAGTCTTGCCATAAGGTGTGCGGCAAAATCCCGCCCTGTGCAGGGTCCGCAACCACTAAGGCCCAAGGCACTGCCACACTGCGTAATTCAGGCAACAGATCGAGACCTATGTTTTCACGGAAGACACCGTTGATAGCCTGAGGGGAGCCCTTTTCAAGCGCCTCTGCCTTCCAGTAGACGTCGCACGTGTGCCACCTGGGATGGGCATCGCGCAATCGATCTGCCTGTTCCCAGCGAGGTTTGCCGAGATGTTCGCTCAACGCCTGACGATACTCCGTTGCATCAACGAGCGGCATGCTCAGCAGCGGGTCGACGAGGACGATGCTGCCAGGCTCGACCTGGCTGGCGGACGCGGTCGCATGGACGAGAGTGACCCCACCGCCCCAGGAATGTCCGATCACTATGGGAGAGCGCAGCTCCAGGCCGGACATGAACGCATCAACGATCCGCGCCGTCTCGCTCAGCCCGTAATTCCTGTCGGCACCAGCGCTGTCGCCGTGCCCTGGCATATCGGGAGCGGTGACGCGATACCCGAGCCGGGCCAGCTCCGGCGCGACGTGCCACCAGGTCATCGCCGAGCTCGTGATGCCATGAAGCATGACCACATCCCGCCCGCGATCACCCCACGAGGCATAGCTGATCCGTACCCCGTCCGCATCGATTTCATTCCGTTTCGGCGTAACGCCGGCGAAACACGCGTCGTCCATGACCCCGTTTCCCTCACTTTCCTGAATGCGCATTGCACGCAACGAACTAGAAGGGCAGTTTCTTGTCGGTAAGCGTCCACAGCGGAACAGATTCGCGCCCAGCACACGATGAAGCCAAGTCACAGTGCGCGCAATGGCTGTCACATGAATCCTCCAGCCGCCGGATGTAGCCCATACGCTCCAGGTCGAGCAACATCTGTGCGATGAGATCCTCCGACACGTTCAGTTCGCGGGCCAAATGCGCCTGACTCTGAATCCCGCCGTCCGCGATGCGCTTCAACAGTCGTTCCAGCATATCATCCTCTGCGTCTTGATCCGTCGCTCAAGTCCCTGCATGGCACTCTGCGCTTTCGTCACGGCAATAGCGAGGCACCCGCATATACGAGACCCCCGACCGAAATGGAAACCACAAACAGGAAGGCCAGGTTCAGGAAGGTCCATTTCCAACCGGCTTCCTGTTTGACGGCCGCCAGGGTGCCAATACAAGGTACGAACAACATCTGTATGACCAGGTAGGTCAACGCGCTGGCCGCTGTGATTGTATTCGCCAGCACGCTCGCCAGGTTCTCCTCGCCACCTGTCCCGTAAAGGATCCCCAGGGTCGCAATCGAGTTCTCTTTCGCAGCGATGCTTGCCAGGAGGGCAACCATGAGTTGCCAATTGAGGCCGATCAGTTGTCCGACCGGCTCCAGCACGCGCCCGATTCCAGCCAGGTAGCTATTTTCAATACCGCGGCCGGGGAAATAGGATAGCCCCCAGATGACAAGCGACGCCATGACGATAACTGTGGCGGCTTTCGCGAGGAAGGAGCGCGTATTTCCCCAAACTGTCAGAGCAATCGTCCGCTTGTTCGGTAAATGATACAGCGGCAACTCCATGATGAACGCTACACGTTCTCCACTCAGGATCCAGCGATTGATGACGACGCCGGCGACTGCCAGGACAACCAGCGACAACACGATCAGACCCCAGGACACCAGAGCGGCCCCACGACCGAAGAACGCTGGGGCGAGAAACGCGATGACCGCCATTCTTGCCGTACAGGGGACCAGCGGCGCTAACATGATTGTCAGCATCCGCGCATTATAGGAATCGATGACCCGCGCGCCAACTACGGCAGGCACGTTACAGCCAAAGCCCAGAAACAGCGGGATGAAGCTTCGGCCGTGCAACCCCATCAAGTGCATGAAACGGTCCATCACAAAGGCCGCGCGCGCCATATAGCCCGTATCTTCGAGAATGCCCATCAGGGCAAAGAAAATAATCAGAATGGGTATAAAGGTGATCACCGTGCCGGCACCGCCGAGGATACCATCCAGAATGAGGCTCTGCAGCCAGTCAGGCGTGCCGGTGAGCAGGGTGGACAAGACACCACTCAGCTCCCCAATCAGGTTCTCCAACCAGACTTGAAGCGGAGCAGCGACCGTGTAAGTCAGCCAGAATGTCAACCCGAGCACGATGAGCAGTACCCCAATGCCCCAGATTGGGTGGGCCAGGACGCGGTCCAGCCTCTCGGTCAGCCCAATCTGCCCCATGGATGGATGCCGCATCGCCACGCGGGTCATCCGCCCGATCCAGTCATAACGTCCACTGGCAACCGCCATCATCCCGTCATCGTGCTCGACCAGAACGCCATGGACCGCTTCCCATTGTTCGGGAGAGAGAGACTCCTGGATCAGTTTCGTGATGACCGCATCCCCCTCGAAAAGCTTCAACGCGATCCAATCGTGCGGATAGGGCGACGGGACAGCGTCCTTGATGAGGTTTTCCAGTTCGGATAGGACTTCGCGATGGTCTGCACGAATTTCGGGCACATTGGGGTGGTATGCGGCGGGGTGATGTACGAGCTCGTCCACTGCCTCGAACAGCTCACGCACGCCCTGGTTTCTGGCGGCGACCATCGGGACGACAGGCACGCCGATGGCTGCTTCGAGGACGTGCGCATCGATTTCCAGGTGTTCCTGCTGAGCAACGTCGATCATGTTCAGGCCGATCACCAGCGGCGCCGGCAGTGGCAACAATTCAGCGACGAGATAAAGAGTACGTTCCAGAGAGGCGGCATTGATGAGGGCAATGACAACATCGGGCCGTTCCGTAATGATATAGTCCCGGGCGATGACTTCTTCGGGCGAGTTGGCCGACAAACTGTAGGTTCCCGGCAGATCGACCAGGCGATAGCGATTGCCATTGAAGGTGAATGTCCCTTCTTTGCGCTCTACAGTCTTGCCGGGCCAGTTCCCGACGTGCTGGTTCAACCCGGTCATCATGTTGAAGACAGTCGTCTTCCCTACATTGGGCTGGCCCGCCAACGCGACGGTGATCACTCTGTGGTCATGGGAGGGTAACTTGGCGACCTGCTCAGCCTGGATTTCGTTCAACACAGAAGGCGAAGAAGACATCGCGGCGAACTCCTTCAGGCAGGCTTGACGACGATCTTTCTGGCTTCGCCCCTACCCAACGCTACCCGCGCACCGCGCACGGTAACAATCAAGGGGCCTCGCCCGAAGTTCTGAACCATTACGATCTTCTGACCGGGGATGAATCCCAGGACCGCCAAGCGGTTGACCAGTCCGCGTCCGCCATGAAGGGACTCGATCATCGCCTGTTCGCCGGCTGACAAGTCGGCAAGTGGAAGTACACCGTTATTGTTCGACACGTGTGGAACCGCTCCTGGCCGCATGAGTTCTTTGAACATAATACTTAGTCTTACCTTACATTCTTCATATTATCATAGATGACAGGCCCTGTCAAAAGTTAGCCTACGCTTATATTCTTAATTATACCACGAAGAATCAGAAAGTCAAGAGATGGTGAACACGTTTTCATTGCGGTTGCAACAACTGCAAAATCCATTATAATCTGGTGCGGCGTGTCAGCAGGGGAAGCAGGAGAGTATGCAGGTGAGTGAACCGATTATCGATTACAGTAGAAAATGGTACGTGATGGCAACCGTTGCGATGGGTATATTCCTGTCAACGATCGATGGGACCATCATCAACGTGGCGTTGCCCACCTTGGTCAGCGACCTGAACGCCGATTTCCCGACCGTGCAGTGGGTGATGTTGTCCTATCTGCTCACGTTGGCAATCCTGTTGCTGACGATGGGACGGCTGGGCGATATGGTGGGGAAAAAGCCGATCTATGCACTGGGGATGGTGATCTTCACGACCGGCTCCGTGTTGTGCGGCCTGTCACCCACCGTGTACTGGCTGATTGGATTCCGTGTGTTGCAGGCCATTGGCGCTTCGATGACCATGGCGCTCGGGACGGCTATCCTCGCGGAGGCATTCCCGCCGACCGAACGCGGCCAGGCGATGGGCATCAGCGGGACGATGGTGGCGATTGGGATCGTCACCGGCCCGGTATTGGGGGGCATCATCGTCGATGCGTTGTCGTGGCACTGGATATTTCTCGTCAACGTACCGGTAGGCTGTGCTGGCATCTTCATGGTTCTGCGTTACGTCCAGGGTACCAGGCCCGCGGGGAACCAGCGCTTCGATTTTCTGGGGGCCGGGACGTTGTTAAGCAGCCTGCTGTGCCTGTTGCTGGCGCTAACGATCGGGCAACGCATTGGGTTCGTGCAGGGACCGATCCTCGCGCTCCTGGCGGCGTGGTTGGTTTTGCTGGGACTCTTCATTCTCGTCGAATCGCGGGTCACGCAGCCGATGATCGATCTGGGGTTGTTCCGTAATGCGGATTTCTCGACCAGCCTGATTGCCGGATTCATTGTCTTCGTGGCGATCGATGGCGTGTTCGTGCTGATGCCATTCTATCTGCAAGATGTACTGGGATTTGCACCACGAGTGGTGGGTTTGTTACTCGCCGTCTCTCCAATCGCACTCGGTTTGACCGCGCCGGTATCCGGGCGACTGTCGGACCGCTTCGGCTCAAGGCACATCATGGCGATCGGTCTGTTCGTGTTGACGTGCGGATTCTACGCCATCAGCACACTGACGATGGGGACGACTATCCCCGCGTACATCCTCCGCCTGATACTGATCGACACGGGCATGGGCCTGTTCGAGCCTCCCTACGCGAGCCTGATCATGGGCTCGGTCCCTCCCGCACGGTTTGGAGTAGCGGCCGGTTTGCTGCATATCGCGATGGCGCTGGGCAACACGGTGGGTATCGCTGTGCTCGGCGCTTTGTGGACGGCCCGTGTCTCCGCACGGTTGGACAGATTGCCGCAAAGCGGGGCGACCAGTGCGCCGGCCGAGATCCAGATGGCGGCGCTCAACGATACTTATCTCATTGCGACGTTTCTCATCGCACTGGCGTTAAGCCTGGTCGTGTGGAACCTGATACGGTCGGGAAGAGGAAGACGGCACTCGACCCCTGTCGAACCAAGGACAGTATAGCGGGGCACCCTACCGTCAATCAGCATGCCCTGCAGGCAGCGTCCGGTCCAAGAAACCGACCACGCGCTGCTCGTACTCGTCCGGATGGGTCTCCAATGCCGCGATATGCCCCGTCGCGGACGGTTCCCATAGTGTCCGTGGCTCGCCGGCGGCTGCGAAATAGGCCCGATTGGGCAACCGCTCTTCGGGAGTGTCCGCGGCGATCAGGAACACGGCGCGCGGGGCGATCCGTGCGATCAGCTTTTGCGTCGGAGGCGGGGAGGCCACTCCGGATTGCAGCCGGCTCATGTTGTCCATGACCCACACGCCAGGGACGCGGGACAGATTCGCCAGGCTCGGGACGATAAACATGTCCTGCAACGTCCGGAACCCCATACCTTCGGCGACAACCGCCTTGATGCGCGGGTCATCCGCAGCCGCCTGGAGACTGGCACCTGCACCGACAGACAGTCCGAGCGCACCGATCCGCTGTGGATTCACATCATCGCGGCTGCTCAGGTAGTCGACCGCGGCGCGGATATCGCGATCGGTATCCCAGCCGAACGGGAACACATCGCCAGCGCTCTCGCCGTGCGCGCGCAGATCGAACAGCAAGACCCCATAGCCGTGTTTCGCGAGCAGTGCGCTATGGGCGAGCACGGCAGTGCGGTTGCCGCCGTGTCCGTGCACTGCAATGACCGCGGCCCCACTTCGAGAAGGGATGTACCACCCGGCCAATTTGACCCCGTCCTCCGCCATGAACTCGACAGGCTCGAAATCCAGCTGCAGGTCCGCCGGAGAGACGTTCCCGGGCAGCACACGGGGTGGATGCAGGTAGATCTGGTTCAGGTAGACGGGTATGACCACATAGATTCCAAAGCACAGCAGCACGACGCCGGTCACGACCAGGTTGGCGTAGTATCTACAACCACGTTTACGGGGAATCGGTTGGTTCATCAAGCCTCCTTCACCTTGCGCCGTTCGTCGCGACGCAGATCCGCTCCAGTTTAGCCGTTGAGCCACGGATCGTCAAGCGCGCGCTCTGTGCGAGTGTATCCAAGAATTTTGGCGCCAATTGCAGCGCTTTCCACGCGACAAACGCACTGGAGAGCACACCTACTGTACCAGACTGTGCCAATCTTCTGCGATGCGGACCGGCACACGGTCCACCCAGGCGTATCATCCCCGGGACTGCGATGGTGGCATGGCGTCGGAGATTGGCCCCATCTTAACCGACAGGAAGACACACCTGTGAACTGAGCAGGTCACGCTGACAACGCGACCTGCCTGCCGCTCGCCGGCCTCGCACAAGTGTTGGGCGCACTCCCTTGTGCCATCGTCCGCTCTGTGGTAAGATACGTCACGTAAATCATGCCGGATGCTGTCTTCTCGCGGAAGTCCATACGCGCCATGTGACATTGTCCGCCCGTACGCCGCATTCGTCGTCTATTGGGACAAACGTCCGGCGCAAAGTGCGCACTTCTGTCCGGAAGACGGGATGTGCGGGCACGCGGCAGAGCGAGATCTTGACGGAGGAACCTCAATGATCGGTCAAATCCTCGATGGACGGTACGAAATCCAGCGGGAGCTGGGCAGTGGTGGGCTGGCAACCGTTTACCTCGGGCAAGACAGGCAGAACGGCGGCTCGGTCGCCGTGAAAGTGCTGCGCCCTCACGTCGCACCGGAAAGCGACAGCCATGCCCGCTTCGAACGCGAAGCCCGGCTGATGCGCTCGTTAGCTGATCCTCATTTCGTCCAGGTGACCGATTTCGGCAGGACCGGCACGCAACCTTTTCTGGTCATGGAGTATGTCGAAGGCAGCACGTTGAAAGCCCTCATCCAGAAAGAGGGCACGTTATCGGCACAACGAAGCGCATGCATCGCACGGCAGGTCGCGGAGGGTCTGGGTGCGATTCACCGGCGCGGCGTCATCCATCGCGATATCAAGCCACAAAACATTATGGTCAAGCCCGACGATTCCATCAAGGTCATGGACTTCGGTGTTGCCAAAGCCGCCGACATGAATACACTGACGCGAACCGGGTTCATGGTAGGTACCCCCCATTACATTGCACCGGAACAGGCGATGGGGGATGCTGCCGACCCACGCTCGGACATCTATTCTCTGGGGGTGGTATTCTATGAGATGTTGACTGGCCAGGTCCCATTTTCAGGAAGAACGCCGGTCGCCATTCTGATGAAACATCTCAACGATCCTGTTCCAGCGGATTGGGCGGAGCACTGCCACATTGCGCCTGCGGTCGTCGATCTGGTCAATCGCTGCCTGGCGAAGACGCCGGCTGGCCGTTACGAGAACGCCACCGCGCTGGTCGCAGCAATCGACGCGCTGGCCCTGGCGCACGACTGGGACTTGCGTGTCCCAGCATGCATCGTCCCGGCAGGCGCAGCGGCGGACGACCGCACGCTCATCCTGTCCAGGGGCGAGATTGATGCAACCCTGGCCGGGCAAAACGTGCACATGCCAGCAGCGGGAGCTGTCACCGCGTGGAGCACGTCCACGCTCCGCGAGCTATTGACTGCAACGTTCGACGAAGAGGGGCTGACCGCTTTTTGTGGCGAGCATTTTCCGGATGTGTATGCGGGATTTACAGCGGAGTTGGGCCAACGGCAGAAAGTCAGGCGGCTGCTGGAACACTGCAAGCAACACGGTAAGACGGAGGTCCTGCTCCAACTGGTCGCCACAGAGAACCCGGCCGGGTACAACCAGTTCGTTCCACGTCGCTAGCCCGGGACAGTGAGTTGGCGAACCCGTGATCTGTGGAGCGACTACTGCGCCGCCCGCTCCTTCGTGGGCACATAGTCGAACTCCCCGATGGTCACTGTGTCGCTCCCATCCAGAGTCTTAAGACGGGCACCCGTACTGGGATCATACAGCCCGGCAACGATCCGCCCGGGTCCCACCCAATCCTTATCCTCCACCGTGAGGTAGTGCGTATCACGCATGGCGCTGGCGGGCAACCAGTTGTACGCCGGGATCGCTCCATTTGCCGGCGGCCCATCGTGTTGCCCGATCAGATTGCCACTGCCGGTATCGAGCAGTTGGACGAACGCAACGTAATGGGCCTCGACGTCCGGGAAACCGTCCCACAGCAGCCCCACTTGAACGCGATCGCCGGGATGCAGCTCCCGTGTCCCCATTTCAACGAAGAACCCCTCCGCATCACTGACCGCGACCTGAGCGTTCAGCAGTATGATCCCGTTTTCGAGCACGGTTAAGGGAGTCACGCCATGCGGGGTGGCGGTCTTGTGCAGCCAGAGCAGATCGTTGGCCTGGTAGAACGGGCGGAAGTCGGGTCTGGGGAGCACTTCGGTGTCCACGATCGCGTTGAAGTTCTCGCTGACCGGATACGTGTTCCCCTGGCGATCCAGAATGATATCGTCGGCAGCAGCGATCACGCTGGGGAACACATATACCTCAACACGCTGAGACACATGCGGGACGATATCGCTCTGCGCTGAGACGACGGCATCGGGTGCGATGCGGTCGAGAATAGCCTGGATGCGCACACCACGCTCCGGAAGCGTGCCCTGCACGGTCCAGGCTACCGGCAACGGGCTGTACTGCACGAACGCCCATACGCTGCCGATGACCAAAAGTGCGACAGCGCACCACCGCGCCCGGCTTTTCAGATAACCGAGTCCCTGTATGGCGGCGGCATAGAGCAGCGGGAGCAGTGGCGCGACGTGCCATTCCTGCAGGGTGTAGAGAGAGGGTTCGTCACTCAGTTGCAGATAGAGGAACACCGGCAGCGACAGCGCGAACAGCGGCCATCCAAGCAGTGCCACGAAGCCCGTGGGCAGCAGTTGGCGCAGAAAAGCCGCGCCGATATCCTTCCGGAACAGGTGAACTAAGGGCACGCCGGGCCGCGTAATCAACGTTTTCAGCGCCTCACGCGGAGTGGCGCCCAGGTAGCCATAGCGCGCGCCAATCGAGCCATACTCTCTCTCCTCGCGAAAAGCCGGGATAATGACCTGCAGCGCCAGCAAGAGCCACGCCACACTTAACAGACTGACGCCGAGGCCCCAGGCTCGAGACCTGCTGTCGAACAACAGGTAGATACCGAAGGCCAAGGTCAGGATGGCGACGTCTTCTTTGCAGAGCAGCGCGAAGAACAGGCTCGCGGTGAGCAGCGGATAGCGACGCCGTACCAGCGCATAGACGGCGAGTGCGATCAGGGGGGTGGCGAGCGCGATCTCGTGGAAATCTCGCAGGTTGATGAGGTGAAGGGAGGGGTTGAGATAGAAACAGGTCAAAACGACCGGAGCCAGCCATTTGTTCACGCGGCGGGCCAGCCAGTAGATGGGCAGCCCGGCCAGCGCGAGGGCTAACGTCTGCACTGCCAGCAACGCCTTTACGTTGGGCCATAGCCAGTAGACCGGAGCAACGCAGAGCAGAATCGGTGAGAGGTGATCACCCATGAAATTCCAGGGGTATTTCAGCGTGTTGGCAAACCAGTGCCCGTTTGCAGTGCTCCACACGATCTGATCGAAATAACCCAGATCCAGCGCATGGGTCAGGAAGCGCCCATGCAAGCGCCAAGCCGTGGCTGTCAGAACAACGAAATAGGTCAGAGCCATGCCATAGGGCATGATCCCGGGGGGACCTCCCCGGCGTTTACGCTTTAGCGGTGTCTTCAGTGTTCGTTCTCCTTCGGAGAAGGCGGAAAACGCTATCCATGTAACGGCACTCCACACTGAGACCGGGAATTGAACGATGAACGCTTCGCTCCGCCGCCTGGCCCGTTTGGGCGGTTCGCTCTACCCGATCTGCACACATCCCTTACCAGGCAATGTGCCGGATATGATCCCAATCGCCAACCACGCAAAACACAATGCCCAGGACAAAAGCCTGAATGCGGTAGGTATTCCCGGAGTACACCAGATCGAATTCCTGCGTTTCCGGCTTGCCCAGGCCGTAGCGTGTCGCGTACCTGGCCAGGGCGGCTTCCGGATTGTAGTCCACGCCAACCTGGTCCCAGGACTTCCGCCGGATGAACTCTTCCAACGTCTCTCCCGGTTTGGGCTGCGCGGGTTGGCTGCGTAATGCAGCCTCCTCCCATTCGGCGGTACATTCGAACGTGTCCCACCCGTACGATGGCCCGCAGTTGAACAGCGCCGCACCGACAACGTAATCGTCCTTCTGAAGTTCGCTGTCGTACCAGACAGCGCCATCGACGAACGTGCTCCGTGGAATACCGGTCCGCCAGCCGACATCCGGATAGCTGGAAATCACAGCATGGGTGAGGCCGCATTCGGTGATGAGAACCTGGTATCCGCTCAACCCGGCCATCTGGATGCGATAGCGCAGACAACGGGCCTCCGCCTCCCAATCCCATGTATACCAGGAATATTCGTGGAAACACATGAAGACCTTGTTCTTCGGCAGAGCCAGAGATTTCGGGAAATCCGTCAGCGTGGGCTCACCAGCGAAACCGAAGTTGCCGGCGGGGAGACAGAACAGCCCTACGCGAACGCTGTTGTTCAGCTCCCAGATGCGATAGGCGAAAACGCCTTGAAACGTATCGAATAGCGCGCGTTGTTCGGGACCGGTCGAATTGCCGATCGCTTCGTTGTAGACTTCGACGACGTTCACGAGATCGAGCACACCGGCATACTGCTCAGCAAATGCGGTGCCCGCGGCGAGCGGAACGGAGTAGTCCTGCGAATCGACATACTTGCGCGCCACAATCAAAGTATGCGGTGCTGCACTGCGGATGGCCTGCAGAGAGTGGCGGTCCAGGTCCATTGTCTTCACCATAGGCGGCTGAACTCGTGCAATCGCATCGAGTGTCGCGGTATCCAGGATTTGGATGTGCGGACAAAGCTTGGATGGCATTTCACACCTCCCTGTTCTTGGCACGGTCTCTAAATCCACAGAGACAATTCGACAAACAACGACTTCTATTCCAACATCAGATCTCTTCTTGTGTCAGGCGAGAGCCTGTTTTGAAATACGGCCCAGGAGGACAGGGACTGCTGATTTCCTCGTCGAGTGGTACGTCGCCAGATGCCGCCCGGTCCATTTCTACAACCATCTCCCAGACAAACTCACGGACCCGATGCAAGGTCGGTTCATCCAACCTCTCGAAAACATCACCACGCTGGTGCCAGAAAGGCATATAGTTGAAGATTCCATTGCTCTTCAACGTAAGCAGGGTAATGCCGCGCAACCCATATTTCGCGACGACTCCGGTTTCGGTGTAACCCGCTCGCAAAACACAGGCCTGCCCGCCCAGGTCGGGACGGCGGTGCGCTACGTGAGCGGCGAGATCGAGCAGATAGGGATCGCTGCGATAGGTCGCGAACGTCCCCTCGCTCTTCGCGTAACGGATGTCACCACAGCCCACGCCCTCCAAATTGATGAAAACCGCATCTTCGAGTTGCTGGCGATATGCCTTCAGGAAATTCATCATACCATAACAGCCCACTTCCTCACAACCGGATAACAGCGTCCAGATTTCGGTATGCTGCAGTGGATTTTCTGTGGCACACTGCGCCAGACTGAGGACTACCCCTACCGCGGAGGCGTTGTCGTTCGCGCCCTCCGTATACGGGCTGAGCTCCGCTTCCATCGTGAAGAGCAGAGCGAGCGCCTGAATGGCGGTGCCGATCCACGACCATTCGTACCACACACTGGCCCCGCTCAGCGCACCGCACGTGTACAGGACGGCGTTGGCGACCAGACTGAGCACGGTCAGCAGCGACAGCAACACAAACACCGGCAGAATCCAACTTGAGCTGAACAACAATGGGGTTTGCCCGGAGTCCAGATGCCCGACCAGCACGACCTTGACCCGCACGTCCTGAGCGGGCGGGATTGTGCCGATGACGTTCTGCGAGTTGCCGGTGGGGAGCAAACGTCTTGCCGGATTGTCCTCGAAATTGACTTCGCGGTATATCCACCAGGCGGCGAGAGCCGAGCACAGAGCGGCCAGGAGTTGCGTGACAGTTCCAGCAAGGGAGTACACCACCGCCCCCAGGAGACCCAGGATCAGGCACAGAACATAGGGGCGCCAGAGCTTCACTGCACCATGAAAGCGCTGTGCTTCCACCATTGGCACGCCCAGTTTGAGCAGAACGCGGCGCACGTACACGGACGCTTTGGTCTCGTTTGCCGTGGTCGAGCCGCGGTGTTTCAAGTCCTGCGTCAGGTGCGCAATGTACATCAGCGGAGAAAAGATTGGGGAACGGGTTGCCATGAGCCCCTCCTAACGGACAGCAGATTGTAGTGCACAGGGTCCGGTGGCGCACTTGCCACAAACGTCTGTCAGCCCCAGATCGGAGAAATAGCGATCGACCTCCAGGCACCGCTCATAGCACAATGCCCGGTCGAACCCTTCTTCACGCAAAGCGCCCACCGGGCATCGCTGGACGCAGACACGACAGGAACCATCGGCGTAATACCGGCAGCGTTCCGTTTTTGTTGCCGGAACGACAGTGGGGGTCAGGCAGGCGGTCGTGACCAGGCTACCGAAACGTCCGGCACATCCCTGAGCGGTAATTACCATCTGATGAAGTCCGAAGCTTCCCAGACCGGCAATGACTCCCACACTCTTATGCGACCAGCGGCTGATGAGCCGCAGCGGATCGAAATTATGCGTGGGCAGCTCCCAACCGCTCTGATACCCCTGTTGCGCCAACAACGCGCTCAATGCAGCGCAGATACCAGCGATCAGTTGGTTGGTTTCCACATAAGCAACGGCCCATTCACGGGCCGTATAATCGCTTCTGGCGTTCGCTGCCACGATCGATTTCGCAAACGGCAGAAAGAAGGAAATCACGCTTTGTGCGTCCGCCAAGATGTCCTCCGGCAACAGATGGGCGGGATCGACCTCCGTCTGTAGCCTGACGAAGCCCGGGTTGCCGGCGGCGACAAACGCGACCAACGGGGAACGATACTTCGTGGCGCCCGTGAATTCTGCGATAGAGTTCTCGATGAGAGTGCGGATTTCCTGTTCTAACATGGTCGCTTCGCTCCAGATCTCAGTTTGTGTGTTCAACAGGCTCGACCGTGAGCTCTGAAATAAGCAGTTGGTTGTCGGGCAAAGCACCGTCAGAGTCAGTCGCCTGCAGCCGCTGCATATCGTCCAGTGTGTACATTCCGCACACCACGCGGTAGTCGCCTGGGGGCGCATCGGCTGCCACCTGGATGTCGTAGCGATCGGCGATGAGCATACCCGTCCGCCACACAGAAGTAGGCAGAGCACCACGCAGCGGCTGGCTATCTCGCTGTCCCCTGAGCGTACTCGTGCTGTCCAGAAGCTGGGTAAAAACCGTGGCGTTCTTCGCGAGCAGCGCTTCGGGACGCCAATAAAGCGTTAACCGCACCGTCTGGCCGGGTTGCACGGACCGATCCTGCAATGTGTACCCGGCCAAATGGACCGCCGCGTCAAAACGGACGTCGGTCTGAACCGCGCTCCGATCAACGTCCAGCAGCTCGAAGACCAGGAAGTTCGCGGGCAGTTGGTCCAGTACGTATGCGAGAGCGCTGTGCGGTGGCATCTCGGTCATTTCGATCTGCCGTTGATCGATCGTAAAGAACTGCCCCAACAGCGGCGCACGCGAGAGCAGCGTTTCGTAATCGACGATCAGGTAACGTACCCCATGCGCGCGGCCATAGGTCAGCAGCTCGTCCCAGGTCGCAATGTCTGACGGCACTGTGAGAAAAGCGAACGAATCACTGTATTTCCAGAGCGGCAACGCATGGCTCGTCCCGAACAACACTGTAGTTTTGCGGTCGACACCACTCGCCAACCAGTACAACACCTGGTCGGTGTACGCGTTCTTGGCGCGATCGACTGCATACGGATTCGCCTCTACCGCGCGCAGTGGCCAAATCAGCAGCCCTGCGAAGACGACGATCATGACCATACAGGCAGATGCGGAGACGGCACCCCCAGTCTGTCTTCGCTGTTCCCCTACCCGTTCCAGGAACCAGTTGACCAATCCCCGGCACGCCAGCACCACGAACAATATAAAAATCGGTAGCACCGGCAAGAAGAATCGCGGATTCGGGCTGATTGGCAAAAACCAGCTCAGCGGGGCAATCGTGCCAACAAGCAATATCACCCCACTCACCGTGATCTTCTTGTGTTTGAGCACGAAACGCCACATCCGCTTGCGAAAAACCAGCACCAAGCCAAGTAGCAAGAGCATAGCCCACGTCACATAATGCCGCTGGAAACCGCTCTCCAGCCCCCACGGCATCAGACTATACCCAAACAGGCTTTTCGTCAAGCCGATGCCGGTCCATTCGCGGGCCCATATCTCGGACAACGAATGTGACTGAAGATAGCTGCCCATCGTCGGCAATTCCGCAAGTTTCGATGCCTGAGTCTGATACCAATTGTCGAGCCACAGAGCATGCGTGTAATTGAAGCTATAGAAGGGACTACCGAAATGCACCGTGTTGTACACCCAGAGTGGGAGCACCGTGACGGCGAAAGCAAGAGGAAACGCCAGCCAGTGACGGTCGCTGAGAACCCCTTTGCCCCTGACCAGGATCACTGCGATGAGGAAACTCAGCACGAGCGACGACGCACTGCCTTTGGTCAGGTAGGCCAAGCCGGCCATCAGTCCGGCTATGGCCCATGCCTTCCATCCGCAAAAACCACGCACGATGAAAATCCAACTCAGGACGAAGAACAGCACAAGCAAAGGCTCGCACATAGACATCGCGGCATGCTGGATGAATTGGGAATTGATGCTCAACAAAGCAGTCGCAGTCAGCGCGACACCAACACCGAACTGCCTGCGCACGAACAGCCAGAAGATCACCAGTACCGCCAGACTGACGAGTAAATTGAGGAGTTTCGCCGTGGTGAAGTATGCCCAATCTCGCTCCGCAAACACGGAGATGAGCAATGGGTACAGCGGATTCCGCGCTCCATCACTGACCAACCCCCGGACTTCGCCGAAGGCAGACATCGAGGTCGCGAAACCAGCAGTCTGCGTGTCGGGTTCGGTTGGCGGGGCATGGAGATTCAGTCCGAGCTGCAAGTAGTACCCCTGGTCGACCCGTTGCGAATTCCAGTTAGCTTCGATGGCCACGAGTCCAATAACAACGAAGCGCAACAGAATCAATGACAACACCAATCCGACAAGCCACGTTCGTGAGTGCCTTTGTACGAGGTCCCCTGGATTCATGAGCTCTCTTTCCGGTGCGTTTTCAGCATCTGCTTACCTACACAAAAGCGAGGCAATGTTCACGCCCCAGATGAGTCGGATCATTACCTCGCTTCCGTTCAGCCAAGCTGACGAGTTGCCCTTATTCGTCTGCTTTCTCCAGGATGACGTTGGTACCACTACGAACCTTCTTGAACACCTTGGGGTCGCCCTCTATCCTGCCAAACACATTCACCGGGCTGGCAGGACGGATGTCATCGCCATGACTGGCTGGTGTCCGGCCAAAGAAAATACAGAAGGCGTTTCCCGGCGGCCAATAACCCAGGTCGCCCAAATCGACGACCGCCTGAGCATCTTCCTCTCCGAGCTGGACTGGGATACTGAAGTAGATCTCATCGCCCCAGGTGTTGCCCCTCGCCTGGATCGGCAATGCATCCCAGATCTTCTGAGCGGTGACGGTGTCGTTGAGCAGACCATACGCCACAAGGTCACCAGCCGTGATTTTGATTCTGTTTGCCATCGTACTAGCTCCTTTCCCTGTGGGAACCCACAGACGTTACCATTCAACGCAATTGGAGGAGGCCGACATCAGTACAATATTCAAGCGAGTTTTGGCAAGAGATGTTTGCCAAGATACGCATACTCGGGCAATGGTCCGCCAATCAGCGGGCGAGCATATTCCAGGAACGCCTCGGTCACATCATTCGAACTCGCGGCGATGAATTCGTCGGGAATGACTTTCTCGGCATTGGCGACGAGCTCCAGATCAGCCAGGCCCGTACTCCATTTGTAGGGATCGCTGGATTCACGGACCAGCGTGACCATCTTGTCCGAGATGCCCGCGATAGCCTGCTTCACGGCCATTTGGCCCACAGTATAGGCTTCCAATTGGTCAACCGGAGAAGCGAGGGCGACGGACATACGTTGAATTGTGCCCGGCTTGTCGTAGCGTGCCTTGAGCCCGAGATTGGCGCTGATCTGTTTGCAGAGCAGATCGGCGACACCACCCATCTGCTTGTGACCGAATGCGTCGACGTCAACGGCCGCCGTGGATGCGCTCAACGTTTCTCCATCGGGTCCCTTGGCGCCCTCGCAGATCGCAATGACACAGTAGCCGAGGCGATCGTACACTTTTTGCACATCATCGAACACCTTCTGCATCGTGATGGGACGCTCCGGTAGATAGATCAGGTGGGGTGCCGCATCTTCATGGTCGCGCGCGAGAGCACTCGCGGCCGTGATCCACCCGGCATTGCGCCCCATCAGCTCGATGACCTTCACCGTGTCCACGACACCGATGGCCTCCGTATCGAGGCCCGCATCACGGACGGATGAGGCGACCCAGCGGGCAACACTGCCAAAGCCCGGTGTGTGGTCGGTATAACCCAGGTCGTTGTCGATCGTCTTGGGCACACCCATGCAACGCATCTCGTAGCCGGCTTCCGCAGCCAGCACACCAACGCGATGCGCGGTATCCATTGAATCATTGCCACCGATGTAGAAGAAATAACGGATGTTGTGAGCCTTGAAGACTTCAATGATTCGCCCGTAGTCGGCTGGTGTGAGCTTGTGCCGGCAAGAGCCCAGCGCAGACGAAGGGGTTCTGCGCAACAGATCGATCGTGTGTGCGCTTTCCTTGCCAAAATCGATCAACTCTTCGTTCAAGATGCCCAGGATACCGTGCAGGGCAGCGTACACACCCGTGATCGTGCCGTCGCTCCGCAGGCCCTCTTCGACGACACCCGCCAAACTGGCGTTGATCACCGCAGTGGGGCCACCACTCTGTGCGACAACCAGATTTCCTTTGAGTTTATCTGTCATCTGTCTTTCTCTCTTTCACTGGAACAGAGGTGAATCGTGGGTCGATTGACAGTCAATCGATCGTTTCACTTGATCCACCTGGTCAAGGCGTCCATATCCTTGCCGCGATTCTTCATAATGTACTCGGCAGCCTGTTCGGCACTGAAACCCTCGTGGACGATCATGTAGACGGCCTCCGCAGTCGCGAGTGGATCTTCCGCCCCGGGATAGAGGATGTTGCGTCCGACCAGTGCACCGCGGATATTGCCACCGGCCTGCATGCCGCTGGCAAACTCCTGCAGCATCGGGGTCGGGTCGCCCTTAGAGGCGCCGCCGAGCATCAGGATCGGTTCGGTGACGGAGCGGCTGACGATGTGATAGTCTGCGCAGTACGGCAGTTTCAACCAGAGATTGGCGGAAGAATCGCCCAACGCACCGGCGACGCCGGCGGTCTTGGCGAGATCGACGGCATTCTTCTTGACTTCGTACTTGCCGTTCTTCAGCTCGACCGGCAGGGGCTCGAGGAACGTGGGCAGGCCATAAGCATTCAGCTCGGTGATCGCCTGCGCACAGTACTCGATCGTGTACAGCGAGCGATCTTCGTTGTCCTCGAGGCGGAACATGATCTTCGCGCCGTCGAGGCGGAGCTGTGCAATGCTGTCGGCGGTGAATGAGGTCATGCGATCGTCCATCTCGAAAGCGACGTTGGCCAGACCACCCCGGTTCATACAACCCAGGATGACCTTCTCGTCCAGGAAGCTGGAGCCGCCACCTTGTTTGATGAGATAGTTGACGATAAATAGATCTTCGATGATATCGGTGGGACCCATGACCCCGTCGAACTGTCCGGTGACCAAGACGCGCAGGATGCGTCCCAGATACTCCAGACGATCGCCCATCGCCATCGGGTCGCTGCCGGAGCCGGTCACGCGGCGGGCCGGATGGTCGGTGGCCAGCACGGTGAGCTTGCCGTCCCTGGTCAGCTTCGGACGGCGGACGCGGGACAACGCCTCGGCCATAATCACCTCGGACCGGTCGACCCGCACGGTGGTGATCAGATCTTTGATGCGGACGGGAAAGAACTCTTCCGTCAAAAACTTGTAGTCGCCAATAGAATAAGCCATCTCAAAGACTCCTTATCATTTGAATAGTTTCGTTAGCGTGCGAAGGCCAACAGGCAAATCATGTCGATGACACGTATCGCACATACGGGTGTGTTGACACCAGACCCTGTGTTATGATTATACACCCGCTGATTCTCGCTGGCAAGGCGCGGTGCGCTGCCAGTGACGACGTTGCTTTGAACGACGGCGACGCAGGAAGGCATCCCGCGTCGCCGCATGTACGGTCAGTACCAAACCGATCTCCGAACCCCAGGACTACATCTTGACCATGATCTTGCCGTCGGCACGCTGGGTCGATTTGGCGATCGCATCGACTGCCGCGTCCAGGTTATAGCGGGCGGTGATGGCCTTGGTCATGTCGATCGCACCGGAAGCCATCAGGCGAATGACGTTCGGGAACGTCCCATTTCCGGAATGTCCCTGTGCGCCAAAGAGCTGTGCGTGCTTGACCTGGAATGTGTCGAGGTACATCGGGACGCGATCCGCGGCGCGGCCGATCTGGACGATCTTGCAATCGAAGGCCATCGCTTTTTCCATTTCGGGGATGGTCTTCGTCGGGGCGCCAGCCGCTTCGACCTGGAAGTTAGCACCTTCGCCCTCAGTGAGGTCCAGGATGACCTCGGAAGCCTTGACCTTGGTCGGGTCGAACACGAAATCCGCACCCATGACCGTCGCAAGCTCACGGCGCTGTGGTGAGACCTCAAAGGCGATCACTTTTGCCGCGCCGGCAGCTTTGCACAGAGCGATAGAGCCCAACCCGATGGGGCCCGTGCCGAAGACGGTGACGTAGCCACCCGGACGGAAACCACCAGCCCGCGGGAAGATCCCGTTGTAGGCGACGCAGGTCGGCTCTACCAGAGCACCCGCCTCGTAACCCTTGTTCTCGTCACCGTAGCGGTCGCGGATCGCGTTCAGTTTCCAGCACAGCTTGGCCGGCACGGCGATGTATTCGGCAAACGCACCGTTGACCGTGAAACCGATCTCTTCCAGGTTCAGACACTGGTTGGGATAACCATCACGGCAGGGACGGCAATGGCCGCACCACATCATCTCCTCGGCGGTAACCATATCGCCGGGCACCAGACCTTCGACGGCACTACCGATTTCGACGACCTCGCCGGAGAACTCGTGCCCCAGCGCCGCCGGGAATTTGACCAGGCCGGGATAGAGGATGTAGTTGTCTTTGTCGGTTTCGTAGAAGTGCATGTCGGAGCCACAGACACCGCAGGCTTTGATCTTGATGAGGACTTCGTCCGCCTTGATGCTCGGCACCGGAATGTCGGTGATCTTCAGCGTCGGGTCATGGTAGATCTGGTTGCCGGTGACCGCCTTGCCGGTCCGCTTCTCGAATTCTGACACGACATACCCTGGCTTCGGATCCCACTTTGCATCCAACACTAACGCTTTCATCTGTTACTCGACCTCCCTTTGATTTTAAATGATGTGCTTCGCACCCCATGCGAAGTCACAAAGCGATTTTGCAGCCAAACCAGCGATAGCACACAGTGAATAAGCTCTATCTGGGTTCACGACACGATTCCCTGATAATCAAATCTCCCTTCAGAAAAATGTTGGCCTCCGGGTTTTTCCCGTCCAGCAAAGCCAATATCATCTCCGTCGCCAGGCGTCCCATCGTGTAACGGTGTTGCCGCACGGTGGTCAGTGGGGGATCGATGTATTCGGCGAAAGGAATATCGTCGAAACCGATGACGGACATATCGTTGGGTACGCTCAAACCACGTTTCTTGATGGCACGAATAGCGCCGATAGCCGTGGTGTCATTGTAGCAGAAGATGGCGGTAGGCCGGGGATGGACGGACAGCAACTGGCCAGCGCCTGCGTACCCGCCGTCCGCCCGGCCATCGCCCGGGACGACGAGTTGTGGGTCGAAGGCAATGCCGTTACGCTCCAGAACGTCACGATAGGCATCCAGGCGCTTGTGACTCGATTCGGATTCCGCCGGGCCGGTGATGACGCCGATGCGGCGGTGCCCCAACGCCAGCAGATGATTCACAGCCAGCGCACCCGCGTGGAGATCATCGGTCACGATGGAATAGGCATACTCGGTCCCTTGCTCACGGTTCACCAACACGATCGGAATATGCAGCTCATCCAGGAGAGGCATGTAAAAATCGCCGACTGTAGACGCCGAGACGACGATCCCATCGACGCGTTTTTCGCGAAGCATTTTGACCGCAGCGATTTCGCGGTCGCGGTTATTGCCGGATTCACATAGCAAGACGCCAAACCCGTTGTCGAAGGCAGTCTCTTCGATACCGCGCACCACTTCCGAGGCAAAGGGATCGGCCACTGTCGAGACGACGAGTCCCAGCGTATCGGTACGCTGGCGGACCAGACTGCGTGCCACGGCGCTCGGGGTGTAACCCATTTGCTTCGCCAAGTCGCGGATGCGTTCCTTCGTCTCCGCCTTCACCAGGTTGCTGTCGGTCAAAGCGCGGGATACCGTTGAGTGCGAGACCCCTGCCTCGCGCGCAATATCTTTGATCGAGATTGACATCTCACTCCCTGCTGTGGGTTCGACCGCGTCGGCAACGCGCCGTCATTCCAGATTGCACACGTTTGCAATACTATATTACCACACAATGGGCTGATATGTCAATACCTCGCGACAAATTGTACAAGGATTTTAACGTTTGGAGGGAGGGGGAAGGCCCGGCGAGGTGATCTGCCGGGCCACTGGAGCGCCGGTGTCAGTGCGATTTGAGGATGATGGGGAGGAACAGGACACTGGAGCCCTGCCTCGGTTCGATGTGCGCCGTCTGGATCGCCATCGCGTCACCCAGTCCGCAGCCGCTCCCAGAGAACAGGATGCGATAGTAGTAGGTCTCGTTCGCGAGGGCTGTCGTATCCGTGTAGACGTAGCTTACCGGGTCCGTACCCGCGTAGTTGCCGCACGGACGCACGCTGGGCACCGAGCTGATCTCCGCCCAGGCGTGGGTATCCGCCGAACGGAACAGGGCGAAGGCCGCATTGTTGATCTCTGTCGTCGTCGCCCAGTCGAGGCGCACGCTCGGCCCGGCCCACGCCGCCGCGAAGCCAGACAACGTGACCTGCGGTGCACCTGCCGGCGGCGTCGCGGTAGGCTCGGGCTCGACCACAATCGCCGGCGCCGGGTAGCGACGGGTGACTTCCTCCAGCGCGACTTCGCTGACGACGGTCAGGCCGCCGCCAATTCGATCGATGGTCAGCACGACCTCGCCATCAGCATACTCGCTGTGAGGTAGCACGTAGATATATCGCTGTGCAGTGGCACCGACCGTCACCGTGCCAGCCAGCGTGCTATCGAGCAGTATCTGCTGCTGGCGACCCTGTCCGTCGCCCTCGTAGAACGTCAGCCCAACCCGATAGTCCTTCACCGGGTCGGTCCCGGTGAAGCGGTACTTGATCCGCCCGCTCTCGCTGAAGCGCACGGTCTGTGCCGGGTTCGTGCCCCAACCGTCGAACACGTCGGTCGGCCAGGTTGGATCGTGGCCGCAGGCGTTCGCGGCGGTCCATGCCGCCTCCCCGGGACCGCTGTCGCGGTAGCAGTAGCGGATCTCGTGCAGGTCGATCAGATTGACCAGCGGACCGCCCAAACCGTCAGCACGGTGAATGGACAGATCCACCGTTCCATCCTCGTATTCCGCCGGATCGAGCAATACCGATGTGGTCCGCAGTTCGGTCGTGACGGGCACCGTGTGTGTGATCCCCGCACCGTACAAGCCCAGTTGGCTATCTCCTACGGGATCCCCGTCCACGTCGAGATCGACCCAACGCTGTCCGGAGCACAGCGCAAAAGTGAGATCGAGGTGATAGGCACGAGACGGCAGCAGGTTATCGAAGCGGTAGTCCAGCGATTCCACGCTGCTCGCCTGGCGGTAGGTGTTTTCGGGGTCCGTCCCGCACGTGCTGACGACCGAGCCCTCGGTGAGCCAGCCGTAGCCTGACGCGACATCGTACGATGGGTCCGCGCCAGCATCCACCGTCAGCGCGTCCCAACCGGCGCGGACCATGCCTGAGAGCGCGTTGTTGTCCTCCACTGCTTCCAGCACCGCGTCCGCCGGGTCGGCTTTGACCGACAGCGCATGCAATCCGGCTGTCGCCGGCGTCCAGGCGATCCGTGCAGTCGCAGCACCCCCGGATGGCACATCCACTGCGATGTTCCCCACGGCACTCCCAGTGTCCGGGTCACCTTCATACAGCGTGACCGGTGCCCCGAACACGTCCGCCTCACCATTGTTGGAAATCACGGTACTTACCGAAACCGTCTCGCCCGCACGCACGTCCGGGACGCTCAGGCTGACCGGAACGAGATCCGGCTTCGAGCGCACAGTGACGGTTACCGCCTGCGTGTTGTTGCTCTCGTCAGCCTCGGCGACGTTCCCGGAGGCATCTGTGCGGACGTACAGCGTGTAGGGCCCGAGCAGGCCGGTCGTGTCCCAGGTCTGCGTGACGGTCGCCGTGTAGGCCGGACCGAGCGACTCGACAAACGACGAGCCGATCAGGATGCTCTCCGTCGGCGAGATGGGCACGCCGTTGTAGAAACCGACGGTGAACGCCTCGGCAGTGTATACGCCCGTGTTGGTGATAGTCGCACTGAGCTCGACCAGCGAGCCTTCCGAGATGTTGTCCGGTAGCGCGCCGTTGTCGGGCGTGACTGTGAATGAGAGTGGAGAGACATCGATGTCGTCGCCGGGACGGGCTATCAGATTGAACAGGAAGATATCCGCGGGCGTATCGATGTTGACGCGGATCGGGATCAGCAGGCTCGGGTCCGTGCTTCCCTGGGATTGAATGTAGGCGTTCAGAGCCTCGGCCAGAGCGACCTCGTCGTCGGGTGTTGTGTCCAGACGCACCGGGCCAGTGAACGCCTGCTCCGCCGGGCTCCAGTCGCATGTGCCATCGTTGCCCAGGTCGAGGCAGAAGTTGAAATCATCCGCACTTCCCGCGACCCTCTCGATCAGCGAGCTCAACGTCACGGTGACATAGCCGCGATTGGGCAAGCGAACGGAGAATGTCTGGTCTCCGCCGCTCGTGTCCTCACTACGCGGACCAAACTGAGCCACATAGCGTACGCTGTCACTTGCGGAAACTGCTTCCGGGAGATAGAGCTCTACATCGTTGGGTAACCCATCCGGAATCTGGCGGATGATGTAACAATTCAGCTTCTCAGCACTGGCAGGCGGATTGGTGAAACCCGAGTATCCCTTGCAGTACTCCAACCGTATTCTGCCAGATCCGCCCTCACCTCCATCGCCGTCACCGGGGGTGTCCCCATTTCGATATGACCTCGGGCCACCCAAAGCAGAGATCAGATTGCTGCCAATTGTTGCCTCTGAAGTCCTGATCAGTATGGTTCCTCCAGCTCCGCTCCCACCAGCCCCGGCTCCGTAGGACACACCTCCTTCTCCAGCAGTTCCATTGGCCTCGATCTGACCTGTCAGCACGAAATCTCTGGCCAGCATGACCACGATAGCCCCTCCGTTGCCCCCACCGCCGGAGTGCAACTCAACGTTGTCCTTGGTGTCAGCCAGTCCACCTGATCCGCCGGCACCACCGCAGTGAATCGCGGTCAGTCTGGTGTTTCCAACCATCTCTCCACCATAGCCTCCTGGCCCACCAGCGTTGTTACCACCGCCAGAAACAGCACCACTCGCACCCGATGTGCCGTTCCCACCACCTCCACCGCCGTTGCCTTGGGCCCATACATCATTTGTTGAGTATCCACCGCCTCCGCCGCCACTACCATTGCTAAAGTAGCTCATTCCCCCGCCAGTGGAGATCGAGCCGCCGCCCTGCTGACCGACCCAAGAAACTACCTGCTCACGACCGGACTGATAGCCCGAATATCCCCTGAATCCTTCCCCCGAGACGTCTACCAGCCCAGTGACGCTGCAATCTTCGCTCACCTTGAATGCCAGCACCCCTCCCGCATTGCCGTCCCACGCGTGGGCAGTCAGTGTCGCCCCAGACTCTACGGTCACATTCCGATAATGGGGAACACGAAGGACCTGAACCTTCGAGCTGGCGTCAACTGTATAGGTGTGTTCAAGATCATTCTCCAGTGTCAGGGAAGCGACACCGCCATCAATATCAGTGATGGTCCCAAATTCGTAGTTTCCAGCACCCGTGCCCTGCATCTGGATCACCAGTACTTCATCCCCCATGTTGAATCCAAGAACTGATCCCACGTACACAGTCTTCTGGCCTGCTGGCGAAGTCATATGCGATCCCTGCCGGACCTCGTCCATGTAGAATGTCTGTCCAGCCGCTACCGTCAGATCACCATCGCTTCCAT
>ENA-OSEO01002431-OSEO01002431.1-sediment-metagenome-genome-assembly--contig:-NODE-2431-length-26452-cov-7.137668_pt1 | contig 26452 bp, 19 predicted proteins | sample MGYA00237883_ERZ534232 | MGnify/ENA metagenome assembly ERZ534232
TAGAAGAAAGTATCTACCTGGAATGTCATATTTTCAAGCAGTTGATATGTTGATGTGGATTCCATCCATGGCTGTTCGACCTCCATCATACCAATTGAATGGCACGGACCGTAGAGCATGTATTTCTCAAAGCCTCTTGACCTGACCCAGTCTTCATACTCTTTAACAACTTCACCGGCAGGCTTTCCTGCTGCCATAAGTTCTATGGTCTTGTGATGAGCTTCAAGACCAAAGTCGATAAGTTTCCTTTTTCGCTCCGGCAGCGGTCCGATAGATACGGGAAGGCCCACACTTGAGGAATATCCGCTTACTCTTGCTCCTATATTGAGCTGAATAACTTCATTTTTGACAATTTTTTTGTGTGTAGGTCTTGATATTGCATTATTGGTAGATTCACCGCAGAAACAATAGAGTGAATGACCTTCATATTCCCCTCCGTGTCTGTATATTTCCCTTTGAGCAATGCCTATGACCTGGAGTTCTGTCATTCCCGGTCTGATTTCGTCAATGATCGCTTCTACAGCCAGTTCTGATATTTCATAAGCTTTTCTCATACATGCAAGCTCATTTTCACTCTTTACAAATCGTAACGGTAAAAGAGTTTCATCAGCCTTTACCAGTTCTAATTCCGGGAACTGTTTTTTTAAGGACATATAGACCGGCAGGGGAGTGATGGCCCAACCAACTATTCCCAGTTTTTTAATGGTTTTATCAGCAATATATTTTGAAACTATGCCTTTATAAGTAGCGAAGATCATTCCCGGGCACTCCGGTTCTGCTGATTCCCTGTACTCGATCATCTTTTCGATGTTTTTAAAGACACTTCTGTGGGCTGCATATATTTCACTCTCAGGGCCCACAAGAAGTACAGCTTCTCCTTCTGCCGGGACAAATACTGCCGCGGTTTCAAATGTAGGCCAGTATTCGCTCAGGTACCTTACATTAGCCATATCCGATTCAGTTGCGTGTACGAGACAAGCATCAAGTCCGGCACTCTTGATATTTGACTGAAATGCTGCGATACGATCCAGGAACTCCTGTTTTGGTATTGTTGATGTATTCATATTTTATGGTTTTAAAATAAAAATGTCTTACTCATTTTTGCCTGATCAGCTTAATTTACTTTTTCTTGCTTCCGGCAGGTGAATATTCAGTGTCTCTTTTAAAACTCCCAGTTTTTCCTTAAGGGAATAGGGAGTATATACATAGTCCTGCTCAAACTGAAAACCCAGACGGGAATCACGTGTGGCCGCAAGGAGTGATAATTCTGTACGCTCTGTCTCATCAATTAAAATTGATTCCATCTTGTCAATAATAGTGGCAAACTCTTCTTTGTCATTTGTATTTACAAGGCGAAGGCGTAAATCTTCAAATTCAAGAATAGCATAATCGCTTTGCATCATTCGTTGCAGTTGTTCAGCGACTACCACTTCACGGACAGATTGCTGACGTTTATTCTCCGGACTGGAAGAGGCAGCAGATCTGTAATATGTAAGTCCTTTTTCCATCTCGTCAATTGCAAGTTTGAGGTATTTAAGAAAGACGGGTAGTATTTTAGTTTCCTTTTCCTGCCGGATTCCTGTGGCTCTTTGTGCATATTGTTCAGCCCTGTCGGTTTTGTTAGTGAAATCAGGAAAGAAAACCATTCGCGATACAGTAAATGGCCAGTATGGATTCAGAGGCAATCTTTTTGACTGGTCGCCCCATGAATACTGATATGTAGCTGTTCTTGCCGGCGGAGTTTTAAAAAACAGGGGATTCCCGACAGCATTGTTGGTACCCATATTAGGTCCCGTATCCGGGACATATCTTATTGCCCTGCTGAAATGATCCCAGGCTTTCAGTACATTCTCTTGTTGTTCATTTCCAAAAATCATCGATGCCATCGATGCCAGAAGCTCATCCCTTGAAGGATAATCACTCCAGCATGTCCACATACGAAATTCGCTGATAAAATTTGGTTTATATCCGCTGCTCCAGCTTTCGAGTGTCCCGTTAACACCATATTTTTCAAGAGCTGCATACCTGTCATACCACTGAAAAGGACAGGGCAGGTAAGGTATAGTTCCGTACTGCCAGCTTGCAAAGGTATCGACTTTAGAATATACCTTCATGTTGCGTTGCCTCACCTCAGCAATTTGAGCTTCAGTGACCTCAGCCGGTCCAATCTGATTAAGAGAGTAATCGCGCAGGTATCCCTGCATACCTTCCAGTTCGAAGCTTTTCCCATTTTCCCAGGTAAGAAGGGGAATAGTATTAAGAGGCAATTGCTGAATGAAGTACCTTTTTACATCGGCATTTTGCGGACGGAAATCAATATTATACTCCCACGGTAATACCTCAATTGACGGGTCAGTCTTATGACACTCATCTTCGACAATGCTCACTGCACTGCACCAGTTACGTGCCCACTCCTGTATATACTCTTTATCCGCACCGTGCCCACCTCCCCATTTTTTATACCAAAATCCCTCTGTCAGAAGAATATAACCTTTTATGTCGGGAAATTCATTAATAATATCCCTTACAAGATTACGCAAACCTTCCCCGCTCTCTCTGGTACCTGTATATTGCCATATTATGGGAGTATATACTTTAATTCCAAACCGGGCAGCACGATCAATAAGATCTCTTATCCTTGAAGGATTTTGTTGTCGCACATTATAAAGAAGCCGGGCATAAAAATCCGTGGAATTTTCTGCCGTGGTACGATCACCGTTTGGATTAGCGTATACTGAAGCAAATATTCCGTCAAATCCCTGATGAACCAAATGTGACAGCAAGGTGTCAGGCCACTCCATCCAACCCATCCAAGACAGAACCATTCTTGTAGAATACAAACTATTGCGAATAGCAATTAGGTTTTTAGGAAGAATTGGCCCTTCGTTAAGATTCATTCTTGCTTCAAGATTATAGAGACCAAACATTGCACCACGTTCATCGTAACCACATACCACTATCTGCTCCGGGGTTACTCTGATCTCATAATCTTTTGGATTTTTAAGATTCGTTCCGCAACCGGGCAACTGATCACTTGTGCCTGCAATAACAGCCCTACTGACAGATTGCCAGCCGGATAATGAACTTATACCTTCAGTTTCAACGGTGACTTCCTGTGAAACTTTAAGATAATCACCAAAGTCGGCCACCGCATTTTTCAGTACAATGCCACTATCATTTTGCCAAACCAGCTTCCATCCATTGTCAGGTATCATCATCTCATTATCATCCGGTTTGATATTGCGGTCTCTTCTGTGTATGTGCACAGGACCATTGGAGAGTCTTTTATGATAGTCATACAACTCTTCCTGAGGGAGTTTCTCAACCTCTTCAGAAAATATTTGAGCTGAAGTTCTTTTACCGGTACCTATCCTGTTTTGCCGACTGCAGCCTGTGATCCCGGCTGATAAACCGGAAATAACAGTAGCCCCGGCCAGTCCTGCCCCGGTCTTTTCGATAAATGCCCTGCGTGAATAATTTTTTAGTGACATCTGATTATATAATTAATGCACTCCGGTCAGACCGGATCAATATGGAAGAAATATTTCTAATTCTCACAATCAATTTTAAATTTTCTAAATGTTTCCTGCCAATCCCGGGATATTTGTTTTATTCAGTGATTTTTGCATTTTGAAATGCACTGACTACCTCGTCTCTCGATAAGTCGCTGAATATTAAATAACGCCGGTTACTTACCGGGACTGTCACAGAATTCTCTCCGGATGAACTAATATTCTCTTCTTCTCCCGGATTCTCACACAATTTTACATTTGCTGCATTCAGATTTAATGAGAGATTCTTTTCTCCTGAAATGTGCCAGTAAACCACATACAGATCATCATTTCTTTCAAAGATGAACGCTCTTACATCCCGGCTGCCGCCGGCCACATCACTTATCTGATCATAAGGAAGAAGTTCAAACTCCTTATTTTCATTCAGCAGCAGGATATGCTCCTGGTGAAGATTTTGCAACATCTTTTTTTGTTCGTCAGTTAGCCAGTTTTGAACCCTGACCTCCTCCCATCTTCTCAAAACCTCCAGATTATCCGGTGTTCTCGGATGAGCATCAAATCGTTGCAGATTAACATGCACAGATACCGGACAATCCCACGCTGCTGCCCTGCTGGTAACATACTCCAGCATATCAGGTTGTGTTCCTACTGTATTTTCATCAGGCAGCCAGTATCCCAGCCATCCGAAGTTAATACGTGTGAAATCCTCCTCCATTCTTGGAGCCTCTTCGGCAGGGAACCTGCGAATTGACTCCTTGAGAATTTCCGGACGAAATACGTCAAAAGCATTACCACCGCTAAGCATATGCCAGCTGAAATGTGTTTTTGCAGCACCTTCGGCAAACAGAGGTTCAGGTTCAAGTCTGCTGTATACCTTATATTGTGCCGAGGCAACATTAAACCAGAAAGGAGCATTTACACCTTCCGATCCGTCGAAATACAGGAATTTGAACCCGGCATCATAAATGTCTGCAAGTTTTTCTGCTATTTCATCCTGCAGACTCGTATTTTCATCAATATATACACTTGTTGCACCGAATTCACTAACATCAAGCAGTCCGAATATATACCCCCGCGGTTGTGAATTAATGGTAGTCTCATCAATGCCTCTTACGCAGCCTGTGAACTTATAGGGTGGGGAAGTGGTATATCCTTCATAAGATATAAGCTCAGTACCAATCTTCAATACCCTGCAGCCGTCGGCTATGGTTGTACCCTGCGGATTCTGCTCCACAAATATTTCCGTATCGCTTCTTCCCATAGGCTCTGCCAGAGTAAAATACCTTAAAAGGTTAAGACGGTGATCAGGAACCGGAGTAACATATCTGCTGTCTCTGCCGATATGGGAGTGCAGGAAGTGAAATCCGGGAGTAATCCCATTATTTTCAATAGTATTTAACATTTTTGCAAGATCCTCTTTTCCATTGGGGTACAGAGACAGATTCCATTCATAGTCGCCGAGCTTCCTGTAACCCCGGCTATCTATAAAAGAGGGATAATAAAGCAGCATGCATCGGAAACCTCCCATTTTTGCATATTTAAGGTGCTGGTCCAGATTTTGGGGATTGACCTCGGCCGACCAGTAATACGATCTGTTGATCATCTCGTTTCTGCGACTTTCCACGCCATGGGGAAGATTATAGTCCTCCTCCATTTTTGCTATATGATCGAGCAGTTTATCAGTTTCACACACAATCAATGCAGCAGTGACACCCTTTAATTTTATATCCTTTACAGCATCAGCCCTCATTATCCTGTATCCCTTCCGTTTTTCCGAATCAATGCGCGCATACTGATCGGTTGCCAGGATATTTACAGCCAGTTTATCGTCCCAGCTTACATTCAGCCACTCTCCAAAATGTTTCCTGTTACGCACCGGCAACTGAAGGAGACATAACTCTGAGGTTGGGGGAGGTGTTATTTTTACATTATAGTCCTCTTCCTCAACGATAAAATCGACCAGACTGAATGTAATATAATCCGGCCCCTCTTCCACGCTGATAACAGCCTCGTAGGGTATTGTTTCAAATCCGACTATAAGGTTATTGCCCTCCCTGTAAATAGTGTCGGCAGGATAGGTGGTTCTTTTATTGGGATGAGCCAGCTTGACCTCATTATTGTATGGTCTTTCCTGCGTGGCAGTGAAAACAGGAATATCCTGGTTAAGCAACAGGCACTCATCTCCTGTTGGCTTAAAGATCATGCTTTGAGCAATACCATCATTACCTATCACAAGTCTGATCTGATCATTCTCTATGATGACATTATTCTGATTGTTATGAGTGGGTTTAGTGCATGAGCTGATAAATGAAAATAGGATAATTACTAAGATAAACTGTTTCATGATATATTAATTAAGCCTGGTTTATAAAGGGCATATAGTGTCCTTTATCCACAAATTTGTTAAGTCGATTTCATTTCCTGTAAAAATAAAAAAGTTCTTTCGATAAAAAAATGTGTTTTCTCTGGTATTCCCGGTTTTTCACGGAATGAAAAATGCAAAAAGGTATATGGAGCAGGATAATGTCTCCCGCATCAGAAGATTTTACTCCTCGAATACTATCAGAGCATAACCGTTGCAATAAGGAATTGTAACATCAATATAGCCATCAGTGACTTTGAAAGGCAATGATTTCTTTTCAGGAGCCAGATAGACTCTCCCTGGCTTTTTATCATCATTGCGCAGTGAGATTTTAACATTATGAACCTCTACAGACTCCTCGATCATCTGGGTACTGCCTCTCATTTCCGGTACATATGTGAGCAGATGTACCATTCTCTGTCCGGTTTGCCGGGTTACAAAAGCCCTAGAAAACGATGGCAGGTTATCTGATTTAAGCAGTGGTTCAGGCAGATAGCTATTCAATACATTTGAAAATACTGTTTTAAGTTCTACTGAAGCCTTATCGCTGTAGCCGGCAAATATACGGTGACTGAAATGGGCAACATTTCCGTTTATTGTAAGTGCAGGTTTTGCAGTTACTTTATCCGGCGGGGTATAATAATAGGCATATTCTCCGTCCCAGTGCCTGTTAAAATAAGGCTTAATAAGATATGCTTCGACATTTGTTCCGGGAAGAGCTTTAATATCACTGCCTGTTGAATAGAGAGAAAGGGGCATTCCCGGTAAGCCTTCACTGAAGTTTTCGCCGACAGTAAAATAAGCCGGATCGAAATCGTTTTCGCCGAGGTATTTAACTCCCCACTCATTTTCAAGCACAAATCCCGATCTCTCTTCATTTAATCCCGAACTACCTGTAGAAATGACTGCCTTTCCGGCAGCAATATGCGTTTTAACGCGACGGGCGACCTCTTCATTAAACAGAATATCATCCGGAATTATCAAAACCTTATATTTACTCCAGTCTGAAAAGGTTGTTACCACATCGAATTGTTGCTTCAGCTCGCTCAGCATCCGGACTGCACTCTTAAGCACCTTGTCGCCCCTGATGTTTGCTATCTTTTTCGGGTAAACGACAGCTATTTCGGTGATATTTTTTGCATTATCATACCACGGTTCCATTGTTTGCAGCTCTTTATAGATCTTTTCAATCCTGTCGAACACTGCATTGTTGATATCTCCCCTGGGATGAAAATGCCCGCCTATATTTGGACGCATGCCATTGGCCAGACCGTATAATAACTCGGATTTTATTGCTGCTTCCGGACGGAGTCCCCCAAAATCGCCCCAGTCGTAAAACCTGCCTGTCATGTTCAGAACAGGCATGTCGCCAAGGGTGCGGACATAATGAGACAGAACCGGCAGATATTCATATCCCCATGGCCCGGCAGGCAGGCATTCAACTTCAAAATATGTACTGAAATCGAATTGCTCTTCATAACCCGGATTGTTGTGATAAATGAGCAGGTCAGGATTAATAGCGGTAGCAGCATCATAGATATCCTTTGCCAGTCGCAGTGCTGAAAACTCAGCAAATTTAACAACCTCTTCTCTGTTAGTATAATCTATTCCTCTCTTTTTCATCTCTTTAATGCAAACCGGACAAACACAAGGGAAGTTCTGCAGACAATCGATGAAAAATCCTGATACCGGGTAATTCTCAGCTATCTCTTTCACCATAGCTATAAGGTGATCGCGGTAGGGAGTATTATAACACATTGTCCTCACATATGGAGTGAACCGGGGTTCCCGCAGTTCCCTGCCGTCGAAGTAGAGAGTTGTCCACTCCCTGTGTGCAAGTCCTTCTGAGCTGCTGATCCCGCCATTAAGATAAGCTGTAAGAGCAATCCCTTTACGACTGCATGCTTCAGACAGCTGTCCGAAAAGGTCATATTTCAGAGAAGGGTGTCTTGTTCCGATTTTAGTGTTGTAGTATGCATTTCCCAGGTTGCATCGTGCATGAAATGTCAGGTAATCGACGCCACAGTCTTTAATGCGGTCAGTAAACTGTTCAACATCAAAGTTTTCACCCATATCCGGTATTGCCGGCATTGTATGGTTATCGTAGAAAAGACAGTATTTTGGCTGATGTATACCGCCTGGATTATTTGAATATGGTTTTTGGTTCTGAGAAAATGAAAGAAGTGAAAAGGTTAAAGCAGTAATGATGATAAAAATTTTTTTCATTTTTTATTCATTAAGTAGGGTTGATTAAGGTCACTTTGTGCCTCTTTGCATATTTACACCTTCTGCCACTTGTCACTTTTAACCGATTTCTCCAGCGCTTCAAGAACCGCAATGCCATAGAGAATTCTGTCATGACTTCTTGGCTCTTTACCCATCCTGAACATCTCCACCATATCAACATAAGCTTTGGGAGGATCTTTCTCCTGTACATCTGATTTGATCTCAGTAACCTTTTTATTGATCTCGGCATATATCAGTCTGTCTCTTGCCTGAGTCAGGAAAACAAGTGTAGCAAGCATGCCATTGTTAAATACAAGTGTGCCGGTAGCCGTATTTCCTATTTTAGAAATCCTCACTTTCTCAACATTATCGCCAAACAGAGTTAACATTTGCTCTATCATATGGACACCATAGAAAAAGATTCCTCCCCATTGTGATTCGATATCTGCCGGTCCGAATACTACCAGATTATTTATTTTTCCCAATGCTTCTACCTGCTTCTTCAGATCCATTGTTACATCGTTATAGGCAGCAGTGCTCCATGATGAAACAGGCGTACCAACGGACCGTGCCAGCTCCAGAAACTTCCTGCCTTCTGATACCCTGTAACAAAACGGTTTATCGATAAAGGTCGGAATACCTGCTTTAACAAACGGAATAGCAGGTTCAAGGTGGTACTTTGGATGCCTGTGATCCACTATCAGCGCGTCAATTTTGCCCATCATTTCGGCAGGATCTTTTACCTGGTTGGGTATATTACCCCGTTCCATTGCAACTTTTGCAAATTCATCAGTTTCACCCCAGATATATTTTACCTCGACACCGGGAAATTTTTTATCTGTATTGAACATCCTTCCATAACCGTAGGAGTGCGAATTTTCCGCTCCAATTATTCCTATGGTGATCTTCTTTTCAGGCTGTCCGGTAAATACTGATTTTGTTAAAAGACCCGGAGCGATACTAACAGCAGCCACAGTTTTTCCGGTAGTTTTAATAAACTCTCTTCTTTCGTTCATATTAATTAATTTTAATTTGTTTTATAAATATTTATTTTTAGATAACTATTTGATATATAATGTATTAAATAATTATTTATCTTTACTTGATCAGAGGAAAATCAAATTATATTAATAATCCTGATATCCCGATGCTTCAGCCGGGATGCCGGTTAAAATAGATGATCATTTCAAATATAGTACTAAAAGTAATAAGATCAATCAAAAGTTAATTTCACTTACTTCAATTTTTTTTGTTTACTCTGATTTTATTAGAGTGAATGAATTTAGTTTTGTAGGAGCTTTTCGCGAATCGCTGCAATTATTTTTTTAATTAACAATTTAAATTTACTACAATGATACATTCTTTAAAAAATCTGGAGATAAATGAGCTTAAAAAGGAAAATCTGAGAAACATTTCAGGAGGATTAGGTACGCTTCCATTAATTTTTGCTGTTGGTGGAATAGCTACATTAGCTTCTGCGTATGTGGGATTATGTGACAGCGTCCATGGAATGGGTGTGAAGATTGGTAAAGCGCTTGCAAAATAGGAAATATTATTATTTTAATATCATATAGTATAATTACAAATCAATTTTAAAATAAATTTCCATGAGAATTAAAACTTTATCAAAAAATGAGGTTCAGAAAATTGAGGGAGGAGGACTTAAAGAAGCAGCGATTACTGCCTTCTTTATAGGGTATAAATATTCAAGTCTAAGTGGCGCACTAATGACTGGATTGATAATCGGTTATATGAGTGAAAAGTGAGTATAAAAAGAGCGAAAATTCAATTTTTTTAAATCACAAGTGGTAAAATGTAATTAATTGGTTTGGTAAACAAGATACTTAACAACGAACTAATAAAACAGACTTTAAATTACACTACCTTTATTTAAAAGTTAGTAAATATTTATCATAACATATCAACAAAATCCAAGCCATTTAGAATATCTAATGTAACTATCTCATAATTAATGATAAATGTATTCTTTACTTTTGAGATAGTTACTTCAAATTATTTATATTGTAATGGATTTATTCAAGTATTTTAAAAAAGACTATTTCCAGGACCCTCTTTATCTGGTGCTGGTAATTTTAGCTATCTTATTTTTAGCTTTCAATTATTTTAAACTGGCAGATTTTATTTTTGATGTTAGTTTTACATTGGGAAAGATATTAGCAAGCTAGTAAATACTGAAAAGGCTTTATCCTATTCCTTCACGCAGTCTGTCTATCCAGGCCGGAATATTTTCATATGGATCATCCTCTTCATATTCAAGTACTAAGTAACGGCGATAGCCTTCATTCTTAAGCATATGGATAATTCGTTCGGCATCTGTGCTTATTTGTTTTCCCTTTGGCACAGTTGATCTTATGTTTACTTTTAACTGAACAACTACGGAATAGGGAACCAGTTCTTCCATTTGCCTGTACCAGTCATTTGTAAAATTTCCTGTGTCCAGATTGGCACCGAACCAGGGAGAGTCAACTTCCTGGATAATTTTTATTACTTGTTCAGAAGTAGTCGGAAAGCCTCCGTGGTTCTCTATTGCCAGAACTATACCTTTCTTTGAGGCATATTCTACACACTCTTTTAATGCAGGAATAGCCCAGCCATATGCATTCTTTTCTGAATAGCCATCCGGAATTCTTCCGCCACCAAAAACTCTGATCGACGGAGCACCCAAAACCAGGGCCTTGTCGATCCAGGTCTTTACATCTTCAATCTGTTCTCTTCTTTTTGTTTCGTCAGGATTAATAAAGTTATTCCCGATAGCTGTTCCGCTTATATCCAGTCCCAGATGAAAGCACTTATTCCTTAATCCCAGTAAATAAGAGTCTTCATTTGATTCAAAAAAATAGGATGTGAGTTCGGTGCCATCCAGTTTCAGATCGTAACAATAGTCGATGAATTCGTCCATTGTAAGCTCTTTATTTCTGAACTGAGAGTTAAAAGAATATGCCGCAAGACTTAGCTTGATTCTTGAATCATTGAACTTTACTTTTTGTTGTGAAGAAAATAATTCTCCCGGTTTGATGACAGTCAATCCGGCTGCCGCTGTTCCCAATTTTATAAAAGAACGTCTTTCAATAGGTTGATTATTCATAATGTATTAATTTTGATATATAATTTGCATTAACAATTAAATAATGTTCAAATTGACTGATTTCAATTTTAAAATTATAATAAATTTTAAGTTTTTAATCTATTTTATTAGCTGTAAAATGCCCTTTTCCTGTCATTTATATTTTTCAGGGTTGCAGTAAGTATATTGCTGTCTTCAACAACCTGAAAGTCGAACATGCCAACACAGACGAAGTCGCAACCATTTTCGAGGGCATATCTGAATGCGTAGTCAGGTTTTATTGCACCTGCTGCCAGTATCTTAAAACCGATCCATGGTTTTTTGACTGATTCCATGAATTTAATTGTCTCTTCCGGTTCTCTGCACCAGTAATTATCGTATCTGTTTGAATTGACCCTATCTTTGGGTTCATCCGGTTGAAACGACCAGTAGTTAGTATCATGGATTGTTTTCATATAAAAATCAACTGGATATCCTTTTTCTTCCATTGCCTTTATTACATCCAGCTCATGTGCGCCAACACCTAAAGGAGCACCCTTTCCCTGGAACTGTGCAAACCACTTATCAAAATGATCAAACCTTCCTTCATTTACCCATGTATCGGCGTTATTGCCCTGGATATAAATTGCTGAAGCCCCGTTGTCCAGGGCAATCTGTGCATTTATTGTAACTTCTTTATCTTTTGCTGTGGTTTTGGTCTGAGCCAGCCATTGTATTTTACCACCCATTTTCCAGTATTTGTGAAATAGTTGTACCGTATTTGTGTCTGTTCTTACCAATGCTGTATTGATCCCGCAGGATTCAGATATTCTGAAGGTTTGAATGACTTTCTCAGAGGTAAAGTACTGTTTCATAAGGTTATCAACATATATCAGATCACGTGAATGAGCAATTCCCGATAAAAGATTACCTCCGCAAATCAATCTGCTTACCCGGAGATTCCCTATTTTCCCTGCCGGAACCTCCTCCTTCAGTTCTGACAACGTGGCAAAGGTCTTAAACTTTGTTGAGGCAGATGAAACTGCATCGCTTCTTTCTTCCAGCAGAGGATCAAGTGTCATATTTTCATACATATATTTTCTGAATACAGCATATAAAAATCCGCCAAACAGAGGAATCTGTATCAGATTTTTAATGACCGTTCTGCGATTGAGTCCGGGAGATTCATTAATAACCCCTGCCTCTCTTTTATTTTCTTGTGAAGAAGTGAGGGGAGCGACATTCGTTTTAACGGTTTTTCTTTTTAAAAGCAGGTTGTCAATTCCAAACATCCATTGGACAGGAATTTTTGCCAAAAGAACAAATACGAACAGTTCAATAAGATTCTTGTTGACAAATAAGTAATTACCTTCTGTTTCAGTTCCATTCATCAGTCCCATGAAAGGCGGATGCGAAATGTAATAAAGAAAGAGCAGACAGGCACCTGACCATGCTGAAATACGAGTAAGCAGTCCGAAGAACATACCCAGTCCGATCAGTATCAATCCCCACGTATTAAGAAAATCCACGATACTCAGTAGCGATGGATTATTAGCCAGTGCCTTAAAGAATCCTGAAAATATCCATGTTGATTCGAGCAGGTAAGCGCTTGAACTCCATGTTGGACTGAACAGTTTTATAATACCTTCATAAAGAAAATGCCATCCGGTGAGAATTCTTATAAATGTGTACAGATATCGCAGTGAAGGTTTTACCGGAATAGATAATTCTTTTTTTGCTTCCATCTGAAATATTTATTTAAGTCTGTTTTCCCAGAAATCAAGATGATAAGTTGTGCTGTCAGCGTTCCAAACCTTGCTTACTATGTCAACATCTCCGTCTCCGTCGACGTCACCTGTAAGAGCATCGTGCCAACCCGGATTATCTGTATGAATAATTTCAGGTGTAAATTCCGGATTTTCAGCTGAACCTGTATTTAAAAAAACAATTCCCCTCTCTTTCAGCCTTTCAGGCTTCATCATCTTATTTGGGTCTTCCTGTTCTCCGATAAAAATATCCTGAAGACCGTCATTGTTAAGGTCAGTCACCTGAAGTGAATGAAAGGAACCTGATTCACCGACATTGCTTGCCGGTATTTGAATTTCATTCATAGACCATGACTTACCATTATCTTGATTTATAAGCATATACAATCTCGAGTGTTGAACATCGCAGTCGGAGTAAATAATATCGTTTTTCCCGTCGTTATTGATATCTCCTGCCCAGACCCTTATCCCTTTTCCGTAGGGAGTCGGATTGATCGGAATGTAAGGCCAGTTAACCTTTTCCCAGACAGAATCATTTTTTGCGGGATTTTTGTACCAGTAGATTGGCATTATCAGGTCAGGATACCCATCACCATCAATATCTACAACACCGTTTGGGAACAATCCCGAATGAACATAATCATCATTAACCCCGGTAGCAATATCAGTATACATCCAATTATAGGGATCAGAAATATTATACCATCGCAATGTGCTGTGAGTCTGGTTATACATTATCACATCATCAATCCCGTCGAGATCGATATCTGAAATTACTATATCATGATTCTCTCTTGGCATATTGCCGTTATAATTGTGCTTTTCCCATGAAGCATCAGGAGTTTCATTTAAATTTCCGGGATTTTGAAACCAGGCATGACCCAAAACCAGGTCAACAAAGCCGTCCCGGTTAACATCCGCCGCTGCAGCTCCCAGTTGCCTGTCATCAGACACACCTATAAAATGCTGCACCCATTTATCTGAACCCTGGTTTTCGTACCACCATATCTTATTGTCATCAGAACGGCGCTGAACAGTGACATCCGGATCACCATCACCATCAAAATCGGCAAGTGTAAAACCACCGGTGCCCCATTCATTACCAGGTAAGGGATCTGCAATGACATGGTGTTCAAAGGCAATCCTGCCTGACTGATTGCAACCCTTAAACAGGAAGACTACGAAAGATATCAGAAGAAAAAAACGATAAAAATTCATGGTTTGTAATTTTTTATTGCTAAAGAATAAATGTTTTACCACTCAGGCAATGGTGCCCCGAAATTGATAATTAATTTTTTTTTAAAAATAGTCAAAAGAAAAGGAAATATAAGCAAAACAGGTAAAACCCATTTGAGAATATACGACATATTTTTAAATCCTTTTTTCATATAATAAATATGATTCCCGCATTTTTTGTAAAATTTTTTCTTAATACTTAAAAATCTGCAATATTTGAAGGTGGTTATGTATTGTGTAGCTTTGCTATAAAAAGATTTTCAAGAGTTTTTCAGGATTGAAGAAAAAACCATGTTGGATCAATTATATTTGGTCAAGAAGATATTGTTCGAGGACAACAGGATTTGATGAAGATAAAAACAAAAAACTATGAAACGCAGAAATTTCCTTGCAATGATGGCAGCAGGCAGTGGGGGAGTACTGTCCCTTCCGGAAGCAACCTTTCTGTCGAAAGGTATGCATACAACTGGAAAAAATAAATTTTCAACGGGTTTGACTGCCGATATAGTAATTGCCGGAGGCGGTTTAGGTGGCTGTGCTTCAGCTTTGGCTGCCTGCAGGAACGGACTAAGAGTTATTATAACAGAAGAGACTGACTGGATTGGAGGACAGGTCTCGCAGCAGGGAGTACCGCCCGATGAACATCAGTGGATTGAATCGCATGGAGCGCCAGCTTCATATATGGAATACAGATGGCGGGTAAGAGATTATTACAGACGCAATTATCCGTTGACAAAGGAAGTCCGCGACAGGAAAGAGCTTGATCCGGGTGACGGAACTGTTTCACGTATTTGTCATGAACCTAAGGTAGCTGTTGCAGTGCTGACAGAGATGCTTATCCCTTATCTGAGTTCCGGCAAGCTAATAATTCTTACCGGACATAAAGTAATTAAAGCGGAAGTTGAAGGCGATAAAGTTAAGGCAGTTGAAGTAGTGAATAATAATAGCGAAAACACTCTTATATTAACCGCTCCCTATTTTGTTGATGCAACAGAATGCGGTGATTTACTGCCCTTAACAGGTACTGAATATGTAGCAGGTACTGAATCCAGACATGAGACAGGGGAGTTACATGCTCCGGAAAAGGGAGATACTGAGAACAACCAGGCATTCACAATGTGTTTTGCAATGGATTACCAAAAGGGAGCAAACAACATAATAGATAAACCACGCGATTACGATTTTTGGAGAGATTATGTGCCCCTGATGAATCCACCGTGGGCCGGGAAATTACTGGAATTGACCTATTCTGATCCGCGCACTTTAAGACCTGAGGAGCTGGGTTTTCATCCTGAAGGACAATCTACGGGAAATTCGCTGAATTTATGGAATTACAGAAGGATAATAAGCAGGAATAATTTTCTTCATGGAACTTACGAGGGAGACATAACAATTGTCAACTGGCCTCAAAATGACTATTTCCCGGGAAATATAATAGATGTAAGTGAAAAGGAATTTGCCAGACATATAAATGCAGCAAAGCAGTTAAATCTGTCTCTGTTTTATTGGTTACAAACTGAAGCTCCCCGACCTGACGGTGGCCTGGGATGGCCGGGATTAAGGCTCAGGGGAGATATAACGGGAACAGAAGACGGGATGGCAAAATATCCATATATACGGGAATCAAGGAGGATAAAAGCGGTGTTTACAGTTTTGGAAGAACACGTTGGAGCTGAAAACAGGAGATTGGTTGCAGGAGAAGAAGCAGGAAAAAGATCTGCGGAATTTTATGACAGTGTTGGTATAGGTTATTATCACATAGACCTTCATCCCAGCAGTAAAGGAGACAACTATATAGATTTTGGTTCACTTCCGTTTCAGATACCGTTGGGAGCTTTATTGCCACAACGGATGGAAAACTTATTACCTGCGAATAAGAATATTGGTACCACGCATATTACGAACGGATGTTACAGGCTCCACCCGGTAGAGTGGAGTATAGGTGAAGCAACAGGTTCACTAATAGCATTTGCACTACAAAAAAAATTACCACCCCGGGCAGTCAGGGAACGAAAAGAACTGCTTGCGCAATTTCAGGACTGGATCAGGAGTCAGGGTATAGAGACACACTGGCCGGGTTAAATATGTACATAACCGAAATTTTATGAGTAATGGCAGATTGCATGTTTATTTTCTTTCAAACTTTGATGAATTTTGAGCTATCTAATACTTAGAAATTTTCTCTTTCGCTGCCATTACTTATGCAAAATGGAGGCCGGGCTTTATTGTTCAAGCCGGTCTATTTCTTTTCTAATTTCATCAATTATTTCAGGATTCTTTATTACTTTTTTTGCCGTTAACCTTTGATGAAAAAAAATAAAATACTTTGCCACCAAATTTGCTCTCAAATTTTTCATGTGTTTTTTGCTGCAATCCTTTTTCTTTGAAAATTTGAGATAACTGAATACCTTGATTTACCGGTTTGATTTGAAGACCAATATATTTTTCTTTTATTTTGATTAAAAAGTCAACATTGTAAAGTCTGTCCCATTTATCTGGTGCCGGTTCAATTTTCAATCCTAATTCATATTCAAGCTGACCATATATTGTTTTAATTTCCGTCATATATCCATCAAATGTCCGGTCAATTACGATTGAATCATATAGTCAATACAATCCTGCTCAGAAATTTCTTCAACTTCTGCTGAAATTACTTCAGTAATTTTGATGTAAAGTTTTTTTCCAAGTTCGATAATATGTTTTTTTGAGCGGATTTTAGAAAAGTAATATTCACGCCATTCTTCGATTGTTTTAGGCTCACATTGTCTGATACTTTCAGAGGTTGGTCCAACATTTCGTTTAAAGTTTAACTGGAAGCGATTCATCGCACTGTTTAATATCCATTCTTTAGCCATATTAAATTGTATTCATTGGATTATTATTCCATGTTTGTCTAATTCTATCAGCACGAGACTGCAAATCAGGGATTTTACTTTCTAAATATTGAATAGCATTCATAGCTTGTATACGAGTGGTGTTTTTAAAATATCCATTATTTGAACTACCAATTAAATATTCGCCTGAATTAACCATTTCTCTTAAATATTTTCTTATTGTTTCCTGAGTTCTTCCAAGGTCAACTTGATTTGTTAATGAGTTATAGATTTCATCAGCAGTTATTGAACCGTTATTGTTTATGATAATATTATTTATGTGATATTTAATTTCTTGTGGTGTTATTTTGATAAACTTAAAAATTTGTTTTGATACTTATAATTATATGCTAAGTCAATCTCTGCAAGTCCATTTTTAATAAGATGGGCATTTATAAAAGTTTTATTCTTTAGATACAAATAACACATTAAATTATTTTGGTCATCGTATTTTTTATTATCATACTTCATAAATACCTTTTGTCCCTTTGTTTTGTCATAAAGAAATTGTTTGGCTGAGCCATTTGAATTCTTCTTTTCTTTCACTCCGATAAGCCTTACAACAAGGTTATTGCTTAGTTTTAAGAGTTCAGTACTAATAATTTCTTTAACTGTATAATACTCTTCCCTCTGTCCGCTGTTTATGTCAATTTTTGATCCAAACTGTAATTTTTTAGGATCAATTTTTTTATCAAGATTTTGGATATCAACAAAGCGATATGGCAAATTTTCAAATTCTTTTTCAGCATCAATATTAATTTCATCCTTTAAAAATTCGTAGATTGTTCCTTCAATATCTTTTTGACTAACATTTAATTTGTTTTTTGCTATCTCAATAAATTCAGGATTTATTTCATAACCAATTGAGTTTCTTTCTAAGTTTCTTGCTGCCAAAGAAGTTGTTCCGCTACCCATAAATGGATCTAATACCGTTTCTCCTTTAAATGCAAACATTTTAATTAGTCTTCTTGGCAGTTCTTCCGGGAACATTGCAATATGTCCATCTTGTTTTGCTCCACCGAAATTCCAATGACCTGCAAAATACTCTTTCCACTCTTCTGTGGTCATTTTGGATTGCTCTTTTATTTCTTTACTGACTTTGGTTTTTGGATTGCCTAATTTCTTGAAAATTAGAATAAACTCATAATCAATTGAAAGAATGCCGTTTCTTGGTGTAGGGAAACTACCCATTAATGAAGCTCCACCTGTTGTATTTGTTGTTGTTTGTTTTTGCCAAATAATTGCTCCCATGTAATCAAATCCGATGCTCTCACAGAATTTAATTATTTCTGTTCTTATTGGGATAACCTTATAACGACCATAATAAACGGCTCTTGCAAATTGATCGCCAATATTCACACATAATCTGCAACCATTGTCAAGAACCCGATAACACTCTTTCCAAACAAGATTCAAATTGTTTATGTAGGTTTCGTAATCTTCGTGAAATCCAATTTGATTTTCTGTTCCATAGTCCTTAAGCTGCCAATAGGGTGGCGAAGTAATTACCAAATGCACCGACTTATCAGGAACAAGATTCATCTGTCGGCTGTCTCCGTTAATTATTTTATGTTTAGTTTTCACTATCCTGTCTTTTATTTACAAAGGTAGTCATAATATAAATTTTTCTTTTTGATTTCACGTGTTTATTAGCCTTGCCCCCACTTTATAATTAGCAATTCTTTTTAAAAAGCTGGCACCTTCTATGGTTCCAACTTGAAACCTGTATTGTCTAATTTAGAATAGGTCGAAGGGCGCCTTTCACGCCAATACCTGTTATAATGTGTTGATCCTATACTGCTGTTGAAGTTTTCATAAGAGGTGTCAATTTTGGCAAGTAATATTTCTTCATCATCATTTTTAGATGCAACTATCTCGCCGGCCGGATTAATGATACAGCTTCCCGTACCATCATTTCGTGCTATGACATACCATACATGATTATCGAGCGCTCTCATACTCATTATTTTGTTCCATATTTCCTGATCCCATTTCCACTTTCCCTGATCTGTCCTTACATGTGCACGTGGATCACCCATTATGGGCAGAAGAATTATCCGTGCTCCCTGTCTTGCCAATATCCGGGCCCCTTCAGGATGGACGTTGTCATAACAAATCTGCATTCCTGTTTTCCCAAACGGCAGATCAGCACAAGGATAATCATTTCCCGGTGTCATTCCAGACCAGCGTTCACCCACAGCCAGATGCACCTTGCGATATTTAAGTACAATATCTCCGTTTTTATTAAAAATGAGCCCTGTATTATGTGTTAGTGTGCCATTAACCTCCTCCATAGTGAGAGCTACTGCAATATTGTTTGATCTGGCACAATCAGCTATCTGATCAGTTTCATTGCCCGGAATTATTTTGGCAAGGGGTCCAGAAGATTCAGGCACTCCCGCGGTTAGTATTACCTCCGGCAACAGGATAAGATCAGCTCCTTTTTGGGCAGCTTTTTTGATGACCTCGATGCATTTGTTCATATTTTCCTGAATTGATCTCATGGGTTTCCATCCTGATCCTACTGCAATTATTGAGATATTTGACGGCGATTTCTGTGATTCTGTCAGAGAAATGTCACGAAACTGTACACTGCCGTAAGCTGTCCATCTGAGAATAAGTCTTATCACCATTCGATCACTTTCTGGTGGAACATCTAAAATATGGCGAAAAACTACCTCGGAATTATCGTGAGAGACTGCCTCAATAAATCTCCAGTCCAAAGGATTGGCTTTATTACCTGAAAAGAAATAAACCTCCGGAGATATATTTTCCACAGGATGAGGTATTCCTTTAAGAGTGGCTTTTGCCTGAAAACAATATGATTTACCAGGAGTAATATTCGTGCACAGGATCTCCCAGCCGCCATGACATCCGGAATGATTATTGGTCTCAATACTAAGATTTGGATAATTATCCTGACCAGCATGTATTCTGCATACAGGTTGTAATTCCTTACGTGGTGACCATATACGGCAGTTTTGACTCCAGTTACTATTTACTGCCTGCATAAGAATTGGTTCCGGTAAATTTTCACCAACTTCTAAATGACCTGTTCCGGGGATTGCTGGAACAGAACTTACTGCTATGAATCCGGCTGATGTTTTAAGGAAATTTCTTCGCTTCATTTTATAAAAATTTATAATTTATTGTAAATATATTAATCAGAGATCAGAGAACGTTTCCAGCCCGGCCTGACTATGTTATAAAAATCAGGAACTTTGTTCTCGTATATTTTTTTAAAGTCATATTTTCTCCAAAAAGCTGAACCAGGTCTGGTGTTTATAAATTTAAAAAACATGCCGGCTTTAATAAAAATTTTTGGTTATAATATCTGTGTTATAATATCATACTATTTTACTTTTTAAAGCCAGACAATCTTTCTGCCTTAACATCCTCTTCCCATTCGGCCGGTTTCTCCAAAAGAGTCCCGGATATCTCAGGAGATTCATTAACCCGGCTAATTGTTTGAATCTATAGCAAGATATGTAATTTTATTTTTTGAGAATGAATTCCTGATATATTTTGGTAAATTTATCATCGCCGGTATTTATTCCAACAATTATATTTTTTGTGAAAGGATTGTTTGCTTTATTTGTTATTTTAAATTTGTTGAAAAATCCGGATTTTTAAATATCTTATAATGAAGACTGTAATAACATTAGTAATAGCCATAATAATCTTGCTGACAAGCTGTTCCCAATCAGAAAAATCGGTTTTTATCGAAGCAGAAAGCTTCCTGGACAAAGGTGGTTGGGTAGTCGATCAGCAGTTCATGGATTTGATGGGTTCGCCCTATTTAATGGCGCATGGGATGGGCAGTCCGGTTGCCGATGCATCAACAACTGTTGAGTTCCCGTCTCCGGGTGAATATACTGTTTTTGTAAGGACTTTCAATTGGACTTCTCCCTGGCATGACGGGGAAGGACCTGGGAAATTCCAGGTTACGGTCAATGGAGAAGATACCGGATCGACGGCAGGAGATTCAGGGTCGGAATGGCTTTGGCAGAATGCCGGAAAGATTAAAATCACCGATACCAAAGTGAATATCGGGTTACATGATCTCAGAGGCTTTAATGGCAGAGTTGACGCTGTCTTTTTTACTAAAGGAGAAGTGCCTCCGCCTGATGAGTTGGCAGTATTGGGCAAATTCAGAAAAAAACACCTTGGCATAACTGAAAAACCTGAAAAGGCCGGTGAATATGATCTGGTGGTAGTTGGAGGAGGAGTAGCAGGAATTACCGCCGCTATTTCAGCATCAAGACTCGGACTCCAGGTTGCACTGATTCATGACCGGCCGGTTTTAGGCGGGAATAACAGCTCTGAAGTCCGTGTTCATCTGGGAGGCAGAATTAAGGTAGAACCTTTTCCTGCACTGGGCGATGTAGTAAAAGAGATCGGTCCGTCGCGCGGCGGAAATGCCCGGCCGGCTGATTACTACGAGGATAATAAGAAAATGGATATGGTTCTGGCTGAAAAGAATATCTCCCTGTTTACCAACTTCCGGGTTTTTGATTTAGCGATGAATGGTCAGGTAATTACTGAAGTTTATGCACGGAATATTGAAACATCAGCAGAACTATCCTTTTCTGCTCCTTTGTTTGCAGATTGTACCGGTGATGGCAATGTAGGCTTTCTGGCAGGAGCAGATTTTGCAATGGGCCGCGAAAGCCGCGATGAATTTGAAGAATCTACAGCGCCTGAGGTGGCAGATAAAATGACAATGGGCTCTTCAGTTCAGTGGTATTCGGTTGAAGAAAATGAACCTGTGAAATTTTCGGTATTCCAATACGGTGTGGAATTCAATGAGAATAATGCAGAAATGGTAACCATGGGCGAGTGGACATGGGAAACAGGCATGAATTTCGACCAGATATATGATTTTGAGCGAATCCGCGATTACGGGCTGATGGTGGTCTATTCAAACTGGTCATTCCTGAAAAACTTCAGTACGGTTAAAGATGAATACAGCAACCGCAGACTGGATTGGGTTGCATATATAGCAGGGAAGCGTGAATCAAGAAGATTACTTGGCGATCATATTCTGAAGGAACAGGATCTTATTGACTATATTGTTTACGAAGATGCCTCGGCACCAACTACCTGGACCATCGATCTGCATTATCCTGATCCGGAGAACACAAAACATTTCCCGGATATGGAGTTTAAATCCATTGCCGTCAACAAAATAATTCATCCTTATCCTATTCCTTATCGCTGTCTGTATTCACGAAATATCGATAATCTGTTTATGGCCGGAAGAAACATCAGCGTTACCCACGTAGCGTTGGGTACAGTGCGTGTGATGCGCACTACAGGAATGATGGGTGAAGTGGTTGGCATGGCTGCCTCTGTTGCTGTAAAACATAGTACAAACCCGCGTGGGGTATATCAAAATTATCTTGATGAATTAAAAAACCTAATGAGTAAAGGAGTGGGCAAATACGACTCAGAAAATCAGCAAAACTATAACCAGGGCTCTACTTTGGGGCCTAAGGATTAGAATAATGGCTATTGAATTTTCCTCCGGACATCCGAAATGCCCGGAGGAAAATTATTTAGATACGTCTCAACTATTTACAGAGAGAATATAATAATCACCACAGGAGAATAATGCAGGGTCTATAATTCCTGTATTTCTATATTTCTCCAGTATAATTTAACGGGACCTCCACTATGTATCTGCAGGGCAATTCTCCCGATACCTGCTCCTATTGCTTCATCTTTCAGGTTTACCATTTGAACGCCATTCAGCCAGGTGGTAACTTCATCGCCGACAACGAGAATTCTCATATTATTCCATTCATTCTCTTTAAGAATTGTCTCCATTTCATCGGGTATCTGTACCAGCCAACCTCTGCCCTTAGGCCTCGACTCATAAATACCTCCGGTATCGCGGTAAGGAGGTGCAATTTCCACCTGCCATCCTGAAATCCTGTTTCCATCAAGAATTGACCGGAAAAAAGCTCCGCTGTTTCCGTCAGATTCCTGTTTAAATTCAAGAGACAGATCAAAATCTTTATAATACCTTTCTGTACCTAAGTAACCGTATTTTCTTTCCGGACCGCTTTCACAAACCAAAACTCCGTCTTCAACATACCATAACTCAGTTCCGAAAATTCTCCAGTTGGTCAGATCTTTACCGTTGAACAGAATTACCTTTTCTTTTTCTTTCTTTGGTAATGGTTTGATCTTTATGTTTTTAAACCAAAATTTTGAACCATGATCCTGTAAACAGATATGCCCCAGCGGTGATAAACCATATTCCGGCATATCCTCCCATTTTCCGCTATCCCTGAGCTTAAACCATTCAGGTGTCCATGCCTCAAATTCGAGGAGTTTCTCACCATTTAACCAATGCTCAACATGTCCGTTATCAAATACAACTTTACTATTATTCCACTTGCCTGCAGGATTCAGTTTTTTCTTAGTTAAATCAGGTAAATGCATAGCATAATCTGCTCCTGTCTTTTGCCACTCTTCAAGTTTTCCTTCATATCCTTCTTCATCTATAAACTGATACTCCGGGCCGGTTAAATAGGGAGCTATCAGACTTGGTGCCTCTACAACATGATACATCAGTCCGCTGTTACCCCCCTGACCGGCTTTCCAATCCACTGATATTTCAAAGTTGTCATATTGTTCTTTGGTAATTATATCACCGCCAATATCTCCTCCAAGTCCGAGCGCTACAAGACATTCGTCTTCAATAGTCCAACCGGTAACTTCACCTCCATTATACATTTTCCAGTTATCTGTTGATTTACCATCAAAAAGCAACTGCCAACCCTCATTTTCTTCTTTTTCTGTTAATACATTTGGTTTTGGTCCGCATGAAGATATCAAAGCGGCGACCAACAATAAATATTTACAATTCATTTTTTTATGATTTTTAAAGCATTTTCTCTGTACATTTTCCTTAAAGTTGAATCACTTAGGCCCACGCCATACAATGTCCATGGCGAATTGGAAACATCCCACGCATAAAAATGATCATCCTCTGTTTCCCAAATGCGAAATGAATTCCTGTACATAGGCAGACTATAACCCTGGTCTGTACCCCATACAAGTCTGTCGGCATATTTCTCCATGAATTTTTTTGCAACCCGGGGAATGCTTCCCACATAGGCTTCTCTCTGGGATACATCTGCATACAGATTAGGATATTTGTCAAATAATTGTCCCAGTTTGTTAAGATCATATGTAAGGTTTGCAAAGTGGGGAGTGATAAAAATTGTTTTAGGATGCTTCTTCAAAGCATTCTCAAGAGTCTGAATCATCTCTTCAAGGCCAGGTACATTTTTATTATCAAGACGAAAATGATAAGCTTCAAACAACAGATCATTATGCTCATCCATTGGTTCATACATCCATCTTGGATCTCCGATATGAAAATTAAACGGCAAACCCAGTTCAGCAAATTTCTCCAGGATCGGATCCATTCGCTGATCATCGATATGCATTGGCCTGTCTGTCTGAGTACGTCCCAGTCCGCTGCCTTTATCATGAACTTCACCCACTCCCTTGGCACCAAGCTTTACGCATCTTTCCAGTTCGGCAATTGCATCCGGACCAAAGCCAGGTTGATCCCAGCCGGTAAAATCTATTCCGCACCACAGATCAAAACGTTCCGGATATTTTCCAAATGAAGCTACATAGCGGTCAAATGATTCCCCAATACCACAAAACAGAATCGTTTTTTCGACTCCTGTAGCATCCATATTTTTTAATACTTCTTTAGCCAGGGCGTCTAAATTTTCACCTCTCGGCGCATGCATATGCATGTCAATCGCAGGATATTTAGCTTTTTGCGGATGATTCTCAGGAATTTTAAAAATAGACTGAGGTCGGTAATCCTTCAAGAGCAGCGAATCCTGCATTCCCGGTTCCCTGAAACGACGTTGCTGGGCCTGCACTGAAATGACAAGCGAGGCCAGCAGAACAGAGATAAATAATGGTTTCATAACTATTCAAATTAAAATTAAAGATACTAAATTCTGAAAAATAAACGTTTTTTATATAAATAGTAACAGATATACCATTTGACGAACCAGGCCAGAAGCATGAGAAATATCTCAATGAAATGGGGGGAAGTCCAGAATTTAAATAAAAGATTTACCCATGGTTCCACAAACCGGTAGACAAAAGTTTTTATTGTACCTGAAAGGAGATAGATAAAAATTGGATTCATGCCGACAACAACCCCGAAAAGTGCCCATTTTTTATAATTTTTTATGTCAATGATCCAATAGCATAATGTTAATGCCAAAATAGCATAGCCACCACTGGCAAAAACAAAAGAACTTGTACATATTTTCTTAATGAAAGGTGATACAGTTGTCAGGGAATACCCCAATACCAAAGCGACTATGCCGCCGATAATGAGATATTTAAGCTTCTTTGTGTCTGTTAATTTTGATTGTAACAATTGTCCGCATAATGCTCCCCAGATAGTATGAGCTGAGGTGGGGACTGCATTAAATGCAGCCCAGCCTGATGATCCGGGGGAAATTATAGTATTTATGTAATCTCCAAATGTTTTACCCATAGCAAACGGCTGATCTCCTTCCAAAGGGAACAGCCGGTACAAGACTTCAGTGAGAATGATCAGCCCGATTGAAACAGCTAACTGTACCGATGGTTTAGTCCGGATCAGCAAGAATGTTACAAAGTATGTAAAGCCAATCTGAGCCAATACATTTGTGAATTTCAGGGTAAAATGATCACCCCCTGTTCCCAGGGTAACTCCGAGGATTATCAATATTATTGACCTTTGACCTGCATGCCATGTCAGTCGGGACCACGAGTATCCCCGGGAGATACGTTTGGCAATAGAAAACGGGATGGCTACGCCGACAATAAACATGAAGAATGGCTGAATCAAATCCCAAAATCTAAAGCCTTCGTAATGCGGGTGATTGAACTGCGAAAATATTGTTTGCAAAACAGTCCCGTCAAATTCAGAACGTGTAAAATATTGAAGAGTACCTCCGCTGACCAATAAAAGCATAGTAAATCCTCTGAAGAAATCAAGAGAAGTTAAACGAGTAGTTTTATTCATATTGTTTAAATGGAATAGATATGTAATTTAAAGCATGGATAGGCTAAGTTAATAAAGAAAATTTATTCTTTTGATGTCAGGGATCAATTTATTTTCTAAGATATTTTGCTCCAACAGAAATAATTTTTGTGATAATTCTGTAAAATCTTAAGTATCAAATTACACTGAGAAATATTTGTAAAAGAAAATAATCTCTGTAAACTTCCTGTTATTGCAGTTTTCACTCTTCAATCCCTTCTCTCGCGTGACTATGATTGTTAGAGTCTTGGATGTTATTTAGCCCTACTTTCCGAGTTATGACCGTCATATGAATATAACAGACTGGCAAGCAGCCGGTTAGGCTAATTAAATC
>ENA-OSEO01002432-OSEO01002432.1-sediment-metagenome-genome-assembly--contig:-NODE-2432-length-26451-cov-4.036134_pt1 | contig 26451 bp, 25 predicted proteins | sample MGYA00237883_ERZ534232 | MGnify/ENA metagenome assembly ERZ534232
ATGATGGGGACCAAAACCCGGCCGGCCCGGATCAAGCGGCTTTCCCCCCGGAAGTTTCGCATGGTGTTGCAGGAAGGTAAAAACCGCCAGGTCCGCCGCATGCTCCGGAAGGTGGGGCACCAGGTGACGGGGCTTAAGCGCATCCGCGTGGCCAATATCCGGCTGGGGCGACTGGCCGAAGGATCCTGGCGCTATCTCAGCGAGTACGAAAAAGCGGGCCTGCTTCAAAACTTATAACCGGGTAAGTCTCTCATCCGCAGAGCGGGCGGCATCGGAATGTCCTCTCGAGAGACGTGCGACACCCAACTCCCTGAGCCCACACGAGGTTTCATTCCCTCTTGCGGTTTTTGATTGCCTTTTCAAGCTCCACCGCCAGAAACACGACGGTTGAAAGCAGAATCGTTACGACAAGCTCTCCGGGTGTAAGCGCTGCGGTCTTGAATATGGGATTCAGAAACGGTACATAGATCGTGGCCATCTGAAGAGCGAAGGTCAGCAAGACGGCTCCGAGAAGCGGCTTGTTGGATAAGGCCCCCTGCTTGAAAAAAGACTCTCTTTCGGATCGAACGGCCAGCACATTACCCAGCTGGCTCAAACAGAGAACGGTAAAGACCATGGTTTGCCAGTGGGTCTGACTGCTGTCAATGAACAACGCCTGGGTCATGATGGAAACCGAGCCCATGAGAAGCCCGACCCAGATGATGTGGGTGCCGAGACCTTTAGCGAAAATGCTTTCCTGCGGATCCCTGGGGAGACGGATCATGATGTTTTTCTCCCCGGGCTCGGCGGCCAGAGCCAGACCGGGAACGCCGTCGGTGACAAGGTTGATCCACAGGATGTGGATCGGAAGCAGGGGAATGGGCAGGCCTAAAAATGGCGCCAGGAAAATGGTGCAGATTTCGCCTGAATTGCTGGTCATGGTGTATTTGATGAACTTGCGGATGTTGTCGAAGATACGCCGACCTTCCCGGACGGCCTTGACGATGGTGGCAAAGTTGTCATCCAGCAGAATCATGTGGGAGGCTTCCTTGGATACGTCGGTACCGGTAATACCCATCGCCACGCCGATATCGGCCCGTTTCAAAGCCGGGGCATCGTTGACCCCGTCCCCGGTCATCGCTACAAAATGCCCCTTATCCTGCAAGGCCTTGACGATCCTGAGCTTCTGCTCGGGGGCAACTCGGGCGTAGACCCGTATCTTTTCCACCTTGTATTCAAATTTCTCCGGAGGAAGCTGGGCGAGTTCCAGGCCTGTCATGACGGCCCGTCCCTCCTCGCGGATGATTCCGACCCGTCTGGCTATCACCTCGGCCGTCAACGGGTGGTCTCCCGTGATCATCACCGGCCGGATGCCGGCGGAACTACACATGGCAACCGCCTCGGCCGCCTCGGGCCGGGGCGGATCCATCATGCCGATGATCCCGATCAGGACCAATCCCCTTTCCACCTGTTCCGAAGTCGGCGGGTCGGGAAGCGCCTCCCAGACCCGCATGGCAACCCCCAACGTTCTCAGACCGTCCCCGGCAATCTGTTCGGCCGTCTCCAGAACAGTCGAGCGGTCGACTTCTTCCAGTCCTTTTGGAGTAAGGGTTTTTTCGGAGCGTTTTACGACTTCCTCGATCGCCCCCTTGGTAAATGAAACGATCCGGCCGTTTTCCCAGGGATGAAAAGTGGTCATGAGTTTGCGGTCCGAGTCAAAGGGGATCTCGGCCAGTCGGGGGTATTTTTCATCAAGTCTCTCCCGAAGGTAGCCTTTCTCCCGGGCCAGGTCGAACAGGGCCGTCTCGGTGGGGTCGCCGATCACGCCGCCGGAGGAATCCCGGCGGGCGTCATTGCAAAGGGCCAGGGCGCTGAGCAGCACACTGGACGGGTCTTGACCGGACAGCGACCCGTCCGCACGTTCCGCCGGGTCCGAGAACGGCAGTTCGTCGGAACGTAGCAGCCGCCCGCTGGTATAGACCTTTTCAACGGTCATGCGATTCAATGTCAGGGTCCCGGTCTTGTCCGAGCAGATATAGGTAACCGATCCCAGGGTCTCCACCGCCGGCAGTTTTCGAATCAATGCCTGCTGCCTGACCAGCTTCTTCGCCCCCAGGGCCAGTGAAATGGTAATGACGGCCGGCAGGGCTTCCGGAATGGCGGCCACTGCCAGAGAGATGGCCGTAAGGAGCATCAGCAGCGGAGGCTCCCCCCGAAAAAGGCCGGCCACAAAAACGATAGCACAAATGGCCAGGACGGCGTAAGCGAGCTTCTGTCCGAAAGAGGTCAGCCGTTTCTGAAGCGGCGTGCGTCCTTCGGCCTGGTCCTGAAGCAAAGCGGCGATCCCTCCGAGTTCTGTCCGCATCCCGGTGGCCGCCACCAGGCCTTTCCCCCGGCCGTAAGTAACCACAGTGCCTTTATAGGCCATGTTTTTCCGGTCGCCGATGGACAGGTTGATTTCCTTGAGCGCCGTGGTATGTTTTTCCACCGGAACGGACTCACCGGTCAGCGCCGCCTCGTCGATTCGAAGCTGGGCGGCTTCCGTCAGCCGGATATCGGCCGGTACCACGTTGCCGGCCTCCAGGATTACCATGTCGCCGGGAACCAGCCGTTCCGCAGGGATCGATTCGGCCTGCCCGCTGCGAATGACGGTGGCCGAAGGAGCTGCCAGTTTTTTCAATGCTGCCATGGCCTTTTCGGCACGGTATTCCTGAACAAACCCAAGCACGGCATTCAGCAGCACAATTACGGCGATGGCGATGGTATCCACCGGTTCGCCGATCACGCCGGCCACGACGGCGGCGGCGACCAGCACCAGGATCATGAAATCCTTGAACTGATCCAGAAACATCATCCCCAACGATTTACGCCTTTTTTCGATCAGCTGGTTGGGACCGTAACGCTCCAGACGCCGGTGGGCTTCCGCTGCAGCGAGGCCCTTACCGGACGACTGCAATTTCTCCAGCACCTCCTCCGGATCAAGTCGGTGCCAGTTGGCTGATTTGTTTTCCAAGGGCTCCGACTGGATGGAACTGTTTATGAAGCTCATTTTGATCGCTAAATGGAATAAGTTTCTTGGGGTGGGATGCATATCCTGCGCATAGGATAAAACATCTTAAAATTGAGTTCACTTCCGGTTTGTCGGGAAAAACTGAAAACAGGTTTAGGGAAACCGGGAAATGGGAAAATCGATGCTTTCTTCCAATTCTTTTTTAATTTTTTCAGCACTTTCCCGGAGACTATCCCACTCACTGCCTTCCGCTTTCTTGATTTCTTCCAGCTTGGCTTTCATCTGCCCGCCGATGCTCTTGAGCGTGTCGATCTGGTTGCAGCAGTCCACCCTTGCGGGGCCTTCGGCTTTATCCACCGCTGTTTCCAGTTCTACGATCCTTTCTGTCCATTTTTCGAGACAATCTTCCAGAGTTTTGCAGTATGTTTCCTTATCGCTCATATCCTCATCTCCTCTCAGCGTCTACGGAAGTCATCGAAGGTTTTGTTCATAATCCGCTCACATATGGTTTCCGACATCGATTCAGAACTCACCGGTTTACGGCATAACTATATGTTTTCCGGGCGCCTTTGTCAACCAAGCCCGGCGCCTCCCTGGATATTCGATATAAGTCAAACAAACATAAAACAAAGCACCAAATAAACCATAAAAAACCTTAGAGCCGATTAGCCGGACTTCGAAAAAAAGACCCATGGTGGAATCAGGCGAATCGGGGACAAAAAGATCAGGTGCAGAGGTGCAAGGGGAAAAATATGAACCGATGGACCTTGTTTTCAGTACGCACGGCCAAACAGGTGGGATGACAATAAGGGGGCGAAGGCGATGCCGGGTAGCCCGTTTAATTAGTTCGGGGATGACCTTTCAACTGGTCAAATACCGCTATATGTGCTATAATCTTCGATAAATTTTAAACGCTTTTGGGCGGTCGCAATTTGCTGATATGTTAGTTTTTAAAAAATTATATATCAAATGATTCTAAAACAGACCTGTTTGCTCGGCTAAAAAACAGCTGAAATCGACGTTTAAGCGGGATAGAAGTTGATAAACGACAGTCACCCGACAACCAATTTTCCACGCGATGAAATGCCGGAAAGGCCAGCAAATCAGTCTCTGACCGCTTACGGCGGCTGGCCCGATCGGCGCAATAAAAAAGAGCGACGCAGCGGCAAAGACCGAAGAAGACGGCTGATACCGATTAACTTTCCGGAACGGCGCAGCAAAGCGGACCGCCGCAAAAAGTTCCGCCGGAAAAGGTCCTTAAGAATACCGATCTTTATCAAGCTGACGACCCTGTCCACGCTCTTTATCTTTATCGTAATCGCAACCATTAGCCTGTCCATGCTGGAAAGGCAGAAAAGACAGTTCACCGACCAGTTGATCGTTCTGGGAGAAAGCATGGCGAGGGTCGTCGCCAAAAACGCCAGAGACAAGCTTCTGGGTGAAGAGGATCTGGCCTTGTTTCAGCTGGTGGACGACATCGCCCGCAATGATCAGATCCTCTACGCCGTCATCGTTGACAATAAGAATACGGTCAAGGCCCACAGCCGTATCGATCAAATCAACAAACCTTATGTGCCGCCCAAAAGGCTTCGCATTGTCAAGACGGAAAATGGCGTCAGCACAAGCGTCATCATGAGCAATGGCGAAGAGGCCTTGTTTTTCGAACTGTACATCATCTACCAAGAGCTCAAGGTCGGAAGGGTGTACCTGGCTATTTCCCAGGCAAAGATTTCTCAAAACATGCAGGCAGCCAGGCGCTTTCTCTGGATGATTACAGGTGTCCTGACGCTGCTGGGTGCCCTGTTGAGCCTGGTGCTGAGCATGTATTTTTCAAAACCCATAAAAAAACTGGGACAGGGCACCCGGGCATTGAGTCTCGGGGATTTGGACTACCGGGTCGATATTAAACGCAATGATGAATTCGGAGATCTGGCGTATGCCTTCAACCGCATGGCCGCAGACCTGAAAACCAAGGAGTTGATCAAGAATTCATTCGGACGCTATGTAACTCCTGAAATCGTCGAGAGGATTCTTGCCAATCCGGACGACCTTTGGATGAAAGGATCCAGGGTTTCGTCTTCGGTTCTGTTTGTCGATATCAGGGGGTTTGCGAGTCTTTCCGAAAACGAAGATCCGGAAGGGATCGTTGAATTGTTGAATGCCTTTTTTACCTGCGTGTATGACGCTTCCATTAAACATAAAGGCCATATCAACAAGTTTGTCGGCGATGAAGCCATGGTGATTTTCGGGGCGCCCGTCTGCAACCCCCGCCATGCCGAGGATGCTGTCCGGGCGGCGCTCGACATCAAAAAGGGAACCCTGGCGCTGAACCGTGAAAAATTAATCGGCGCCAAACCGCTTCATATCGGTATCGGGATAAACTCGGGCGAGATGGTGGCAGGCAATCTCGGTTCCCGCTTGAGGATGGAGTACACCGTTATCGGGGACAATGTCAATATAGCCTCAAGGCTCACTTCCATCGCTAAAGGCGGTGAGATCTTGATAAGCGGCAGCACATATGATCTAATTACAGACAAGCGCTTTTTTCAGTGCGAAGCAAGGGGCCGGGCGACGATTCGGGGTCGGAAAGAGGTGATCCGCATTTTTAATGTCCTGTCATCGAACGAGGAGTAGCAACCCATGATGCTCGGAAGAAAAAAGGTCATTACTTTTAAAGTCTCCGGTTACGGATGCATGGCGCTATGGATTCTGCTCCTGACCGCCTGCGCCCCGCTGATGTCGATTTTTAATCGCCCCGAGCCGGCAGGTATAAAGGAGGCCGCACCCCGGGGCCGCGTGTTTCAATCGGACAAATACGTCGTTTACCGGCTGGAGGGCAACGAAACCCCCGCCATGCTGGCAAAAACCTATCTGGGAGATCCGCACAGAGCCTGGATAATCGAGGATGAAAACCGGGGCATTGCTTTTGAAAAGGGGCAGCATATCGTCATTCCGTTGAGGGATTCCAAAAAGGGCGGTCTGTCGGCGGAAGGCTATCAGGCAGTACCGATATTATGCTACCACAGTTTCCGGGAAAAATGTAATACGTCGCTTTGCTTCTCCCGGGATGCTTTTGAGCGACAGATGGCATATCTGAAGACCCATGGCTTCAGAGTGATTACCCTGGGGGAACTTCACGGATTCCTTCGGTATGATCACGGGATTCCCGACAAATCAGTGGTGATTACCTTTGATGATGGGTATCGCTCCTTCTATGAAATCGCATATCCCATCCTGAAAAAGCTTGATTTTAAGGCCGCCCTGTTTGTGTATACGGATTTTATCGGCAACTCCAAAAATGCACTCACCTGGGAGCAGCTGCGGGAGCTCAAGGCCGACGGCTATGAAATCGGCGCCCACGGCACTTCCCACAGTGATTTGACGAAACGGAAAGAGGGGGAAAGCGATTCGGCCTATCTCGAACGGATCAATGACGAACTTGTCCGCTCCAAAGCGATCATTGATGACCGGCTCGGCCAAAACACCGTCTATGTCGCCTTTCCTTACGGCAACTATAATCAGGAGATTCTGGGGCTATGCGAAAAGGCCGGTTATGCATTGGGCCTTTCGGTGGACAGCGGCAGCAATCCCTTCTTTGCCGATCGGCTGACCCTGAAACGGATACAGGTCCTTAACAAGGATTTGAAAGATTTCGGTACCCTGCTAAAGACATTCAAGAGGATATCCCTTGAGTAGCGACATGCTTCCTAAAAACGTCATATTCTTCCTGATCATGCTTTCCCTGCTGTTTGCCGGCGGATGCGCCGAGCTTAAAAAAAACATCCCGAAAGCATTTGAATCCCCAGCGGAAAGATATACCGGGGAATACCTTCAGCAGGGGCGCCTCCGCGAAGACGGGGGCGATCCGGTAGCTGCTCTAAAGCACTACACGCTGGCACTGACGGTCAGCCCTGCAAATGAGGAAGCCCTTGCGGGCCGCGACCGTATTAAACAATTGCTCGACCGTTCAGCCGAAGCCCATTACCAAAAAGGCATGTCGCTGAAGCAACAAGGGAAATACGGCTTGGCCGGTAAAGAGTTTTTAAAGGCATTGCGGCTGCGGCCGGAACATCCGGAGGCTTTAGCTATGCTGATGAACCGGGAGCGGTTCGAGACTAAGCGATATGTCCTTCATAAAATCAAGCCCGGCGAGAGCCTGGCAATGATAGCTGATTTCTATTATGGTGATTATCGGAGATTTCCCATTATTGCCGCATACAACCGTATCAGCGATGCATCGAGGATACGGGGGGGGAAAACAATCAAGGTTCCTGAAATCGAAGGCGTGGCCTTCCTGGCGCGCGCCCTCGATGTCAAGACCGAAGCGCAGGCTTCTCCAGGTCCGGACCTGAGCGGCCCGGAGAGGGCTCCACGGGAGAGCGAACAGGAGCAGGAACTGGAGGAAATTCAGACCGGCCTGGAAAGGCAGGAGGAGCAGGTCGCCTTGTATCTGGATTTGGGAGTCAATCTTTTCCAGGAGCAAAGGTACCAGGAAGCGCTCGAAGAATTTAAAAAGGTGCTGGGGGTTTTACCGGATAACGAAGTTGCTGCAGACTACCTTCACCGGCTGCATCTTCAGCTGGCCGGGGAACTTTTTGCGCAAAAAGAGTACCTGCTGGCCCGAGATCAATTCAGGGAATCGCTCCGATACAATCAAACCTGCGGGGCGTGCCGTGACGGCATCCTCCAGAGTGAAAATTTCTACAAGGATTATCATTATAAGATGGGGATACAGCACTTCGGCAATGAACAGCTTCTGAAGGCGGTCGCGGAATGGGAGCAGGTGATGGCCATAGATCCGGATTACAAGCGCACGGACGACCTGATAAAAAAAGCCAGAACGATCTTGAAAAACATGGAAGCAATCAGGGAGACGGAAAAAAATGAAAACGCACCCTGATCCCGGCCCGGGATGGGTGATATTTTTTCGGCGCAGTCAAACCGGCTCTAAAGCGTCACCACCTCCGCGATCCGCTGGACCCCCCCACCGCAGCGGTACGGCGGTACGGGACGCCCTTAAGGGCGGTACGGGACGCCCTTAAGCGGTACGGGACGCCCTTAAAGCGGTACGGGACGCCCTGCGGTACGGCGGTACGGGACGCCCTTAATACGGGACGCCCTTAAGATTCTAAGTTGACAAACTGGCTTTAAAATAGTAAAAGAGGTCCTATGCCCAGATCAGCGCGACTTGATGCCCCTGGAGTTCTGCATCACATCATGATCAGGGGGATCGAACATCGAAACATATATAGAGACAATATGGATCGGGAGGATTTCCTGGTTCGTCTTGAAAACCTACTGCCTGAGACGCAGACACCATGCTATGCATGGGCGTTTCTTCCCAATCACGCCCATTTTCTGTTACGAACAGGCAATGTTCCGATCGCCACGTTAATGCGAAGGCTTCTTACCGGTTATGCCGTCTATTTTAACCGCCGGCACCGGCGCAGCGGACAACTCTTTCAGAATCGTTATAAATCCATCCTCTGCCAGGAAGATAAATATTTAAAGGAACTGGTCCGGTATATTCATTTAAATCCAATCCGTGCTAATCTTATAAACAATCTTGAGAAGCTGAGCGGCTATCCCTATTGCGGGCACAGTGTCCTGATGGGGAGGGAAAAAAGAAAATGGCAGGATTCGGACTATGTGCTGAAGTATTTTGGTAAAAGGGCAAGTGGGGCCAGAAGGAATTATGATACCTTTATGGGCAAGGGGGTCAATCAAGGACGGAGAGATGATCTGACAGGTGGTGGACTTATTCGAAGCCTGGGCGGCTGGTCGGAAATAAAGCAGTCTCGCCTCAAGGGAGCCCGTATCAAGAGTGATGAAAGAATACTTGGGGAATCGGATTTTGTCGAAGCGTTACTCGCAGAAGCAGCTGAGACCTTCGAACGACATTACGAGATAACTCGTCGCGGTTATAATCTGGACAGGGTTTCTGAGAAAACCGCCATGGTTTGCGGAGTTGAAGTAAGCGACATCTTTTCAAAAGGAAAGCATCAGCGAAAAGTCAAAGCAAGGAGTCTATTTTGTTACTGGGCTTGCCGTGAACTGGGTGTCTCTCTTACCGAATTGGCCAGGCGTCTGGGCATGAGTGTGCCTGCTGTGGGCTACTCCGTTGAAAGAGGCGAATTAATCGCCCGGGAGAATAATTACCAGTTGTTGGGGCAGGATACTTAGAAACTTAAGGGCGTCCCCTATATGCTATATGCTTAAATTTTATTTTAAAGAACTCGCACAGCAGGATCCGAACGATATCTGTCGCCGGGCAGGATGTGAATATGATGTAAAAAAACGGGTATATACCCTGAAGGCGTGGGGCGACGAATACGCGATATATCCTCACGAGTCCAGGTTTGATCGGATTGCCCCGGATGATCAAAGCCCTCATGATTTTTTTTATCTTTTCATGATTTATTATCTCCTGAAATCAAAAGATATTGAAATAAGCGGGGAATGGATTTCAGAAAAAGATATTCCGGGCGGTGCAACTTTTTTTCGCGGCCCGCACGAAATGCCAACTCATCTGATTTGCCGACAATATGGAAATAATATGGAAGTGTTTCGAAAAAAATGTGAGCAGCTTCATGGGTTGCCGATGGACATGGCAGATGCTGCCTTCAGATTCGAAATCACCCCCCGCATCCCCGTATCTGTCCTCTATTGGGCAGGGGATGATGATTTCCCGCCGGAAGCGAAAATTCTTTACGACAGAACCATTACCGAACATCTGTCGGTTGATATCATATTTGCCTTGGCTGTTGGAATTTGTTCCAGAATCGGAAATACATTCGGTTGACACATCATTGAACGCAAATGCTCAATTGCATTTGACTTATGCCGGTAACTTGTTCTATGGGGTTACCGGGATATCTTCAACACCCGCAAGCCGCAAATGGATAACCGTGCGGCTTAAATTATTCTCACCTTACAATCATCACGCCAAGGGGGATTATATGGTACTGCCAAAAGTGGAAATCAAAAAAATCCTATACGACACGGATCTTTTCAGACAGTGCACGCTATGCTTTTGCCTATGCGGTGAGCCTGGCGGATCGCTACTGTGCTTCCATCACGCTGCTGCATGTGCTTCACGATGCTCCTGGATTTATAGAAAACCTCATCGGCGCCGACAAATATGAGGAAATCAAAAGACGGCACTATAATGACGCCCGCGACGCACTTATCGGAAAGCAAAGGGAACATCTAATTATCAGAGAAATCCTCGACAAGTTCTGCGAGGACGTCCGGACGGACAGGATACTTCCCGACGTGGCGACCGATGAAATCCTGATCCGTGAGGGCAACCCGGCCGAACAAATTCTGATAGCAACCGACGAAACATATGGCGACCTTATCGTCATTGGAACCCACGGTTTCGGAGCAATTGCCACAGCCATGATCGGCGGAACGGCTCGGCAAGTTCTGCGGCGATCGCGCAAACCCGTTTTGGCTATACGTCTGCCTGAACACAACTGAGTGTTCGATTGAAACCTCACGGCGGCACCTAAAAAAGCGTCTGTTCAAAATATTATGTCAACGCTATCCAACACTGATCGCAACTCCGGAAGGGACTGAAAAGGGGTTCGGGGATAAAGAAAAGCTGTTGATTTGGGCAGCAAAATCATTCATAAGAAAGTCTTGAACCGAGAACGGATTTAAAGCCTAAAGACCACGCATCTGGATCCACCGGAACGGTTGGACGAGCCTGTTGCGAAACGACTAAATGTCAAACAGGACAAGGAGATAATGAACCATCTGAATTTATCAGGACCTGAAACTGTCTGCAGAGAATTGTCGAATGCATTCCAGGGGGTGTTGGCGTGGAAATGGGATGATCGCTTCCAGACCGTTCTGGCCGAGTTTAATGATGACAACAAAACGAGCGTCCGTGACGTTCTGACGCGCCGCCTTGACAGGGTATGGGACAGCAGCAATGTTGAAAAGGCCCCTGCAAACGTGCAGAAGATTATCAGCGGTTTCGGCGGTATCATGTCCGGGCAGCTTCTGCTGACCTCCGATCCTGACCGGGATGCGTTTGTTTTTTGCGCTTGGTGGCCCTGGGGGAACGGGAAGACCATCTCTATCCGTCTCGCATCCTTTTATCAAGAGCCTTTTGATTCGGACAGGGCCGATGGGATCCATCGGCTTAAAGCGTGGTTCGGAATCAATTCCGGGACACATAGAAAAACATGCTGAAACTCGGCGCAAAGGGATTACGCTGGCTCAAGGGGTTTCACCTCATTGCCGTTTCCTGCTGGATCGGCGGTGCGGTGGCCCTCCTCCTGCTGTACTTTCTCAAAGATGGGGTGAGCGACGGCGGCATCCTGTTCGGAATCAATCAGAGTATTCATCACGTCGATATGGTAGTCGTTGTCATTCCCGGCGCTTTCGGGTGTCTGTTGTCCGGACTGATCTACTCCGCTTTCAGCAACTGGGGATTTTTCAAACACAACTGGATGATATACAAGTGGATCGTCACGGCCAGCGCCATCATCTTCGGCACTTTTTACCTGGGGCCGTGGGAAACCGCTATGATGAAAATTTCCGGCAAACTGGGGCTAATGTCCCTGAATGATCCGGCCTACCTGTACAATCAGAAAATGAATCTTTTTTTCGGCGGCCTCCAGTGTTTAATCCTGATGATCACGGTTTTCATTTCGATCTTTAAGCCCTGGAAAAAGAAAAGGGGCCGTCAGGTCCCAGATGGAGTATCAAATTGACTCCTCAACAGATCGTCATTGTAACCGGAGGTGCCCAGGGTGTCGGAAAAGGCATTGTCCGCTATCTCCTTAAGCAGGGTGCCGGCGTCGTCATCGCCGATATCGACCGGGAAGCCAGCCGGGAGTGTGTTTCCGAATTAAAAAACACAAAGAATCTTTTTTTCATCCCGACGGATGTATCGGATGAAATTTCCGTAGCCGACTGTATCCGCAATACACTCAAAAAATTCCACAAACTAAACGCGCTGGTCAACAATGCCGGCATCGCTGATCCCGGACACTGCCCGATCGAGGAACTTTCCCTGGCGGATTGGCAACGGGTGATTCAGACCAACCTGACCGGAAGTTTTTTAACGTCAAAGCACGCAGCACCCCATCTTCGCAGGGCCCGAGGGGCTATTGTCAATGTGGCATCCACCCGGGCGCTGCAGTCAGAACCCCACACGGAAGCCTATTCGGCTTCAAAAGGCGGAGTCGTCGCCCTCACCCACGCCCTGGCGCTGAGCTTGGGTCCCCACATCCGCGTTAACTGCATCAGTCCGGGTTGGATCGACGTGAAAGCATGGAAGAAGAAAAAATTGCGGCAGGACTCGAACCTGAGGAACATCGACCATCTTCAGCATCCGGCCGGACGTGTGGGGACCCCGGACGATATCGCCGCGATGGTTGCCTACCTGATTTCAGAAAATGCGGAATTTATCACCGGCCAGAATTTTATTATCGACGGTGGAATGACACGCAAGATGATATATGCCGATTGAATTTCCGAATTCGATATAACGTATCGAAATCCTGCATTTTTGATATTACGGTTGACCATTATGGCTTAATAACGGTATCTTACCTGTGTAAATTATTGTTTCCAATATTCACCGGAACTTCATTTGGCCTGAACCCTGAATATGGCAAGAAGACCTGGGGTTGATTTTAGCTTTTTGCAGGCCCAAAATAAAGTTTTCTTCAGTTTTCTTCCCGCCTGTCAATTTTGTTCAAGCAATTTTATGTTCGGCCGTGAGGAGGACCATGGCCGATGAAACCCACCTCAAAGCGTAAGTGCAAGCATTGTCACACTTTTTTTTATTCCGGATGGACATGAAATACTCATTCAAATTGAATTCCGCTAAGCGCAGATAATTCTTACCAGTTTATCTAATTGTTTTGTTTCGATATCTCCAAATTCAATCCCTACCCGATGCATTTTAACGGGTGTGTAATATTTATCTTCTAATTCGATTTCAAAAATTTTTTTACATGACAATTTCTCAATACGGGTATTATTATCACAAGATATAATATCAATCTCATCGATTCTATTTAAGCTTCTTTCTAAAGGAATGTACTCAAATGATAAGCCTCCGCTACTGACGTCAAATAGAAAACCCAATCTTTCATCATGCGCTGATCTGGACAAAACATGGGTATCTTCTATGGCTTTAAAACGGAGATATTGCCTGGGTCTCATATATTCTTTTTTTTGAAGCATATCCGCATCTCCCATAAAGAAAAAATTCTAATCTTGGTCAAAGGGAAAAAATAAGAACTATCCTTTACTCGAACAATTGAAGTACAGCATACCATATATTGTATGTCAATATATTTATTACAAGTTATGTAGTAGTTAGTTTGGTAAATCCATAGAAATCATGTGCGGACATTGAAATTTTGCACACCATCATTTATTTAATGAAATAGTTCCAGCAAATCGCAATATTGTAATTGCTGGCAAGGATGGTGCAGTTTTATGGCCGGAAAATTTTTAAGGAGGTTAAAAATGAAAAAATCTGTCTTGATGTTGAACTTTGCCTTTATAATGTTGCTATCTTTCGGCTGTGCAAGTACAAACCAACAGAACGGCGAGACTGTCACCTCTTCTTCTGCAGGCAGGGTATACAAGGATGTACCAAGTGCCGTGGATCCAAATGCTAAGTATTTATTTTACATGCACGGGCTTGGGACTGAAAAAGGAGGTGACTCTTTTAATTATTTCCGAATTTTGGATAGACTCGCGGAAAGAGGTTTTAACGTCATCGGCGAAGCGCGTAGCCCAGTAGTTACCAGAAAATACGCCGAAAAAGTCGCTGGGCAGGTAAAGAAACTGCTCTCTGCCGGGGTGCCAGCCAGAAACATTACAGTGGCAGGCCATTCCAAGGGAGGAATGATCACCATGATCGTCATGGCCATCCTTGGCAATCCCGATATTGCTTATGTCAGTCTTGCTGCGTGTGCCAAGGAGGGTAGCGAGTATGAAGAAGGATACCTCAAGGTTGTTAATCACGCAGCTTCTCTTGCCCGCGGGCAATTGTTATCGGTTTATGATCGCAGTGATGATGGGTTTGGTACGTGTAAACTGGCATTTGACAAGATGACCAACGCTGTCGTTGCTGAGCGCGAATTAGATTTAGGCGGCGGTCACCTGTTATTCTCCTCGCCCAAGACAGAATGGCTTGACATCTTGCAAGCATGGGCGGAGAGGCAACATCAATAGTTGATAGGCCGCTTCCAACAGCTTATATTATATTCGTAAAACAGAGGAAGCTTGCTTGTAGGGACATAATAAAACCGGTTATCTCATAGCAGAGGTTTTACCGAACACAACGGCTATCTATACGTAACGAAATAGCGATTGACCGATAATGGTTTCGGGTTCAATATGTCTCTGTTTTTTCTATTAAAAAGAAAAAATGGAGGCCGATATGACCCGATCAAATTCCCCCCACGAAAATCCCAACTATTTCGTTGGATGTCACCCCGCTTCAGGGATTGAAGAGCTTGTTTCTGGCCAGAGCGAGGCATCCGAAATCAACCCGGTACCTTCCAGCCGATTTACTTCGGCATCGTTTTACGACGGCGTTATTCACTGGAAACAGCAGCCTGCTTTGCGGCGACAAGCATTGGATCGTATTATTGCAAGAGTCATTCGGCATCACGTCCCCGGTGAAGAACATGTTTTGTCGTATTTGTATCACATGTATCGGCGCAATTGCCGGTCCAGAACAATCTGTGCGACCGCCTCGGGTCTGGTTTTCTTCTTGCTGTCCATCAAGCAAAGCGGAAAGGAATACCTGGAACTGATCGTGCGGCGGGATCTGGAGGCGTTTGTTGAGCACGAGCAAGATCGCGCTCTCAAGCCCAAAACGGTCCACTTCCGCATTCAAATTTTGTATGCGTTCATTCGTTATCTGGTAAAAGAAAACGTCTTGAGGCCGGAGCTATTGGAGCGCAAAATCAGGCTGCGCCTTCCGCAGTCCCTGCCCAAAGCGATCTGCACGCCGGATCTTCTGCGGCTGCTGTCGGTCATTGATCACACGCGGGATCGGGCGATGATCCTGACCCTGCTGCGGACGGGGATGAGAATTGGTGAGCTGCTCAGCCTGCGGGTCAATGATGTGGATCTGAATGAAAGGACGGTAAAAATATATCAGGGTGAAAAGAACAGCATTGGACGAGTCGTCTATCTGAGCGACGATGCCTGTGCGGCATTGAGCCTGTGGCTGCAACAGCGCAAGCCGCAAAAATCCTATCTTTTTTACGGGCAGCGAGGTCCGTTAGGCTATACGGCAAGTCGGGATCGATTCATCCATTATCTGGAAAAAGCCGAACTAACCAAGAAAGGATATACGTTGCACTGTTTGCGGCACACTTTTGCCACGGACCTTTTAAATGCCGGTATGCGTCTGGAATGTCTTCAGCAGCTTCTGGGTCACTCAAAAATAGAGGTGACCCGTATTTACGCCCGATTAAGTGACAGCGCCCGGGAGGAGGAGTATTTTAAAGCGATGACCAAAATTGAACGGGGAGAAACCGATGAGTATCACCGACTCAATTGTCAATTATAGGCGCTTTTTAAAAAGAAGGAATTTTTCTTTCTACACGGTCAAAAACTATATCAATACGCTGAAGCATTATGTGGTCTGGCTGGGGGTTCCCATCGAAAAAGCAACCAGCCGGGAAGTGCTCGAATATATCGATCATCTTCTGGATCGACGACTTTCTCCTAAGACCATCAACTGTCATTTGAACAGCATCCGTCGGTTTTATGATTACCTGCGTCATGAGGAGGGCATCCATATCCAGAACCCGGTTAAAACCGGATATGCCTTGCGTCTGCCAAAACCTTTGCCGCGTTATGTAAAAGAAGAAGACCTGGCGCGGTTTTTTAAGGTTATCAAAAAATGTCGTGACCGGGCCATGTTCATGCTGATGCTGCGCTGCGGGTTGAGGGTGGAAGAAGTTGTCGCTTTATCCATCAGCGCCGTTGATTTACCCCGCAGAAGGGTCATCGTCCAAAACGGCAAAGGAATGAAGGACCGGGTGGTCTACATCAGTGATGATGCGAGTGAGGCACTGGTGCGATATCTGCACGTTAGACCAGCGGTTAGAGCAAGTAAAGTCTTTCTGGTGGAAAAAGGCACCTGCAAAGGGCGGCCGATATCGGCACGAGGCGTGCAGAAGCGAATGGAGTATTATGCGCGTAAAAGCGGATTGGAAGTATCCTGCCATCAGCTGCGCCACACCATGGCCACCCAGCTGCTAAACGCCGAGGCAGACCTGGTAACTATCCAGGACCTTTTGGGGCACAGCAGCATCACCACGACCCAGCGATATTGCAAGGTGTCAAACTTAAAAGTTCAAAGGGATTATTTTAAAGCGATGGAGAAAGTATCGAAACGTCAAGGGGCGGTGGTTCCCAAAAACTGGGCAATGTGATAAACTCTAAGTTGGCCTAACAGGCTTGTTGAAAAATTGTTTTACGATTCAAAATTGGCTGTTTTCAGGGGAGACAATTACCCCTGCCCTGATGCGAGATCGTCGATCCTAACGCATCTGAGGCGGTCGCGATTTGAATCGAATTTACAATAAACACTTTTTCAGCAGCCTTTAACCAGAAAGGAGCTGACCATGAGCAACAAACAAAAAAAGTACAGTCCCGAGTTCAAAGCCAAGGTGGTGCTGACCGCCTTGAAAAACGATGAGACCACCGCCGATCTGGCGCAACGGTTCGGGGTTCCCTGATGGCTTCATATCGAGAATAAAAAGGACTTGACAACCATAAAAAGGAATTCTATAAGATATATTAACTAACTAATATTAATAGAAAAAACAGTGTTTGTTACGTATAGCGGCTATGTTTCGGCAGTAGTGCGGCTTTTGAAATTTTTGGGATTAGCGAATATAGTTTATGGTTATTCCGATTAATCGCAATACTGTAATTGCTGGCAAGAAGTTCTCGTCCTACAAATATGTAAGGTTTCTGGGGAGGAACAATGAAAATGATAATTATTTTGATTGGTCTTTTATTGATTGCCATCGGTGTATATTATCAATTTCCAGAATTGCAAAATGCATCCAATATTGTTATTGCTTTTGCGAACATTGCTCTTGTCTTGGTAACTTTATCGAGCTTCAAACTTTCCAGGGAGTCCTTAGATCGTGCCAATGAAGCTAATGAAATAACTTCAAAGGCGCTCCAGCTCGCTCAAGAGGAAAATGAGAGGGCACGAAGATTATATACCTCGCAAAAAAAACCTTTGCTTGATATTACTCCAATTGCAATAACACAAAATAAGGCCGGCACACATTCGGTAACAAAGCTAAGCGTCAACAATTATAGCGGATTCGATGCTAAAAATGTCAGAGTTGACCTTCGTTATGGTGACTATTCTTGGATCGGTGAATGGCTTAAAGCTGCTGAAGATTCAAAAGGCAAAAATCAAAACCAAAATATAATTAACGAAAAGTGGTATCAATCAGCTCCAAACTTATTCATTGGCGATATAAAAAGTCATGAAACAAAGGTCGTACCGGACGAACCCCAAATAAAAGGGGCATTGTTCGTAGGCTCTCTCAATATTGAAAACGAAATTTGTGCTAGTGGAAAAAACAATAGTATCCCGGTTCACGTTAGAGTTAGTTGGGAAAATGAAAATGGGCACGTTTTTGATGAAGTACATAAATATGACTTGGTTTGTACCCCTGCAAAAAATAATGGCAGATCATTAACTTTCATATCCAAAGGAATTAAATCGCAAAAGAACTAAACGAAAACATAGATGCTCTTAATTGTAGGAAAGTCATTTCTATAATTCTTAAAAAGGCCTGAGAGAACTTATGGTAAATTTGTATTGAATTTAGCGTTGTAGTTAACGGCTATCTATACGTAACAAAATAGCATTTGACCGATAATGGTTTCGGGTTCAATATGTTTCTGTTTTTTCTATTAAAAAAGAAAAAATGGAGGCAGATATGGTCCAAACAAAATCCCCTCATCGATTTGCAACTTCCCTAAAACTGACGATTCATTGCCAATTTTGCAAATGGATGCCGCCGTCGCGAATCATCCCAAGCGTATCGTCGGGAAAGGGTCTTTATCGCAATTTGTCAGGCCGGACAAAGTCCATCAGCAGATCGGCGCTGATTATTTTCGGGGGACGACCGCCATAATGTAATCCGCAATGATTCTGCCCATGTCGGCCGGAAGGCTGCGATCACTCGACCCTGAGGTCCAGGATGCCGCCCACGCGTTGGTCGAACTGCTCATCTCCTTTTTGCGGACTTCTTTGTTGGAGCCGGCATCAATAAAACGGACTTCCAGATTCATGTGTGAGCTGCCGGCAAAGGCCCCTCCCCAAATTCGTGCCCCCATACTGACCAGTCGCATTTCCTTAATCTTGGCCTTTACCAGCAAAGTTCCGTTGCCATAGGCAGCACCGGGGCGAAAAGGAGCTACCGAGTTATACACATTTTTGATTTGCAAGTTGGTAATCACATTGACCTGACACTCCCTGGCCGCATCCGGATAATCGCTTTTAATCTCTGGCGTGGTTTCAAATTCAGAGACGATAATGTTGGCATATTTTTGGTTTAGCGGCGGATCAACGGCTTCCGGCAGGGTTTCGGCCTTTGCCTGTTGCTCTGCCTGTGGCTGAGTTTCAGCCTTCTGCGCACCTCCCCCACCGGCGCAGGCGGCTAATAAAAGAGAAATTGAAAATAAAACAACCACTATCATTTTCGACTGTAATTGACTGCTGAACATCATAATTCCTCCACTTTTATCAGGTAAATAAACCACTCATAGCGAGCGCTCGTGCCCATTTTCTTAGCACTTATGGCAGGGAGCTGTCAATGCAGCCGCAATTCACGGACCGGGCTTTTCTCGTTGATTTTTAATCGAATCTGTGATTATGTGCCCCTTTAAAATAATGGCTCTGAATGTGCAGATATGAAAAAAATCCTGGTTGTATATTACTCTCAGTCGGGCCAGCTGACTGAAATCGTCCGGTCCGTCCTATCGCCTTTGGAAAAAAATGATAATGTCTCGGTTACTTACGAGGCATTAAAACCCAAGCCAGGGTATCCTTTTCCCTGGGACTGCCACCGGTTCTGCGACGTTTTCCCCGAAGCATTTCAGGAAATTCCCTGCGGGCTTGAGCCGTTTGGATTTAATCCTGAGGAAGATTTTGATCTTGTTATTTTAGCCTATACCGTCTGGTATTTATCCCCCTCCATCCCGGTTTCATCTTTCCTGCAATCCCCGGAAGCGAAAAAAGTCATTCATAACCGCCCGGTGATTACGTTGATCGGGTGCCGCAATATGTGGCTGCTGGCGCAGGAAAAAGTTAAAAAGCGGATATATGCGATGGGCGCAAAGATTAAAGGAAATATTGTTCTGATGGACCGGACCCTGAATCTGATCGGCGTTGTTACCATTGCCGCATGGATGTTGACCGGTAAAAAAGAACGCTTTTTAAAAATTTTTCCCAGGCCGGGAATCTCGGGCCAGGATATTCGAGAAGCTGCACGGTTTGGAGATATGATTTTGGAATCCTTGTCGCCGGAAACGACGATGGATTTGGATCAGCAGAAGCTCAACCAACACGGCGCCGCCCCGGTCATTCCCGCATATATTCTCTTTGAGCAGAGGATTCAAAAGGTATTTTCAATCTGGTCCCGGTTCATATTGCAAAAAGGCGGGCCGGCTGACCCGAAACGAAGCTTCAGGGTGCGGCTTTTCTTTTATTATTTGATCCTTGCAATTATTGTATTTGCGCCCCTGGCAACCCTGGTTACATGGATTGTCCAATTTTTCAATCAGAAGAAAATTAAAACAGCGGTTGCATATTTTTCGCAAAATCAACTCAAACCGCTATAATATTTACTAAAAAGGAAGAGTAATGGATGTTTTTATTAATGATATCGCCGCATTCCTGCCGAATGCACCGGTAACCAATGCAGAGATTGAAGATGTACTGGGCAAGATCAACGATATCCCGTCGCGAACCAAGAAAATCATGCTCAGAAACAATAAAATCGAAACCCGCTATTACGCAGTGGATCGCTCCACCGGCCGGATAACCCATACCAACGCCCAGCTGACGGCCGAGGCCGTCAGACGTCTAAAGCCCTATGAGAGCTTTACTCCGGCGGACATCGAATGCATGAGCTGCGGAACCACATCGCCCGATCTGTTATTCCCCGGCCACGCGCTGATGGTACTGGGAGAACTTGGGTTGACGGAGTGCGAAGCTGTAAGCACCGCGGGCATTTGCATTTGCGGTATGACCGCATTAAAATTTGCCGTCATGAACGTCGCCACCGGCTGCAGCCAAAATGCAGTGGCCACCGGTTCCGATACAGGTTCCTCCTACTTCCGGGCCGCTTTTTTCACGCCGGGCGTCATCCCGGATGTCGATCTGGAAGAAAAACCGATCCGGGCGTTTGATGCCGAGTTTCTTAGATGGATGCTTTCGGACGGCGCCGGCGCGGTATATCTTTCCAACAACAAAAACCGGGACCGTGTTTCCCTCAGGGTCGATTGGATCGAGAACATCTCGTATGCCGGCGAGCTGGAAACCTGCATGTATGCAGGCGGCATCAAAAAAGCAGACGGGTCTGTGATCGGCTGGCGGGAAATCGAACGCATCGATCCGGAGGCCGCGTCCTTTAAGTTTCTCATCAAGCAGGACACCAAGCTGCTGGACCGGGAAATCGTCCGAACCGCCATACACCGGGCTCTGGCGCGGGCCGTTCAGAAACATCATCTCAGACCGGAAGGAATCGACTGGTACCTGCCCCATTATTCTTCGGGCTATTTCCGGGACAAGTTCTACAATGGGATGAAAGAAATCAATTTTGAAATCCCCTACGAAAAATGGTTTACCAATCTGACGACCAAAGGCAATACCGGCAGCGCTTCCATATTTATCATCATGGAAGAACTGTTTCATTCCGGCCGGTTGCAGGAAGGCCAGAAGCTTCTCTGCTTTATCCCCGAAAGCGGCCGTTTTTCCCACTGTTATATGATGCTGACGGTGGTGTAATCCGTTTGCTCCGGGAATTTTTATCAATGCATTATGTGTCTTCCATTGATTGGTTGTAGATCGCCAGGCTAAAAATTCGAAGCACCAAGTCCGAAATCCGAAATAAATTCAAATATCCAAAATTCCAAATTCTCAAACCCAAGGGGCTTTTGCTCTGATCTATATGAAAAATTTCCGTCTTTAACCTTTTGTCATTCGAGATTCGTGCTTGTTTCGAATTTCGATATTCGGATTTCGAATTTGCAAAGCTGAAGACTTCAGATTGAAGCGGCAGGCTCCCAATTTCCGCAAGAAGTAAATAGGGGGGCTCCTTATATCAGATCCCGTTTCGTCTCTTCACGAAAAAAACCATCCCGGATATCAGGACGGCCGCAACAAAAAACGACAATAAAGCGATGACGTCGCCGCTGACGGTGCGGATATTGCCGCCCCTTACAAATACATCCAGAAAGGCATCGTGCCCCCATTCCAGCGGAGAGTAGATGCTGATATTACGCATGATCGCCGGCATGGCGTACACCGGGACCATAATCCCCCCCAGGGCCGCAGCGATTACGATCGCAATGGGACCGACCATGGAGGCCTGTTCATAAGTTCGGGCGGTTGTTCCCAGTAGAATTCCAAAGCCGGTTGCGGCCAGAATGGCACTGAACATGATCACAACTACCGCAGCCGGATCAGAGCCCATATCCAGCTTCGGCGTCCCCCAAAGGGGGAGAACATACTTTCCGATCAGCAGGATCAGCCCGAATTGGCCCAGGCAGACCAGAACATACGCGATAATTTTACCCATCATAACGGAAAGAAAGGAGACCGGCAGGGTCAGCAGTCGCGCCAGGGTTTCATCGTGCCTTTCCTTGATGAGCGCACCTGCCATGGGGATCGCGATAAAAAAGATGCCGAAAAGCGCCCAGGCCGGCACATTCTGCTGCACCGAGGTGGGTTTCTGTAGAGCATTCTCCGGTGAAGCCGGGCGCTCGGCCACTTTAAGCAAACGATCCCGGCCAAAATCCAGCCGCATACCGGGAGTATCATTGAGGACAGCATCCGGCAGCATCGGCCCGAGGCTCTTGCGGAGGACCCGGTCGATATACCGGGGCAGCAGATGGGACAGTGCGTTCATTTTTTCGTCCAGCTCGATCCCCACAATCACCATCTCCAGAGAACCGAGCACCGCCGAACGGAAACCGCCGAACACCGTCGGATCGAAATACACGCTGATGTCGCCTGGCCGGACGGCGTTTTCCGCCGGCCGCTCGGCCAGGTCCAGCGATTCTGCGGCCGCTTGCCGGGCCCGGGTTTTAAGGGCGGCAGTGGTTCCCTCCGGAATGATGACACAGAGTTGAAAATCACCATTGAGGACACGATTCAGCGCTTCCTTTTCATCCACTTCCCTTCCGTCGATCTGTTTGATGATTTCAATCCCGCCGGATTCCAGCAGTTTTTTCTCGATGGTTTGTCCCACTTCCCCCTGGTCATGATCGATAAACAGGATCCGGGTCGTGCTCTCCCCCATGGTTTTCAGGACATTTTCCTGAACCAGGGTCATCACAAAGACCAGCAGGGCCGGCATCACAAACAGGACCAGCAGACCGGTCCGGTCCCGGCTGAGCAGCAGCAGTTCCTTTGATACGGTGGCGGCGATTTTGTACATCCGTTCTAATCCCGCAAGTCTTTTCCGGTCAGCGCCAGAAACAGATCCCCCAGGCCGGCATAGCCGGGCGGCCGGTTGAGCAGCTCCTGGAGCGACCCTTCCGCAACAATATGCCCTTCATCCATGATGGCGATGCGGTCGCACAGCTGCGCGGCTTCGTCCATATAATGGGTGGTATAGATCAGGGTGGTTCCCGTATTCTTCAGCAGGAATAATTTTTCCAGGATCATATTCCGGGATTGAGCGTCGATCCCCACGGTCGGTTCATCCAGAAAAAGGAGGCGTGGCTGATGGATCATACCGGCGGCCAGATTGGCGCGACGCTTCATTCCCCCCGAGTAATGGGTCACGCGCTGATCCGCCCGGTTTTCCAGGCCGGCCAGTTCGAGGCAGGCCTGAACCCGTTCATCGAGGGCCTTGCCTCTGAGTCCGCAGATTTTGCCGAAAAAGCGCAGGTTTTCGCGGGCCGTCAAACCGGCATAGAGAGCGATATTCTGGGGAACCAGCCCGATCAACCCCTTGACACGCCCCGGATGCTGGGTCACATCGATTCCGCATACATTAACACTACCCCCGGTGGGGCGCAGCAGCGTACTCATGATGGAAATGGCAGTGGTTTTCCCGGCGCCATTGGGTCCCAGCAGGCCGAAGATTTCCCCGGCCGGAACCGTGAAATTCAAACCGGAAAGGGCCGGGAGCGAAGCCCCCTTATATATTTTCACCAAGTTCCGGACAACCAGTACGTTCTCGCCGGCAGGGGCATAATTTTCTATAAGAGAATCGGGCGACTGGATTATGTGTGCCTGCATAAAAGTCTATATCTCATGGCCGGAACAGCGTTATCCGGCTCAGCCTTGTAATTTGTATGTATGAATGAACTTCCTGCAGAGCAGCCCTCCTCCGGGTATGTATATGAACGCTCACGCGCCTTGTCGAAATGCCGTCAACTCCGCGACAGCTCAACCCACCCCGATGCCCCGCCGACGCCCAGTTTCAGACAGCAGATGCTTCTGTTCCCGAGGGACTCCTCGCGCCGAATGACACTTAAACGGCCCGAATGCCGGCGCAGGTCCTCAGCCGATCCATAGATTTTACCGGTTTTATGGCTCAATGCGGCAATGGCGACGTCAAAACCCAAGCCGATGGGCAGGATGCCGTATAAATGATTATAGGACGCCGCCCGGGTGTCTCCGGGAAGAACAGCGGCATACAGATCGTCATACTCGCTGTATGCGTCGACGCTCAGAAAGTAAACCGCATCCTTGGCCGCATTCAGCCGGCCGCGCCGGTAATTCTCCATCCGAACCGCCTCGACAGAGCCGTAAGGTGACGCATTTTCCTGACGTGTCAAGACAAAGAAGCAGGCGCCTTCACCGATAGCGGCATGCCCCGGGGTTAAACCCGCCGAATCGTTTTTCAGCGGGTTTCCCGAGCCGTAGCGACGATACCAGTTGTAACCGAGGGCCAGGCAGTATTCGTCCACACCGCCCACCAGAACCGATTCGACCCGTTTTTCCCGCAGCCACTGGCAGGCGCTTAAAAAAGCCGACGGCATCGACATATCATAGTCGTTGACGGACAGGCTGGGGCCCATTTCATCCAGCAATATGGAAATGTGGGTGGCCGCGGCATTATGGACGGAATTTGAAAATCGCGTGGGCGACAGCGCGGGGGCGTCATTGGTCAGCACCTGCTGGATATCCATCATATTGCAGGTCGAGCCATATCCCGTGGCAAGGATGACCCCCATGCGCCGCTCCTTGAGGCCCCGCATGCCGGCGTCTTCCAAAGCCAGATAAGATCCCAGCAGCGCCATGCGGATGTAATGGTCGAGACGGCGCAATGCGCTTTTATCCACAAAATCGGAGAGCCGGTCGGTACGGGCGGTTAACGCCGGTACATTCAGATTGCCTTCCAAGGTTTTCATGGAGACCGTGCCCTGTGGGCTTTCCCGCCGGGTAAGCGCGCTTTCGAGTTCAGCGACGCCGCAGCCGAACCCCCCCAAAACGCCGATGCCTTGAATGTAGATCTTCAATCAATCACTCCTCAATTCCCAGGACCAGGACCGCGTTGTTGCCGCCGAAGGCCAGGGTTTGCGATAGAGCGATCCGGCCGCTGATGGAACAGTTTTCCGTGACCGGGCAGGCCGGCGCCAGCTCGGGGTCCGGCGTCGTAAAACCGGCGCTTGCCGGAATCCGGCCTTCTTCAAGGCAGGCGATGGTAAAGGCCGCTTCAATCGCTCCGGAAGCCCCTAACGTATGACCGGTATATCCCTTGGTTGAGAAAAACGGCGCCTGCGGAAACATATCATGTAAAACCCGGCTTTCGATCAGATCATTGTCCCATGTTCCCGTTCCATGGGCGTTGACAAAGGCAATCTCAGCGGAAGCTACCCCGGCCGCTTCCATGGCTTCGGCAATCGCCATTTTCAGCCCCAGGCCGTCCGGACGGGTTTTTGTGGGGTGATAGGCATCGGTTGTCGAACCATACCCCTTTACAAACCCCCGTGGTTTTTTGTGAACTTCTTTCCGGGTTTCTTCCGAAACGAGCAGGAAAATCGCAGCGCCCTCCCCCAGGTTCAGGCCTTTTCGATTGGCATCAAAGGGTTTGCAGGGGGAATCATCATAAATGAGAAGAGATTTAAAGCCCGTATAAGTGACCTGGTAGAGTTCATCAGTCCCGCCGGCAATCACCACATCACATACCCCCGATCGTATCCATGACGCCGCCAAACCGATGGCGTCGCCTCCGGCGGAACAGGCATTCACGACGGTTTGCAGCGGTCCGCCGGCCCAAAATTCGGCTGCAATCACGCGGGTGGGATTGCTCATCAGGAATCTGTCCGCCGGCGCCGCCAGAGGATCGCCCCCTTCCCGGTGGCTGACGTAAAAGGCCTCATTGTTGACGCAGCTGCCCACATTGGTGCCGATACAGACCCCGACGCGTTTCTTCTTTAAAAAATCCCGGTCAAGCCCGGCATTGTCGATGGCTTCCAGAGCTGCCGTCAGTGCCAGCCGGCAGGTGCGCATCACATTCTTTTCTGTTATTCGCCAGGCCGGGAAAAATTCGTCCCGAATTTCAAAAACCGGATAGGCCCCGGGAGGATGCGTGGGAAAACCGTCCGGAGACCCCGGCCGGCGTTCCCCGCGGTACAAAGACGTCATGCTCTTTTCCAGCGTGAGGCCGGCTGAGCAGATACATCCGATTCCCGCAATGGTGACAGGGGCTACAGGGTGCATGGCTATCGGCGGGCCTCAATAAATTCGGCCAGCGTATTGATGGACTGCAAGGCCGGTCGCCCCTCTTTCATATCTCTGATCTTGACGCCGAAATGCTTTTCGACCTGAAATACGATTTCAACCGCATCGATGGAGTCCAGGCCGAATTTATCACCGAACAGAAGGTCATCATTTTCAATTTGTTCCGGGGTGACGCCTTCCAAGTTTAACGTCTCTATAAAAATCTGTTTGAGTTTTTCTTTAATGGACATGGCAATTCTTACATTTTTTTCTCTTCGGGTTTATCATTCCGGTTTTTCTCCCCTTTTGTTGGGAAGAGCCCTTAACTCACAACCGTCATCAGTTCACGATATATTTCGGCTTCCCTTTGGGCGCAGTTTCTGAGGATGTCGGCCATGGCGCCGAATGAATCCGCTTCGGAGGCCCGGTCTTTGCAGTTGCGGCCCCCGAGGACCGCAAAGCTGCGCCACAAATCGCCGGCATGGGTCATTTCAACAGCCAGTTCCAGCAAGCGGTTTTCGTTTAA
>ENA-OSEO01002433-OSEO01002433.1-sediment-metagenome-genome-assembly--contig:-NODE-2433-length-26447-cov-13.163595_pt1 | contig 26447 bp, 25 predicted proteins | sample MGYA00237883_ERZ534232 | MGnify/ENA metagenome assembly ERZ534232
CCGAGGTCGACCGTGATGGTCAGGTTTCCGTCCGGGAACGAGAAGACATAGGTGCTGTCGGATTCCGCGGGGACGGTCCAGGTCGCCGAAACAATCCCGTCTCCGGGGGCGAGGTCGAACCCGGCCCCGTCGTCCCGGAGAGTGACGGTTCCATAGGAGGAGCCGTTACGGGTGATCGAAACGGAAAGGTTGCCCAGGGAATCTTCGTCGGAGATGTTCAGGGCGGCCAGGTCAACGGATGTCCCGGGGTCCAGGTCGAGGGTGTTGGCGATGGGGCGCAGGCGGGATTGGACGACCTGGCCGCTGCCGGTCAGTGCTCCCAGCCCGCCGGTCCCGGCCGCCAGGAGGCGCCTGCCCGTGATGCTCCCGGAGGCCAGGCTTGAAAGGGGAGTGCCGCCCGAGAGGAGCCTGTTCTTCAGTGCGATCCAGTCCCGGGTCGCATCCTGGGCTTTCAGGAGGGCCAGGATGCCCGTCACGTGAGGGGCGGCCATCGAGGTGCCGCTCAGGGAGGCATAGCCGGAAACCCCGAGCACGTCCCGGTAGGTGCTCTGGATGTTCTTTCCCGGCGCACCGAGGTGCACCGTCCTGCGGCCGTAATTGGAAGACTGGCTGGTGCTGAAGGTGGCGAGAACATCATTATCGTCCGTCGCTGCGACCGACAGGACGTTCGGCTTGAAGAGGCTTGCGGGGTAGAAAAGCATCGTGTCGTTGTTGTCGCCATTGTTCCCGGCTGCGGCAACGAACAGGATTCCCGCTTCACCGGCATCCCCTATCGCCTCGTTCAGCAGGGTATCCCCACTGATTGCCGCACCGAGGGATGCGTTGATCGCGACGATATCCAGTCCCTTTGATTCTTTCAGCCCCCTGACGTAATCGATGCCCTCGGCTAGATCCAGCGTGGTGAAGGAGGTCCCGGTGCTTGCCTTGACCGTGATGATTCCGACGTTCCAGTTCAGTCCGGCGATTCCTTCCCCGTTGTTGCCCACGGCCCCGATGATGCCCGCGACGTGGGTGCCGTGTCCCGCCGTGTCCTGGACGTCCTGCGGCGTGCTTGGGGATGAAGTGGAATTGATGCCGTGGACATCGTCCACGTAGCCGTTGCCGTCGTTGTCGATCCCGTCTCCCGGTGTTTCCCCGGGATTGGTCCAGAGGTTGCCCGCCAAGTCGGGATGGTTGAGGTCGACCCCGGTGTCGAGGACGGCCACCAGGACGTCTGAACTGCCTGTCGCCAGGTTCCAGGCGGCCTCCACCCCTATCTTGGCCGGGGCCCATTGCTGTGGGTAAAGGGAGTCGTCCGGGACAAGGGCGGTATGGTAAACGTAGTTGGGCTGGGCGAAAAGGACCCCCTCTTGCCTTGAAAGGGTTTCAACGGCTTCTTCGACGGTCTCTCCGCCCTTTATGCCGAGACGGACGGTGTTTTTCTCCATTCCACCGGCTTTTTCCTGGACTGACAGCGGGACGGCCGACCCGGAAAGGACCTGTTCGATCCGGATCCCGGGTTTCATCCGGACCAGGACTTCGCCTGGAACGAAGGAGGAGACCGGGGTTCCCTGCGTGCCGGGTTCGGAAAAGCCTCTGGCCGCCGCAAGCAGGATGAACAGGAAAAGCAGGGGCAATAAAACGAGGGGCAAACGGACGAAACGCTTCATGCGAATCCCTCCCGAGGGGATAACCGGGTCAGTTCCCGTTTCCAGTATAGCGTTCCATGATAAAAGGTTACAATAACCGCGTCGGCAAAACGTTGCGCCGGGATTCGGCCGGCAAGGGAGGGTCCTCTTGCATCCAGTCCTGTTCAGGATCGGCACCGTCGTCATCGATACCTACACCGTGGTCTGGGCCCTCTCCCTGGCCCTGGCGCTGGCCTGGACGCGTAGCCGCGCCAGCCGCCTTTACGGGCTTGCCGACGAGGACGCACGCGTGTCCCTGTTCTGGGGTTTCCTGGGGATCCTCCTCGGAGCGCGCCTGGGGAACATCCTGGTGGAATGGCCGGCCTATGCTGGGCATCCGGAGAAACTCCTGCGCCCCTGGGAAGGGGGGCTTTCAGCCCTTCCGGCCATCCTCGGCGGCGGCCTGGCGGCGCTGGCCGTTCTCAGGAGGAGGAAGATTCCCGTGTGGCCCCTGGCGGAAGCCGCGAGCCTTCCTGCGGCTGCTCTTGTCGCCGTGGGCAGGTGGGGCTGTTTTGCCCAGGGGTGCTGTTATGGAAAGGTGACCGGGGTTTCCTGGGCGGTTGGCTTCCCTTTCGACCGGGTTGGGGTTTACAGGCACCCGACACAGCTTTACGAGTCCTTGTCGGCCCTGTTCCTCCTGTTCCTGCTGGCCGTGATCGAGCGTGCCTTCACGCGGGCCGGAAAGCGTCCGCGTTCGGCGATCCTCTGGCCTCTTTTCCTTGCGGGCTACGGGCTTATCCGCCTGGTTACGGACCGATTGAGGGGGGACGGCGTTTTTGACTCCTCCCTGGCGAGGGGTTGGGCCCTTGGGGTTTTTCTCCTGGGTGCAGGCTGGCTTTGGGTTTCCGTTTCCAGTTTCCTCAGGGCTCGCGGAGAGGGGGAATGAACCGGTGAGTCCCGGCATGCTTGGGCCCCTGGTGGCGGTCGCCGCAATGTTGTACGGACCTTACCTCTGGGCCTGGGTCCGGAAGGAGCCTCTTGCCTTCTATGGCCTGGCGCTTCGCCCGGGGAGGCGGGGTCTTGCGGAAGCCGCGATTGCGGCGCTCCTGACCCTCGTTCCCCTGACGGTGGTTGTTTTCATGGGGTGGCCCGGCCGGACCTGGCCCCGCGAGCTGCCCCCGTCCGTGGTGGTGGCTTTTGCCTCCTCGGGCCTGGTTGCGGCCGTATCCGAGGAAGTTTTTTTCAGGGGCTGGGTCCAGACGCTGCTGGGCCGGATCCTTCACCCTGCGCTGGCCGTCGCCGCGGCTTCGGCCTTCTTCGCCCTCTCCCACCTGGTGTTCCGGTCCGATCCCTTCTATCTCCTCACGTTCTTCCCGGGCCTGGTCATGGGATGGCTTCGACTGAAACACGGGGACATCGCCCCGGCGATTCTCTACCATTTCCTTGGCAACCTTTGGGCGATCTGGTTTTTCCCCCACCCCTAGGCCCCTTCGCTCAATCCGGCGGCAGCGTCTGGAAAAAAACCGGTTTCCGTGTCCTGGAAAGGCGCACGATCTCCCAGGGCTGAGTCAGGGCCATGGTCACGATCGCTCCAGGAGGGGGGGCCGTATTCCTGAGGAAGATCACGACGCGGTCGGGGTACTCCCGGACCGAATCCACCGTGATCGAATAGCCCCCGCTCGGCTTTTCGCCCATGAAGACGGCTGCGGCCCACTCCCTGGAGAAGTCGGCCTCCGGTCGCGGAGGAATGGGAAACCGGTTCGCGTGGATCCTCTCCCAGAGTTCTTTCCAGGAGTTCGTGTCTCTCACGAGGACAAGCTGCCGGGTGACGACGGCCCCATGGGATCCGCCGGCGATCTTTCCAAGGGGAACCCCCTTCCCGCCTTCCGGGATCGGGCAGCCTGCCCGGGCCGGCTGGGGGAGCGAAAACAGGAGCAGGCCTGCAAGGCCCGCCAGGATCCAACGAGATGGGCTTCTCATGGCGCATCCCTCCCGAAAAGTGATGGGGAAGCGGCAGGTGCCGCCTCCCCATCATTGTAGGACTTCCCTGCAAGTGCCGTATCGGTCTTTTCGCCTATTTATTTCCTGGCCAACTGCTTCACGACGTCGATGACGGTTCCGTCACGCCACTCGATGACGCCGATGATGCGGTCCTCGGTTTCCACGGGGTCGGTGGGTCCGCACATCTCGTGGGCCCGTGCGACGAGTTCGTCCATGGAAACGAGCGGGACGTTCCCGGCCGCCTGGCAGGCGTCGAGGAGATCCTGCCGGCGCGGGTTGATCGTGACGCCGTACTCGGTGACCAGGGCGTCCACGACTTCTCCCGGAGTCGTGACGGAATAGACCTGGTCCACGACGCAGGGAATGCGGCCCCGGAGCAGGGGCTGGCTGATGATGGTGAGCTTGGCCCCCGCCGCGGTGTCCTGGTGCCCGCCGATGCCGTGCAGCAGGGCGCCGTCGGCCTCGGTGTTGACGTTCACGTTGAAGTCGCGGTCCATCTCGGTGGCGCCGAGGATGACCACGTCGAGCATGTTGACCGCATTTCCCGCGTTCCACGGGTTGGCGTACCAGTCTGCCGAGATCTCGATGTGGTTGGGGTTCTCCGCGATGGATTTCACGGCTTCCAGGTCGAAGGACTGCACGTCCATCAGTTTCTCGACATAGCCTTCCTTCAGGAGGTCCACGAAGTACCCCGTGATGCCGCCCAGCCCGTAGCTGCCTCGGATGCCCCGCTTTTTCATGGCTTCCTTCATGAAGGCGGTGACGGCCAGGGAAATGCCGCCTGCTCCCGTCTGGAAGCTGATCCCGTCCTTGAAGTAGGGGCTCGCCTCGATAAGGCGGGAGGCGTACTTGGAAATCAGTAGGCGTAGCGGGTCGCGGGTGATCCGGGTCGTCCCGGAAACGATGCCCGCAGGATCCCCGATGCTCTCCATGACGGCGACGATGTCCACGTTGAGCTGGGAAATTGAAACGGGTGAGGCCGGGAAGGGCACGAGGTTGTCCGTCACGGCCACGACGCAGTCGGCATACATGGCGTCGGTGAAGGCGTAGCCCAGGGAACCGCAGGCGGACTTGCCCTGCGATCCGCAGATGTTGCCGTAGGCGTCGGCGGTCGGTGCGGCCACGAAGGCCACGTCGATCCTCACGTCCCCGGAAACCACGGCCCTCGGGCGGCCGCCGTGGCTTCGAAGGACCACGGGGACGTCCATGCCGCCTTCGGAGACCATCTGCCCGATCGGGCCGTTGACGGAACCCATGATGCGCCGGATGACCCCGCTCTTGATGTGCTCGATCAGCTTCTTGTGCACGCCGAACAGGGCGGTCGGGAAGAGGGTGAGATCCCGGATGCCCATCTCCGCGCAGGCGTCGATCACCGCGTTGACGACGAAGTCGCCGTTCCGGAGATGGTGATGGAACGAAACGGTCATGCCGCTCTTGAGGCCCGATGCGGCGATGGCGGCTTTCAGGTCGGGCACGACCTTGCTGGTGCGGTCGTTGAAGGTCGACCGGAGCCTGGGGCCCGCCCGGTTCCCTTCGGGTTTCCGCGCATGCTCTCCCATGAAGGGGAGCGTCTTGCCGTATCCCTCGATGAATTCGGGGATTTCGCGTCCGAGGATGTTCTTAGGCATTGTCCTGTCCCTCCTCCAGGAGGCCCGCCCGGGTGAGCGTGAAGAGCGCGCGCTTCACCACGGGGGCGTCCACCATCCGGCCGTCCACCTGCACGGCGCCGAGACCGCGCTCGGCCGCTTCCTTCGCGGCCGCGACGATCTTCTGGGCCCGCTCGATTTCCTTCTCCGTCGGGTTGAAGACCTCGTGGATGATGGGAACCTGGTTGGGGTGGATGACGCTTTTCCCGTCGAAGCCGAGCTGCTTGATGAAGGCCACTTCCCGCCTCAGGCCCTCGTCGTCGGTGATCCTCGGGAAGACCGTGTCGAGAGCGTCCACGCCGGCGGCGCGTGCGGCCACGATCACGGTCCTGCGGATGCCTTCCAGCTCTGTCCCCTCGGGGGAGCGGTTGGTCCGAAGGTCGGCCGTGAGGTCCTCGCCCCCGGGAATGACAGCGGTCACGCGCGGGGAGGCGGTGGCGATGTCGTAAGTGTTGAAGATTCCCTTTGCCGTCTCCAGCAGGCAGAAGATCTTCGTCTTCCCGACTTCCATGCCGGCTTTCGACTCGATCTCGCTCAGGGCCTCGTCGAGCAGCTTGACGGTGGCGGCATCGTCCACCTTCGGGGCGCGGACGCCGTCCAGCCTGCCCAGGGGAACCAGGGCTTCGAGGTCCTTCCTCCAGTACTCCGTGTCGAGCCCGTTGATCCGGACGGTGACTTCGCAGGATCCGAACTCGCCCCGTTTCAGGACGTCGCGGATGAGGATGCGGGCGGAGTCCTTCTCGCGCACGGCCACGGCATCCTCGAGGTCGAGGACCAGGCCGTCGGGAGCGAAAAGATGTCCGCGGAGGAGCATGTTCGGGTTGTTCCCGGGGAGGTAGAGCATCGTGCGCCGCAATCTCATGCTTCTTCCCCTCCCTTCAGCCTGGAAACGGCTGCTTCCACTCGGGCTTTCAGGACCAGGTCCAGGGCTCCGTTGTCCTGGACGCTCACGGTCATGTCCGTCGCCTTCATTCCATCGAGCGTTTCCCGGACGGCCTTTTCCATGGCCCTTGAAAAGCGGGCCACGCTCGCCCCGGCCAGGGTCAGGGTGACCCCGGTTCCCGGAGCGGTTTCGGAGACCGTGACAAGGCAATCCATGGATTCCACGGTTCCGGCCTGTGCGGTTTTCATAGTAGAGACCTCCTTCGGTTCTTCGCCTTTCCGATGCGAAAGGGGCCCACCGCGGTGCAGTGGGCCCCTCGGGGTCCTGGGTGCGCGTTTCCTACTGGGGCAGGTGCTCCCAGGCGCACATCTCCTTCGCCTTCGCGGAGATCTCCGCGTCGAACTTGTCATAGTCCGGCAGGATCTTGCGGGCGACTGCGCGGGCCATGTCGAGCGTCGAGACGGCCTTTTTCTCCCACTCGGGGTCGCCGTTGTCGCGGAACACGTCGTAGGTCAGGTCCTTGCCCTCGACGAGCACGGCGCTGATGGCGGCTTCAAGCTTCCTGGCGGCGGCATCCTGGCCGAGGTAATCGAGCATCATCGTGGCGGCGTTCAGCAGGCCGCAGGGGTTGATCTTGTACTGGTGGGCGTACTTCGGCACGGAACCGTGGCTGGGCTCGAACAGGGCGAAGTCCTTGCCGATGTTGCCGCTGGGGGCGAATCCCATTCCGCCCACGAGCTGGCTCGCCTCGTCGGAGAGGATGTCGCCGAAAACGTTCGGGGTGACGACGACCTGGTAGTCCTGGGGATTCTTGATGAGCCACATGGCGGTGGCGTCGGCGTTCTCGTCGATGGCCTTGATGTCGGGATATTCCTTGGCGATGGCCAGGAAGATTTCCTTGAACATGCCGTCGGTGGCGCGGATGACGTTGGCCTTCGTGGCGCAGACGACCTTGTTCCGGCCGGTGTCCTTGGCGTATTCGAAGGCGGCGCGGATGATGCGCTCGCAGCCTTCCTTGGAGAAGACCTTCCAGGAGACGGCGACTTCTTCCTTATCCTTGAAGCGGGCCATGCCGGGATGCATGTCGAAATGTTCCTTCGGGGTGGGGCGGAACTCGACGGCGGCATAGAGGTCTTCCGTGTTCTCACGGAACATGACGATGTCGACATTCGGGTCGCCCTTCAGGGGGCAGATGATGCCCGGCATCGACTTGGCGGGGCGCAGGTTGATGTAGAGGTCGAACAGCTGGCGCATCTGGAGGATGGCGGACTTGAAGCCCTTCACGCCGGCCTTCGAAGTGATGGCGGCCATGAGGGCGGCGTCGCTCTCGCGAAGCGTCTTCCTGGTTTCCTCGGGGACGGTGTTGCGCTTCGGGTCTCCTTCGGGGAGCTCGAGGCAGGACTTGGCCCACATGCACCAGCCCATGTCGGCGCGAACCCAGTCGATCGGAAGGCCCATGGCCTTGTCCATGGCCTGCATGACGATCATGGCGCCTTCCATGACGTCGAAGCCGGCATCGTCGCCGGGGATGTAGGCGACCTGGTAGCGGGGCTTGGTCTCTTTGACTTTCAGAACGTTGCGGATATCCATGAAAAGGTTCCCTCCTTGGATTTTTGTCTTGCGGGGCGGCGCCTGGTCCGCCCCGCGAAATTTACTTCGAAAGACCCAGCGATTTCTTGACGTGGGGGATCAGCCCGCCGTCCTCGATGAGGCCCCGGACGAATTCCGGGTAGGGCGGGAACTTGAAGACCTTTCCGCCGGCGGTTTTGATCTCGCCCGCGTCGAAGTCGATTTCCACGGTTTCTCCCGCGTTGATGGCGTCAACGGCTTCGGAGGACACGATGATCGGCAGGCCCTCGTTCAGGCAGTTGCGGTAGTAGATGCGGGCGAAACCCTTGGCGATGATGGCGCCGATGCCCCGCTCCTTCAGGCAGGTGACCGCCTGTTCGCGGCTGGAGCCGCAGCCCCAGTTCTTGCCTCCGACGATGATGTCGCCGGCCTGGGCGCTTTTCGTGAACTCGGGATCCAGGTCCTCCAGGGCGACCTTGGCCATCTCGGCGCGATCCTTGATCGTGTAGGTGTACTTACCGGCGAAGATGACGTCGGTGTTGATGTCATCCCCGTATTTCCAGACCTTCCCCTGGATCTTCATGGTTACAGCACCTCCCGCGGGTCGGCGATCTCGCCCTTCAGGGCGGAGGCGGCGACGGTCATGGGGCTGGCGAGGTAGATGAAGCTTTCCTTGTTGCCCATGCGCCCCTTGAAGTTACGGTTGGCAGTCGAGATGCAGGCCTCGCCCGGGGCCAGGATGCCCTCGTGGTTGCCCATGCAGGGCCCGCAGCCGGGGTTGGTGATGACGCAGCCGGCATCCATGAAAACATCGAGGAGCCCTTCGTTGAGGGCCTGGCGGTAGACCCGCCAGGAGGCCGGGATGACGATGGTCCGGACGGCCACTTCCTTGCCCTTCAGGATCCCCGCGGCCAGGCGCAGGTCTTCGATCCGGGCGTTGGTGCAGCTGCCGAGGAACGCCTGGTGGATCTTCGTGCCCTTCACCTCGTCAATCGGTGCGTAGTTGTCGACGGTGTGCGGCTTGGCGACGCAGGGGACAAGGTCGGCCAGGTCGTAGGTCAGTTCCTTGGCGTAGACGGCGTCCTCATCGGCCCAGAGCGCTTCCCATTCATTCGTCTTCTCGATGCCCTTGATGGCGTCCAGGACCTTCTGGTCCGGCGGGCAGACGGCATTCTTCGCACCCATCTCGATGCCCATGTTGCAGAGGGTCATCCGCTCGGCGATGGACATCTCGGAAATGGCCGGGCCGTGGAACTCGACGGACATGTAATCCGCCCCGTCGGCCTTGATGTCGCCGATGATCTTCAGGATCAGGTCCTTCGCGGAAACACCCTTGTTGAACTTGCCCTTCACGGTGATCTTCAGGGACTCGGGAACCCGGAACCAGATCTTGCCGGTGGCCCAGGCCGCGGCCATCTCGCTGCGGCCGATGCCGGTGGAGAAGGCCCCGTAGGCGCCGTAGGTGCAGGTGTGGCTGTCGCTGCCGATCATGATGAGCCCCGGGAGCGCGAACCCTTCCTCGCACATCTTCTGGTGGCAGACGCCGCCCTTGCTCGTGACGTCGTAGAAATGGGGGATTCCCTGCTCGGCGACGAATTCACGGATTTCCTTGTGGTTCACCGCGTGCTCGTCAGTCGGGGCCGGGATCGCGTGGTCGAGGATGAAGACCAGGTGATCCGGCTTCCAGACCTTCGGGACGCCGATTTTCTTGAACGTCTTCGCGATCGGGGCTGCGTTGTCGTGGCTCATGCAGAAATGGGGCTCGACCGTGACAACCTCGCCGGCCTTGACCGGGTAGCCCGCTGCCTTGCCCAGTGCCTTCTCAGCAAACGTCATGCCCATGAGTCGTTCGCCTCCCTACTTCTTGGCCGCAGCGGCCTTCAGGTACTCGATGAGCCCGCCGCTTGCCATGATGTCCTTCTCGAGGTCCGTGACCGCGTCGCCGTGGAACGCGTTGCCGTTGGTCACGTCCTTGATTTCGCCGGTGCCGATGTTCACTTCCAGCTCGTCCCCGTCCTGGATCTTCCCGTCCTTGATGGCCTGGCTGAGGCCGGCGACGAAGAGAACGGGATAGCCGTTGTTGATCGCGTTGCGGTAGTAGATGCGGGCGAAGGATTCCGCCAGGACGACGGGGATTCCCAGCTCCTTCAGGCAGTAGACCGCATGTTCGCGGCTGGAGCCCGCTCCGAAGTTGCGGCCGGCCACGACGAAGTCGCCGGGTTTTGCTTCCTTGGCAAAGTTCTCCTTGCCGGGGTAGTACTCGAACGAGAACTGGGCCATCTTCTTCGGGTCCGTCTCGGCAAGGTACTTGTTGTGGTAGATCAGGTCCGTATCGACGTCGTCGGTAAAGACCCAGGCCTTTCCGCGCAGGACGCTCTGTTCCATGGTCTGTCCCTCCTTAACCTTTTTCGGCCTACTTCAGGATGTCCCGCGGGTCGGTGAGGACGCCCTTCACCGCGGAGGCCATGGCCGTCATGGGGCTCACGAGATACGTGTGGCTCCCCTTGCCCACCTTGCCGATGAAGTTCCGGTTGGTGGTGGAAACGCCCACGTCGCCGCCCGGGAGCACGCCGTAATGCTCGGCGGTGCAGAGGCTGCAGGTCGGGTTCGTGAAGATGACGCCCGCCTCGAGGAACTTCTGGATGAATCCCGCCTCGGCGCACTGCTTCATGACGTCGCGCGTGGTGGGGGTGATGATGGTCCGCACGCTGTCGCTGACCTTGAAATCGGCGGCCTTCAACACTTCGAAGGCGGCGGCGATGTCCTCGAAGCGGCCGTTGGAGCAGGACCCGATGTGCACCTGGTCGATGTGGGCGCCTGCGGCCTCGCGGACCGTTTTCACGTTGTCCGGGGCGTCGGGGCAGGAGGCCATGGGCTCGAGCTTGGACACGTCGAAGTGCAGGTCGTCGCTGTAGACGGCATCACTGTCGGCCCTGAGGGCTTCGATGCGGTCGATCACTTCCTTGCCGGCCCTTGCCACGAGCCAGTCCAGGACCTCGCCGTTGGGCGTGATGAGCCCGACCTTGCCGCTCATCTCCGTCACCATGGAGCAGAGGGTGATCCGTTCGGCCAGGGAACTCTTTTCGATGGTCTCGCCGTAGAACTCGACGGCCTTGAAGAACATGCCGTCGGCACCGAGCTTGCCCACGAGGAACGTGAGGTAGTCCCTCATGCAGACGCCCTTTCCGAAGGAACCGGTCGTCGTGATTCTCATCGTCTCGGGCACGCGGAACCACAGGGTCCCGTTGATCCATGAGGCGACGATATCCGTGTTGCCCACGCCCGTGGCGAAGGCGCCGACGCCTCCGAGGAGGTTCATGTGGCTGTCCGTTCCAAGGATGACGTCCCCGGGCTTCACGAGTCCGTGCTCGAGAAGGACATGCTGGCCGATGCCCCAGTTCACGTCAAAAACCTTGCTGATTCCCTGGCGCTTGGCGAAGTCGCGGATGATCTTCTGGTTGTTTGCGACCTTTTCCGCGTGGGCCGGAGCCTGCAGGTCGAAGGTGAAGGCGATCTTTTCGGGATCCCAGACCTTCGCCTTGTCCGTCACCTCGTCGAACTGGAGCACGCAGTTGGGACCGCCGAAATCGCGAGCCGTGGAGAGGTCGATGTTGCACCAGACCCGGTCGCCTATCTGGACTTCCTTGCCGGAAGCCCTCTGGATGATCTTTTGGATCATCGTCTTGCCCATGGCGTTACACCTCCCGTTTGAAATGGTGGGTAAAAATGCTATTTCATTCCCAGGAACGACTTGATGGTTTCGAAGTTGACGAAGTCGGCCTTGTTGACCACGACGCCCTCGGGGCTCCGGAGGGTTCCGTCTCCCTCGTGGGCGTGGTTGGCGATGATGTGGGCGATCTTGGTCGAAACGCCGTTGCGCATGGCCAGGACGGTGCCGGAGAAGGGGTGGCGGAGGTCCTTGCCCAGCTGGGACTTGACCGTCGAGCCTTCCGGGTTTTTCTCGTACTCCACGAGTTTGCCCACGTCGTGGAGAATTGCCCCGGCAATCAGATCGTCATGGTTGAGCTGGAACCCGCCCTCGTCCTTGTAGAGGGCGTTGAATTCCTCGTAGATCACCTTGCTAACCCGGATGACTCCGCGGGTGTGTGTAAGGAAGGATGCAGGGCAGTTGGGGATGAGCAGGGTGAAGGGGATCTTCGTCATGTCTTCCGGTTCCCAGCCCCCGGTTTTCAGGGCGTCCACGTACGTGTCGATGACCTGTTCCCGCAGTTTCTGGTCCGTGATCCAGTCGATTTCCGGAATCAGCTCCACGATTTTCTCTCTCATGTTTCTTCCCTCCCGTGTCTTGGTTTGGTACGCCTGATCAGCCCTGGTCTTCCAGGGCGATACTTTCCTGCAGGGTGTGGTAGACCCGCTCGATGTGGGTCGCCGCGATCTTCGACGCCAGCTTCGCGTCGTGGTCGACGATGGCGGTGTAAAGCCGGGAATGCTCGTTCAGGAATGCCTGCTTGTCGGTCAGGCGGCTGTAGATCCGGTCGTGGGCGGCCATGATGAGGTTGAAGGTCATCTTCACGATGTTGACGAAGATGAAGTTGTGGGTCGCCTCGGCCAGGGCCAGGTGAAAGTCGAAGTCGCTCTGCGCCCGGTGTGTCGTCGACTCCAGGTTCTGTTCAGTTCGGGAAAGGATGCGGCGAAGTTTCGTGAGGTCCGCAGGCAGGGCCCGCTTGGCGGCTTCGCCCGCGATGGCGGGGTCGATGATGCGCCGGGCTTCCATCAGTTCCAGGACGGCAGCGCCTTCAAGGGGAATGTTGCGGGATTCCCCGGTCTCCGTTACCGGCCTGCGGACGAAGCGGCCCTTCCCCGGGACGCTCTCGATGAGGCCGATCAGTTCGAGGACCCGGAAGGCTTCCCGCAGCGAACTGCGGCTGACGCCCAGATCTTCCATCATCTGCCGTTCGGGGGGCAGCGGGTCCCCGGGACGGAGTTCTCCCCGGGAGATGAGGTCTTTCAGTTCTTCAACGACCTTTTCGTAGATGCGGGTTGGCTTGACTTTCCTCGTTTCCATGGAAACCCTCCTAGCGTGGACCACCCAGTGCACTTATAACCCTGACCCATAAAAAGCGCAAGGGGGTTTTGCCCGTCTGAATATTAAGATATTTGCCAGTCAATTCGGGTAGAATCAGGGGTATTTTGTTGAAAAGCGAGGAATGGGTCAGACCAAAAAGTGGGGGAGGTAGGCTACTGTTCAGACCAGCTCTTCCATTTTAGCCAGCCCACCTTCCCCGGGCAAGGGGGAAGGAAAAGGGAATTTTTCCCGGACATCCGTAAAAAGGCCCTTGTTTGAACGGGGGTGAGCACGGTATATGATAAAGGGCTCGTAGAACACCAATTCCGAAGGGGGAAGAACTTTTGAACTGGAAGAAGATGGCGACGCCGCTCCTCTTGGCCTTTTCCCTGGCTCTTTCGGCGACCGGGGTTTCGGTTGCCGCTCCGGCAAAGGCGGTCTCCAGGGCGCCGGCTCCGGCACCGGCGCCGGCTGCAAAGCTGCCCGGGGGATCGGAGGGGCGAAGCGCCTTTTTCGTGAACCTGGACTGGCTGAAGGACAACCTGAGGGGAGTCGTGCTTCTCGACGCCCGCCCTGCTTCCCTTTACGTGGGTGGCCATGTCCCGGGGGCTGTGAACGCCGAGTGGCAGTCTTTCAGCAAGATGTCGGGGCGCCCGGGAAGCCGTGGCTGGGCGACGCTCCTTGCCCCGAAATCCATTGCCGCCCGAATCGGCGCGCTGGGGATCGACGGGTCCCGGCCGGTGATCGTTTATGGCGAACCGGGCAGTTGGGGGCAGGAGGGGTTTGTCGCCCTCACTCTTCGGATGGCCGGGGTGTCGGGTGTCCGAATCCTTGACGGCGGATGGCCGGCCTGGCGCGGGGCAGGACTTCCCGTCACGAAGGAAGTTCCAAAACCCCGCCCGGCGAATTTCAGGATGAAGGCCTTCAGGGAAGACCTGAACGCCACGGCGGAACATATCCGGGAAAGAATGGGGTCTGCAAAACTCCTGGATGTGCGGACCCTGGAAGAGTACAGGGGAGCCCGCTACTTCAGCGAGAAGCGCGGCGGACACATCCCCGGGGCGATCCTTGTTCCCTACAACAGCCTGGTGGGCCGGGACGGCCTCCTGCTGCAGGATGCGGACCTGAAAAGCCTTTTCACCGGGGCGGGGATCCTGCCGGAAGAAGAGATCATCGTCTACGACACGGCCGGGGTCCGTTCGGCCTACGCTACCTGGGTCCTGCTGATGCTGGGCTACCCGAACGTCAGGAATTACGACGCCTCTTTCCACGAGTGGGCCGGGATGTCCGAGCTTTCCGTGGAAACGGGTGATCCGGGCGAGTTGCCGGTGCTGGTCGCGGCGCCGGGTTCGGCACCCCCTGCGGAACCGGTTTCACCCCAGGTGAAGTCGCCGGACCTGCAACCGTTGCCCATCACGGCTGCTCCGTCTTCCGTCGACGTCACGCCGCAGGCGCTGAAGCCGATCCGCATCGTCGTCACGCCGGTTTCGCCCGACGTCAAGCCGCAGGCCCTGAAGCCGATTCCCATCGTCGTCACGCCGGTTTCCCCCGACGTCAAGCCGCAGGCGCTGAAGCCGATCCCCATCGTTGTTACGCCGGTTTCGCCCCCGGCCGCTTCGGCAGACGCCAAGCCGGCGGCGGAAGAGAAGCCCATGGTCCAGGTCAAGGCGGTTGTGGAGGCGCCGAAGATCCTGGCCCTTCGCTGGAACAGGGATGGGAAAACCATCAGGGTGGTCGTCGACCTGGACCGTTTTGCCGAGCCGAAGGTCCTGGTCAAGCCGAACCTCGTGGAACTGTCTTTCAATGCCTTGCCGGTCGCCAGCCTTAAAGGGCTGCCTTCCCCCTTCGAGAAGGACGTCTCCGCGGTTCTCGTCCAGTCCGGGAACCAGGCAACCCTGCGTTTTTCGCACAAGGCCGGTGGAGTCAAGCATTTCCAGCTGGAGAAGCCCTACCGCTACGTCGTTGATTTTCGGTTCTAGGGAGGCCTTGCCATGAACTTTCGGGTCACCGAGGAGGACAACGGATCCTTCGAAAGCGACAGGCCGCTGAACGGCATGGACGTCCTGGCCAGGGACGGCAGGGAAGTGGGGAACATCGTGGCCTGGCGGGTCAACCGGTACCTGCGCCCGCTTTCATGGGAGGTCTCGGGGGACTGCGCGGTTTCCTTCGTGGACACTTCCTGTTTCGAAGGGAAGGAGGTCTACCGCCGGACGCTGACCTTCCTCCTGGTCCTGGCTTGCCGGAAGGTGCTGGAAAGGGATGTCCTGGTCCGCCATTCCCTCAGCGACGGCTATTACTGCGAGATTCCGGGGGAGGCCCTGGCCCCTTCCCAGGTGGAGGCGGTGAAGCGGGGCATGCGTGAACTGATCGCCCTGGACCTGCCGGTCGCCAGGGAAGTTCTTTCCCTTGACAGGGCAAGGAACCTGTTCGAAACCCAGGGGAACCACGACAAGGCGGAACTGCTGCGGTGGATCGGGATGGACCCGGTGGAAACCTATCGCATAGGAGACCGCAGCGGTTTCTTCTACGGCCCGCTGGCGCCCGCAACCGGCTCGGTGGGGGTTTTCGATCTCGTTTCCCACGCCCCGGGCATGGTCCTCCGGTTTCCCACCGTGGCTTACCCGGCCCAGCTGCCGCCCTTCCAGCCCCCGGTTCGCCTTTCCGACGTCTTTCTCGAGTATGCCGGGTGGCTGGACATCCTCGGGGTCAGCACCATGGAGAGCCTGCACCGGGCGGTGGCCTCGGGGCGGGGCACCGAGCTGATTCTCGTTTCGGAAGCCCTGCACGCGCAGCGGTTGAACCGGATCGCCGAAACCGTCGCATCCAGGCCCGATTGCCGCCTGGTCTGCATCGCGGGGCCTTCGGGTTCCGGCAAGACGACGACTTCCCATCGTCTTGCGGTGCAGCTCGCCGTCTGCGGGAAGCGCACCAAAATCCTGGCCATGGACGACTACTTCATGGAAAGGAGCCGAACCCCGCGTGATTCGGACGGCAACTACGACTTCGAAGCCATCGAGGCCCTCGACCTGGATCTCCTGAACGGGCACATTGCCGCCCTTTTGCAGGGCAGGCCCGTTCGCCTCCCCCGGTTCGACTTCCTCAACGGGACACGGGACACAGGGGTTGATCTGAAGCTCGACCCGGGAGAGATGCTGATCATTGAGGGGATCCACGGACTGAACGACCAGGTGGGAACCGGGATTGGAGATTTCGAAAAATTCCGCCTCTACCTGTCTCCCCTGACCGGGGTCAACCTGGACAGGCACAACCGCACCAGCACGACGGACAACCGGCTCCTGAGGCGCCTTGTCCGGGACTACCGCACCAGGGGAAAGAAACCTGAAACGACGCTTCTTCAATGGCCCTCGGTCATCCGGGGGGCCGCGCGCCATATTTTTCCCTACCAGGAGAAGGCCGATGCGATGTTCAATTCGGCGCTGGTTTACGAACTTTCCGTCCTAAAGGGCTACGCCGAACCGCTGCTCCGGGTGATCCGCGAGGAATCCCCCGTGTTCGGGGAAGCGTCCCGCCTGCTGGACCTGCTTCGCTACGCCCCCTTCATCCCGTCGGACAACGTTCCGAACAATTCCATCCTCAGGGAGTTCATCGGCGGAAGCTGTTTCAGGGTCTAATCGTCCCCTCGGGCAGGAAAGGATGGCGGGGATCCCCGTAAAGGGATCCCCGCCATCCTTTTAGTTTCCTGGGACGAATTCTTCCTACAGCGCTACGGGCTTGCAGAGGTTCTTCGCTTCCTTTGCGACCCTGCCGCAGTTCGCGCAGATGAATTTTCCGTCCTTCACCATTTCCTTGTAATGATCGAGATCCGCTTCCACCATGCCCATGTTCTGGTAATAGCAGAGATGATTCTCGTGATCCGGATGCGGCCAACCGAGTTTCGACATGGATATCCCTCCCCCATCTATTTATTCGGATGCCCTTTCATTATATTGCATCACGGAAGAAAGACCAACATGAAGAAGCAATTTACCAGCCGCCGCCCCCGCCTCCGCCGCCCCCACCGCCGGATCCGCCTCCGCCACCCCCGCCGCCTCCGAAGCCTGAACTGCTGCCGGGAGCCACCGAAGCCGAGGAGATGGCCCCTGAAAAGCCCGAACCGAAGCTGGAGGCAAAGGCACCGGTGTTGAACCCGCGAAGGGCGTTGCCCATGTACCAGCTGGGCCGGTAACCTCCCTGCCACGACTCGGGTGCAGTCCCTTCCGCGGCCATTCGGGCGAAAACTTCGGAGAACTGTTCCGACCACTCCTGTTCCACGCCCAGGGCGAGGGCGTAGGGCAGGAAGCGCTCGAAAAGTTCGGGCGTACGGTCGGGCGGGTTCAGGCGGTTGAGCCGGTCCGCCTCGGCGACGGACAGGTAGAGGCGGAATCCCTCGATCTCGTCCATGGCCTTGCGGCCCAGGGGAGTCCTGGCCTTCAGGAGCCAGGCGAAAAGAACATTGGACAGAACGAGCAGGATGACAACGGAAAGGATCGTCCAGGAAACGATCCCGGCCAGGCCCGCGCCCAGCAGGGCCAGTCCCGAGCCGACCGGGACGAGGAGGGCGAGCATGAAGAGAAGGCCCACCAGGGACCGGATCCGTTTCGGCCCGTTCTTCACGGCCTTGGCCTGCCGGACGATTCCCGCGAGAAAGGCAAAGGCGAAAAGGGACAGCAGGGGGAAAAGGAAAGCGTAGCTGACGTTGAGGGGCAGGTTCGACGCGTCCGGATCGAGGATGACGCTCAGGACCAGGGTCAGGATGGACATCACCACGCCGATGACGAAAAAGCCCGTGTTGCGGACGAAGGTCGTCCTGTAATAGCGGTTCTTCAGGGTGTCCTTCAGGGCGGTGATGGCACCGCTGATGGCGGCGTGGTTCGCCCTGTCCACCGCCAGGGTGTCGTGGAGTCCCACGAGGGGGTAGACGGCCACTCGTTCTTCCGCATCCAGGGAATCGAAATCGGGTTTCGGCCCTTTGCGAAGGAAGTAGGTGTCGCCATCCTGCTCGATGGTCACGGCCCCCTTGACTGCGGCGTTCAGGAGGGTGGAGGTGAAGCAGCGGTCGTCGTAGCCCATCCGGTAGAGGTAGCGGACACCGCCCGGGGAGAAGCCGTCGGGCGGGGCAAAGCGGGGGATGATCGTTCCTGGCCGGGGGTCCTTCCCGTAGCGGGTCCAGACGAGGAAATAGTAGAGAAGGATCACCGCCAGGCCCGCGAAGAGGGCCAGGCGCCCCGCGTTGTCCCTGATTTTCCAGTAGAGGAGGTCGGCGCTCGAGGGTTCCCGGACGATGCCCTTAGGCCATCCTGCCACGATGGAGAAACCTTCTCCCGGGGCCAGGGTGCGCGTCGTGACGAAACGGGCCGACCTGCCGGCGGTTTCCGGGATGCTGAAATCCCGTCCCTGCTCGCCCATCCTGCCCGTGAAGGCTTCCGTCATCGTTATTCGTGCGTTCCCGGCGCCATCCGGCAGCGTGACGACGCACCAGGCCGTGTCGATCGGGAAGCGCCACCCGTTGCCGGTGACATTCCAGTAAAGTTCGTCATGGTCCTTGAAAAAACCGAGCTGGCGGCTTGTCCGGTAGACCAGCGTGTAGGTGTGGACCCCGGGCTCGAGAAGCCTGTCCGGGTTGCCGATATAGACGCGCTTGCCGTTGGATTCGGTCTTGACGCTGAAGGGTTCGGGATGGCCGTCCCTCAGGACTCCCTGTACCTTGAAAGGCACGATCACGCTGTTCCCCTCGCGGTCACGGTAGGTCGTCGGGAAGTCGCGGTAGATGCCCCGGCGGATGGCCTGACCTTCTGCCCTGACCCGGATGGTTTCCGTCACCTCCAGGGAGGCGTCCTCCCGGATGGAAACGTCGCTTCCATATTCCAGGATGCGCTCCGCTGCGCTTGCCGGGGCGGCGAAGGGACTTCCAAAAAACGACAGGCACAAGAGCCCCGCCAGCAGGCCGAGGCGGAAAAGGCGTCCTTTCATCGGGGTTGCCCGCCTAGTTGAAGCGAACCTGGGGAGCCTTGCGTTCCCCCTCGTCGTCCAGCTCGAAGAAATCGCCCTTGGTGAAGCCGCTCAGCCGGGCGATGATGTTGCTCGGGAAGCTGTCGACGAGAACGTTGTTCTCCCGGACGGTGCCGTTGAAGTAGCGGCGGGCCATCTGGACCTGGTCCTCGATGTCGGAGAGGCTCTTCTGGAGTTCGAGGAAGTTCGTGTTGGCCTTCAGTTCAGGGTAGGCCTCGGCCACTGCGAAGAGGGTCCGCAGGGAAGCCGTCAGCGCGGTTTCCGCGGCGGCCTGTTCCTTCACGGTCCCGGCGCTGACCGATTGCGCCCTGAGCGCCGACACCTTTTCGAACAGGTCCTTTTCGTGCGTCGCGTAACCCTTGACGGTTTCGACGAGGTTGGGGATCAGGTCCACCCTGCGCTTGAGCTGGACATCGATTCCGCTCCAGGCTTCGGCCATCATGTTCCGCAGGCGGATGAACCGGTTGTAGAGCGATACGGCCCAGGCAAAGACGAGGGCGGCGACAGCGGCAACGATTCCGATCACGATCATGGATATTCCTCCCATCCGGGATAGAGTTCGAGTCCATTGTAGCCCAAGAAGACGCGGCAAAGCGGGACGTGATAGAATTGCAACCGGTTGAACGGAAGGAGCGTGCGGCATGAGGGTGACGATGGTCCAGGTGGCCAGGGAGGCCGGTGTCGACAAGGCGACGGTCAGCAGGGCCCTTAAGGGGGACCCGAGAATCTCGCTTGCAACCCGGGAGCGCGTCTGGGAAGCGGTCAAGAGGCTTGGGTATGAACCGGACGCGGTGGCGAAAGGCCTTTCGAGCAGCAGGAGCGAAATGGTCGCCGTCGTTTTCAGGTCCTTGTCGCCAGGTTGGACCGGCTGTTTCCTCAGCGGGGTCGAGCGTGTCCTTGCAAAGGGGCGGATGGATTTCATGGTCCGTTCGACGGGAGACTTGCCGGGTGCACGGGAAAGCCTTTTGAGGACGCTTTCAGCCCGCCGGATCGACGGGCTCATCTGGCTCGACCCGGAAATGCCGCGCTTGCCGGGGATGCCGACGGTAACCGTCGGGTTCCGTCTCGAGGGGGCCCTCTCCGTTCTCATCGACCAGGAAGAGGGGGAAAGGCGGCTGCTTTCGCTGGCCGGGGAAGCGCCCATCCGGTACCGCCCCGGTCAGGATGCCCTTTTCCGGGGGATCGGGGAAAAGTTTGGTAAACCCCCGCAAGGGAAAGTTTCGCAGAGCGAATGGGTTTTCTGCGACGGGACCCTCCCGGAAAGGGGAGAGCGGGCTATCCTGGCCTGCGGACAGGTTCTTGCGCACAACCCGACGAACATGCCCCTTCTTGTCTGGCCTGCTTTTGAAACCGGCGTGCTCTCCGCACGTCTTCTCCTGAACTCCCTGAAACAGCAGGCCAACCTCCCGGAAGTCGTGCTGGTGCAGCCCCGGCTGGAAATCGGCGAGACCCCGTCCCAGGGGCCGGATGAAATTGTCTGACAATACAAGTTTAGTTATACAATATAAATAAACTGATGTTGACTCCTCGCGTGACTTCTGGTATAAATACCCGAAGAAAGCGAACGGAGGGTGACGAATGAATTTTTGCAGTGTCCCGACCAGCCGTATAAGACGCGCGAGACGTGGCCTAGAGAGCGTTGATTCCTGCGACGCCGCCAGGTTTTTCGCGCGGCCTTTCGAGTTCGGCAAGGGAGGGTTCGATATGTGGTTGAAGGACAACAAGGGTAACTGGTACATGGCGGGACAGGAACCGATCAGCGGGATTTCCGAGGTGGCGGGCAGCTGGGAGAAGGATTCCGACGGCGGGTGGATTTTCCTCGCCACGACGGTGGCCAGCCTGACCGGCGTCAAGGGGAGCGCCTATTCCCCGGTGCATTCCTCGGTCGCCCTCTAAGCGGCAAGCCGCCACAACAAAGCCTTTTTCAAGGGGTGGGACGCGCGTTTCGCGCGAGCCACCCCTTTTTCTTTCCGTTATACTGGCCGTGAAAGTGACGATAGGGGTGTTTTCCTGCGTGGCAGATTCCCGCGAGAGGTTTCGGCTGGTTTCAATCTTCGTCCTGCTTGCCGCCGCCCTGGGCGCAGTCCTGGGTTTCTCCCTCCTGGCGGGGGATGTTTCCATTTCCCCCCGGGAGGTCCTGTCCCTGCTTGCCTCCGGTCCCGGGGAAGGAACCGGTTCACCCGGGGAACTTGCCCGCGCCGTCGTCTGGCAGGTTCGCCTGCCCCGTGCCCTCACGGCCCTCGCGACCGGTGCCGGGCTGGCGGGCTGCGGGGTCCTTTTCCAGGCCCTCCTGCTGAACCCCCTTGCCGAACCCTACACGCTGGGGGTGGCATCCGGCGCCGCGTTCGGCGCCGCCGCTGCGATCTCCTTCCAGTTGCCCTTCCTGACGTTCTGGGCCTTTGCCGGGAGCCTGTCGGCCCTGGGAATCGTCCTTGTCCTCGGGGGCCGGGGGGCCCTTAGGGAACCGACCCGGATGATCCTTGCGGGGGTCGTCGTGGGGAGCATTCTCAGCGCGGCGATCGCGCTCCTGAAGGCCCTTTCGGGCCAGATGATGGCGGCCATCGTTCTCTGGATCATGGGCAGCTTTGCGGGGTCGGACTGGAACAGCGCAGCCTGGTGCCTTCCTGCAGCCCTCCTTGTCCTGGGACTGGGATTGGGGCTTCACAGGGATCTCGACATCGTCGCCTCCGGAAGCCCGGCGGTTGCCCTCGGGGTGGACGAACCCCGGCTGAGGCTTGGATTGCTCCTGGCCTCATCGCTGGCGACCGCCGTCTTCGTGTCCTTTTCGGGGGTCGTGGGTTTTGTGGGGCTTGTCGTTCCTCACCTGGTCCGCCTTTCCGTCGGCCCGAACCATGCGAGGGTCCTTCCGCTTTCCTTCCTTGGCGGAGGCCTGCTCATGCTGATGGCGGACCAGGCGGCACGGGGGCTGGCAGAGCTTCCCGTCGGCGTGATTACGGCCCTCGTGGGAGGGCCCGTCTTCTGTCTCCTGCTCTGGAGGCGATCCTGATGCTGGCTGCCCGGGGGATATCGGTTCGCTACGGGACCCAGCCTGTCATCAGGGAGCTTTCACTGGAGGTGCTTCCCGGCCAGGTCCTGGCGCTTCTGGGCCCGAACGGGAGCGGGAAGAGCACCCTTCTGTCCGCGCTTTGCGGGGTGGTCAAAAGCCATGGGGGAGAGGTCCTGCTCGAAGGGCGCCCGATCCGTGAGATGGCGCGAAGGAACATTTCGAGGAAAATTGCCTATGTTCCGCAGCAGTCGTCCTTCACGCAGGCTTTCAAGGTGGAGGAAATCGTCCTGATGGGAAGGTCGTGCTGGCTGGGAGCCTTCGAGAGTCCGGGAAAAGCCGACAGGCGTCGCGTGGAGGAGGCCCTCTCCGCTCTCGAGCTCGAGCCGGTCCGGGAAAAGGCGGTGACGGAACTCTCGGGGGGGGAGGCCCAGAGGGCGTGCCTTGCCAGGGCCCTTGCCCAGGACACCCCCTTCTGCCTGTTTGACGAGCCCACATCGTCCCTTGACCCCCGTCATGCCATCCTCGTGATGGAACAGCTGGCGAAGTTGGCCCGGGAAGGCAGGGGGGTCGTGGTCGCGCTGCACGATGTCAACCTGGCGCTCCGTTACGCCTCGCGGATGGCATTCCTGAGGGAGGGCCGGCTTTTGGGGGTGCTTCCCCCGGGGGAGGTCGACGGCGGGATCCTGGAGTCCGTCTTCGATGTGCGGTGGGGGTTCGCCGACGATGCCCTGGGGTTGCGCCTGGTTTTCCCCGTCTAGGAAAAGAAGGAGAAAATCGCGTTCAGGATCCCGCCCGCGGTGAACGCCGTGAGCACCATGATGCCCAGGCTCCGTGCCGTGTCCCTTGCCCCGAGCTCCTTCCAGAGGACGACGAAGGTGGCGATGCAGGGGAAGGTCATCGAGAGGGTGACGGTGGCGACGACGAGCTGGTTTGCGGAAAGGCCGAGCGGGACGAGCATGCCCACGGCCACATCCTTCCTCAGGATGCCCAGCAGGATGGCTCCTGCCGCGGAGGCGGGCAGCCCGAGCACCACGTTGAACACAGGGGCCACGAGATTCGACAGAAACCCGATCACGCCCGCCGTGGTCAGGAGGTTGGCCAGAAGGATTCCCCCGAGAACCAGGGGGGTCGCTTCGAGCAGGAATCCCCTGACCCGGAACCAGAGCTTGACGGCAAAGGCATGGAGGGAGGGCATCCTGTAGGGCGGGATCTCCACGATCAACTCCGGGCTGAAGCCGGGAAGCAGCTTGTGCATGACCCTTCCGAGCACGACCCACGACAGCAGCAGTGCCCCGTAGACAAGGAGAACGTAGCGCAACCCGATACTTCCCAGTACGCCGACGACCATGGCCTGGAGCGCCGCGCAGGGAACCGCCACCGAGATGAGGGTGGCGGCGATGAACCTTTCCCGTCTCGATTCCAGCACCCGGGTCGCCAGGATGCCCGGGACGTTGCAGCCCAGGCCCAGCAGGGTCGGGATGACCGCGTACCCGTGGATCCCGATCCGGTGCAGGAGGGAATCGAAAAGGATGGCCAGCCGGGGCAGGTATCCCGAATCCTCCAGGAAGCTCAGGACCGCGTAGAAGGCCACGATGTAGGGAAGGACCATGACGAACTCGACGTACAAGCCGGTCGAGATCACCCCGAAACTCTGCTCGAAGTCGATTTGCCCGTCGAACAGTGTCCCGATCAGGAGCGTGTGAAGGGAGGATCCCGGGCCCAGCAGGTCGGAGACCCTCATGAGAACGGGCCGGACGGCAGACTCGAAGAACGGTTCAAGGAGCCGGTTGATCAGTCCTTCACCTATTTCCCGGACGACCATGTAGCTGAGGGAAAGAACGCAGATGCCGATGAGGGCTCCCCACAACTTGTGCACGCTGAGGTCCTCGAGGCGGTCTCTCCAGGTGTGATGGCGGTGAACGACGCGCTGCACGCGGCTGACGATCGCTCCGATCCTCTGCCATCGCTCATCCCGGGGCGTTGCGGAAAGCGGGGAGATCCGTGCCTCGTCGAGGCGGACCACGAGTTCGCGGATACCCTGCCCCGTCACGGCGACGGTCTGGACGACCGGCACCCCAAGTTCTTCCTCCAGGGCCGCGGCGTCGACGAGGACGCCGCGGTGCCTGGCCTCGTCGACCATGTTGAGGGCCACGATCGAGGGTATCCCCTTTTCAAGCACCTGGAGGGCCAGGACGAGGTTCCTCTCGAGGGCCGTGGCGTCCATGACGATGATGATCCTGTCGCCGCCGTCCTCGATCAGCCTTCGTGCGATCTCTTCGGCTTCGTTGGTCGGTTCCAGGGTATAGGCTCCCGGCACGTCAACGAGCCGGTAGCAGGAACCCTCGGTCCTGAGGGTTCCCTCCATGAAACCCACGGTCGTCCCCGGGTAGTTCGAGGACATCGCGTGCACGCCGGTCAGCCGGGAGAAGAATGCGCTCTTCCCCACGTTGGGGTTTCCGGTCAGGAGGATGCGCTTCGTGCATTCCTCAGGGGAGGGGCTGGAAGGGGTTTTCGGGAGGCAGCCGCCGCAGCTTGAGCAGCGGCCGTCGCAAGGGGCCATCAGGGACTGTTCCCGCCGGAACCCGCCGTGTCGACGATCAGGCGGGACGAAACGCCGTGCCCGATCGCGATCTGCCTCTGGTCGAGAAGAATGGTCACCGGGCCCCTGAAAGGCATTCCGGAGATTTTCGTGATCGCCTTGCCGGGGTAGAGGCCCAGGGCTTCAAGTCTCTGGCCGCATTCGCCGGAGGGCATCTTCGATATGATTGCGCGAACCCCGTCTTCCAGTGCATTTAATGTCATGACCATCGAAATCTCCATCCCTTATTAGGCATGCCTAACTTATAGCCGAGTCTCTTCCGCCTGTCAAGGTGGGAAATCAGGGTTTGCCCGTCATGGCCTTGAAAAGCATCGTGGCATAGGAGCTTTTGGGCAGGAAGAACTCCAGCGTCGCCTTGCGTTTCCCGGCATAGAGCTCGTCGGGTTCGGGCCTCGAGACGGCCAGGCCTTGGGGCCTGCAGACCGCCCTTCGCGGGAAGGACTTGAAAAAGCTCTTGCGGACCTCCCTCAGGTTGAACTGGGATCTCCTGACGCCCCGTTTCTCGAGGATTCCGTCCATGATCCGCCGTATCTTTTCCTCCACGGGGCCGATCTTTCCGGCTTCGGTGGGGATGGTTGCACCGGCGAGAGGATTGGCCCCCTCGGGTTCCAGGCTGCCGAAATGGAGGGTGGGCGCGACCTTTCCCGGCACCTCGAAGGTTTCCCTGCCGTGCAGCCCGACCAGTTCCTTCAGGGCTGCGTTCCAAAGAAAGGATTGGTAGGCGGAGAAGGCCATGGAAAGTTCCTCGCGCGGGATGGCGTTGAGGGCCCGGACGAGGCCCTGGCGTGAAGGATCGTTTTCCAGGATCCGCGCGATCTCACGTTCGGCTTTCGTCCGGGACAGGCCCGCCAGGCTGGCCCAGTCGCCCCAAGATTGCCGGCGCATGGACTTCAGCGCCTTCAGGGGTGCCGGGTCTTCCGGGTGGATCGTGCAGAAGAAAAGCTGCAGGGCTCCCGAAAACTCCCCACGGATCAGCCGTTCCGCCAGGAAGGCGCCTTCGGAGACACTGCCGAAGCGCTGGTCGTCGAAGTAGTTCGCGAATCCCCACCGGCGCACCCTTTCAAGGCCCTTTTCCAGCGTTCCCGATTCCGCTTCGGACAAGTCCCGGATCGTGACGAGAAAATCGTTGCCGGAAAGGTGAAGGGGCGAGATGTAATCCTCCGCGTAGCCCGCGTGCCGGACGGAGACGTTCCTGGACTCGAAATCCAGCTTGTAGCGTGAAGGAACGGAAAGAAACTGCACCGTGTTTGCATGGCGGTCCTTCTTCCCCCCGTAGCCGATGGCCGAAACGGGGACGCTGTTTGCCCTGGCGGCCGCGGCGATTGCATCGACCGTGTTCCATTCCCGTTTCTGGAGCCGGTAGATGGAGTAGGTTCCCTTCGAGGGGTCGAGGGGCAGGTCCAGCCTCTCGGTGACCTGGAAATCTTCGGGAAGGACCTTGATTTTCACGGTACCGCCTCCTTCGTTTCTGTCGGTTTTGCCTGCAGCAGGAGTCTGCCCAATGGTTCTCCCGCCTCACTCCAGCCGGAAGATCACCGGCACGAGGAGAAGCGAAGGGGCTCCAGGGCGGAACTTCCAGTTCGCCACGGCGCTCATCGCCGAGCGGTCCAGTGCGGGATACCCGGAGGTCGACCGGACGGAGACCTCGCGGACCCGGCCCTGGCTGTCCAGGAGGACCAGGATGAGAACGGTTCCCGATTCGCCTTTCCTGCGCGAGGCGAGCGGGTAGAGGGGGTTCTTCCTGGAGAGGATGTCCGGCCCGGTCGCCTCGCGGGGGGCGAGGTTTTCCGCCGCCTGTCGCGGTTCGGTCCCCATGGCCGGGACCCCCTTGGTTTCCGGCTGTGCCGAACCCGCCGCATCGCCCTGCGTCTCCCTGAACGCCTGTTTGCCCGGTGCGGCGGGGTTGTCCACCGACGGTTCCGTGGTTCGGGGGGAAACCTTGGCTTTTTTGGGCAAGGCGGCGCTTTTCAATGCCGGGGGAACCTCGGCGGGGAGTCTTGAGGGCGCAGGCTGGACGGCGGCCGAAGGCAGGATGACGAGACGGGCCTTCAGGACCGCAGACCGCTCCGGGGCGGGAAAACTCGCCTCCGGCAGCAGGAA
>ENA-OSEO01002434-OSEO01002434.1-sediment-metagenome-genome-assembly--contig:-NODE-2434-length-26423-cov-8.476163_pt1 | contig 26423 bp, 29 predicted proteins | sample MGYA00237883_ERZ534232 | MGnify/ENA metagenome assembly ERZ534232
GGTGGCCGAAGACAAGGGGGATTATTTCCTGCTCAACGGCCAGAAGACCTTCAACACCCATACCCACGTAGCCGACTATCACTGGCTGGCCGCCCGGACCGATCCGGACGCCGCCAAGCACAAGGGCATTTCCATGATGATCGTGGACCTGCAATCACCGGGCATCACCATCAGGCCTTTGATCACCATGGCCGGCTGGCGGACCAACGAAGTCTATTATGACGAGGTCAAGGTTCCCAAAAAGAACCTGGTCGGCGAGAAAAACAAAGGTTTTTATTACTTGATGGCCGCCTTGGACTTTGAACGGATGCTGCCCCTGGGGGCTTACCGCCGGCACTTCGAGGAAATAGTCGACTATGCCAAAAACACTATGGTCAATGGGCGGCCTTTGTCGAAAAACCCGCTGATCAGGCAAAAACTGGCTCAAATGGCCATAGAGATCAAGGCCAACACCCTCCTCTATTACAACCTGGCCCATATTCTGGACACCGGCCAGATTCCCAACTACCAGACCTCGATGCAAAAAACCTTCGGCACCGAAGTGGCCCAACGTATCACCAACACGGGCATGGAGGTCCTGGGGCTGTACGGCCAAATCAAGCGGGGCTCGAAATACGCGGTCCTCAACGGCAACGCCGAGCATTTTCACCGGTGGAGCGTGGTGGAAACCATTTACGCCGGGACCAATGAAGTCCAAAGAAACATCATCGCCCTCAGAGGACTGGGGCTTCCGGGCAAGTAAACACAGGAGAGGCAGCCATGAATTTCGATCTGAGCGAAGACCAAAACATCATCAAGGAAGCGGCGCACAAGTTTTTAAGCAAGGAATGTCCGAGTGAGTTTGTCCGGCAGATGGCCGAAGACGAAAAAGGCTTCACCCCCCAGCTTTGGAAAGGCATGGCCGAACTGGGCTGGATGAGCCTGCTGGCGCCCGAAGAATACGACGGTTACGGCGGGACGTTTCTGGACCTGACCGTGCTGTTGTCCGAAATGGGCTATTTCTGTCTGCCGGGGCCGTTTTTTTCCACGGTCGTCCTGGGCGGCCTGACGGTGCAAGAAGCCGGGAACGAAGCCCAAAAACAGGCCATCCTGCCCGGCCTGGCCGCGGGCGACCGGATTCTGACTTTGGCCTGGACCGAGGCCGACGCCGACTTTTTACCGGAAAGCATCCGGCTGACGGCCGAACTCCAGGACGATCACTATGTCCTTTCCGGGACCAAATTGTTTGTGCCGGACGCCAATTCGGCCGACACCATCATCTGCGCGGCCAGAACCGGCCAAGCCCCGACCGACGTCAGTCTGTTTCTGGTCGAGGCCAAAAGCCCTGGCCTAACCGTCAACCTTTTGACCACCATGGCCGGGGACAAGCAATGCGAGGTTATTTTCGACCGGGTTTCCGTGCCTAAAGACAACCTGCTGGGGGGGCTCAACCAAGGCTGGCCCGTCCTTGAAAAAGTGCTTCTCCTGGCCGCGGTAGCCAAGTGCGCCGAGATGATGGGCGGAGCCGACCGGGTTATGGAACTGGTCATCCCCTGGACCAAGGAGCGGGTGCAGTTCGGCCGTCCCATCGGCGCTTTCCAGGCGGTCCAGCATCATTGCGCCAACATGGCCGCCTACCGGGACACCTTGAAATATATGACTTATGAAGCGGCTTGGCGCATCGGGGCCGGGCTGCCCTACCAACAGGAGGCCGCCATGTGCAAGGCCTGGGTCAGCGATTCCTATCGGAAACTGACGGCCCTGGCCCACCAGGTCCTCGGCGGCATCGGCTTCATGGAAGAGAACGACATGCAGCTTTACTTCAAGCGGGCCAAGGCGGCCGAACAGTTCTTCGGCGACGCCGATTTTCACCGGGAGCTGGTCGCTCAAGCCATGGGCCTGTAAAAGCGGGCCGGGGACGGGGAAAGAAATATGCCTATTGATTGGGTGGTCCACGCCAACCAATACTACCAGGGCCAGGGGTTTCCGCCATATATGTGGTCGGTGTTCGAAGACAGCCCCTGGACCCTGTTTGAGAAAACCCTGGATCAATCCCGGATCGCCCTGCTCAGTTCGGCCGGGATTTCCCGGGACGATCAGGTGCCCTTCGATCCCTGGGCGCTCAACGATCTGAGTTTTCGCCGGATTCCCGTGGACACTCCTTTCGAGCGTCTGAAGCTGCACCATAATTTTTTCGATCACCGGGATGCTTTAAAGGATTTTAATTGCGTCTTTCCCGTCCAGCGTCTCAGGGAGTTGGAGCAGGCCGGTTTTATCGGGAGTTTAGCACCAGAAGCCATTACCCTGGGCATGGGGCGGCTGTATAAAAGGGAGGCTTTGCAGGAACAGACTGTGCCTCGGATAGTAGAGGTTCTGAAGGCTGAAGGCGCGGACGCCGTCCTTCTGGTAGCCGGTTGACCTTTGGATCATCAGTCCGTGGGACTGATTGCTCGAGGTATTGAGGAGTCCGGTCTGCCTACGGTATTCCTGGGGTCTTGCCGAGACATTATGGCCCAGGTCAGACCCCCCCGCGGCGTCTTTCTCGATTTTCCCTTGGGGCGCACCTGCGGCCGACCCAATAACCTGGAAGAGCAGACCAACATCCTCAAGGACGCTCTCCAGGCCCTGGTCAGGATCAAGACGCCAGGACAGATGGTCGATCTGCCTTATGAATGGGGCCGGCCCTTCACCATCCAGGACTACGTGAGGGAACAAAAAGAGATGCTGGAAGAAAAAGGCGAACCAATGCAGGAATGGTTGCCCAAGAAATAGCCGGTTCTGTTTGCCCTGCTTATGATAAGCCTTCGGACCGGGGGCTTCGCCCCGGTCCGAAGCTGTTTAACCAGACGGCTTGCGGCCTTCCAAGCCCGGCCCCTCCCAGCCTAAAAATATGGTCTTCCCCTTTGTCTACGACCATGGTTTCTTTTTATGACGTAACCAGACCAAGGAAAAGAAAGCATATCAATATGGGTGAAAATTATAAAATTTTTGACGCCCTTTGCTATCTGCCCACGGAAGATGTTCTGGTGGACCTGGTGGCCTCCATGCCTCGGCCGTTGGCCGGTTATCTGCGTAATGTTTTCGGAGACCGCATGGGGCCTGGTCTAGGTTTTCAACCGGATGAACTTTTTCAAATGATCATGTCCATGGACCAGGAAACCCTCAAAAAGGCCGTCCGGCCGAAAATGAAAAACCTGGCCATGCCCTTGGCGGATTTTGTCGTCCGCCTCGAGGAAATGGGGGTCGAAAAGGCGGTCATCTTCAATATGGACGAGGAGACGCCCGGCGGAAAAAAAGGTCTGCCCAACGATTACTACGCGGAAGTGGTCCGCAACTATCCGGAAAAATTTGTCGGATTTGCGGGAATAGACCCTCTGAAGGGCATGGCCGCGGTCCGGGAGGTCCGCAGGTGCTACGACTTGGGGCTCAGGGGTGTATGTTTCCGGCCTTTCATGTACGGCTTGCCCCCTAACCACGCCAAATTTTACCCTCTTTACACCGTCTGCGCCGAATTGGATATCCCCGTCTGGCTCCACCTGTCCGTCAACTATTCCACCAAGACCATGGAAGTGGAACGGCCTATTTATCTGGATATCGTGGCCCAGGACTTCCCGGAGCTCAAACTGATCGCCGGCCACGGGGGCTGGCCCTGGCTTAATGAGATGGTGGCCGTGGCCTTGAGAAATGAAAATATCTATATAGAAATATCCGGCTATCTGCCCAGATATCTCGGCCGGCCCGGCTCGGGCTGGGAGCCTCTGATCAGCTACGGCAACACTCTTTTACAGGACAAGGTCCTGTTCGGATCAGTCTGGCTCTTGATGGGCTTGTCGATCAAACAATTGGCCGAAGAGGTCAGGCGACTGCCCTTGAAGGAAGAGGTCAAGCACAAGTGGCTGTATAAAAACGCGGCCCGGCTGTTTGGGCTGGAGTAAGTCCGTCCTTGGTTCAAGACAGAATCGCGCCGGCAGCGTGGCGACCGTCTTGTCAGTCAGGCAAAATTTTCAATCCAGGCTTGATATTTTCCTTAATTTTATACTTGAAGGCAATTTGGTATCAGATCAGCCGGGATTTCCCGAAGCACTTCCATCCCATTGCCGCATCGGGGCCTAGAAATCGATCTGGTCCAGGCAGGTCTTTCTCAGCGGGACGGTCAGGTCGAGGCCTACGTTTTGTCCGCCGAAGAGGTGTCGGTAGAGGTAGAAGGCGCCCAGGACTTTTTTGACGTATTCCCGGGTCTGATCAAAGGGGATGGCCTCGACAAATTCTTCCAGGGTGACGTCCTGACCGGCCTGGCTGACCCAGCGCTTGACATTGAAAGGCCCGCCGTTATAAGAGGCTATGGCCAAAGGCAGTTGGCCGTCGAACTCCCGAATCAATCCGGACAGATACCAGCAACCCAAACGGATGTTCGTCTCCGGGTCGAAAAGGGCGTCCGGGGCTGGTGGTGACAGGTTTAATCGGGCGGCGATTTTTTGGCCGGTGGTGGGCAGAATCTGCATCAAGCCCCTGGCGTTGGCCGGCGAGATGATCTGGGGATTATAAAATGATTCGATCCGGATGACGGACAAGATCAAGGCCGGGTGGAGGTCATATTCTTCGGCGGCCATGAGCGCCGCTCCGGGATAGGCCAGAGGATGGAACCTTCGGATGGCGTTTAATTTTTTCTCTTTGGACGGGTCGGAGACCAGCCGACGGTAATGGCGGTATTGCCGGCGGACAAAGCCGTGATAATCCCCGACTTCGGCCTGGTAGGCGCTGATGAGGCCGAAGAGGCGAAGTTCCAAGTTCTCAAGGGAGGCTTCGAAAGCGCTTCTTTCGGCCCCGGTCATTTGGGAAGACGGCTTGGCCGACCAACGGAAAATATTCCCCCTGGAAACCAAGGCGTCCAGCAAAGACTCGGCTTCCAAAACGGCCAGGTCCATGGCTCCGGCCGCGGCCAAGTCTTTGATCCTGACTGCTCTCTTGTTAAGGTCGTCCGACCAGCAGGCCCCCCCGACCTGCTGGACCAGAGCCCTTTCGGTCCAAAGGTCGCCCAAAGCGGGGCCGAAGTCGGCGGCGGCCCAGGCCGAACGTCCGGCGGCCAAGGTCCTGTGGAAACGCAATGGGAGAAAGGAATAGTCCCGGTGGGGCAGTTCCAGTCTCAGCAAATCCTTGAAAGCGGCCTGGTCGGCCCACTGATCCTGAACCCGGCTGGCGGCCAGCCGCTGGATGGCCAGGCTACGGTAATAAAAATCATCATCGCCCGCGGCCAGGCTGCGGTAATGCTGGGCGGCTTTGGCTTTATGGCCGCCTCGTTCGAGAGAGCGGCCCAGCCAATACTTGGCCCCTCGGGCCAGCGAGCTACGGGGACATTCGCTGGTCAGGGCCAGGAAGCGCTCGGCGGCCTGGTCCCAAGCTTGATGACGGTAGTAGAAAAAGCCGGTGTGCCAGAGCATTTCGTCCTTGAGGCGGCCGTTTCTCACCTCGGGCCGGATTTTGCTCCAGCATTCCTGGGCTTTTAATTTCTCTCCCAAACGCAGATGGATGATGCCGGCTTCGAGATAACACTGATCGGCCCGACTAGAGGAAGAAGCGGCCGCAGCGGCGACCAGAAAGGCCTCGGCCGCTTCCGTCCAACGGCCTAATCGTTCCAGGCACCGGGCGTACATCCAGGCCCCGTAAGGGTCTTTTTTGGCCCGTTCGGGGCCGGCCGCTCCTTGGTAATAGGCCAGAGCCTGATCGAGCCGGCCGGAGAAAAACAGGACCTTGGCTTTCTCGCTCCGGAGCGTTCCCAGATAATCGGAACCGCCGCCCTGGGCCAGGAGCCGGTCGATCAGCTCCAGGGCTTCCTCGAGCCGCCATTCCCGGCGCAAGAGCCGAACCATGGCCAGCTTTTGGTCCTCCCGCCCCGGCTGATCCAAGAGCGGGCCCATCAGTAGTTCCTTGTATTTCACGGCGGCTTCGGCTCGGACCTCGCCGGTGTTCGAGTTTTCCATGGCCAAGCGGTAATTTTCACGGGCCGGCTCAATTCGGCCCAGGCTTTCGTAAATTCGGGCCAGGGCCAGTCTGACTTCGCCGTTCACTTCGTTTTTTTGCCAGGCCTGGAATTCAGCCGCGGCTTCTTCAGGCCGCCCCAGATGAAAAAGGGCCCAGGCCCTGGTCAAGCGGGCTTGGTGGGCTTGAGGCGCACCGGGGAGAAGGGTCAGAAAATCCGCCAGGAGGGCCCTGGCTTTCTGATATTCGCCCAGATAAAAGGCGGCCTGGCCTCTGAGGTCCATGGCGTAAGGGATCAAGGATGGAGGGACCCCGCCGGGTCCGGCCAGAAATCGTTCGACTTCTTGGAATCGCCCGGTCTTGAAAGCGGCCAGTCCGCTCAGAAAACGGATCAGTTGATTTTGCCGTTCGGTCAGTTTGAGTCGATAAATCCGCTCACACAGACTGAAAGCTTCTTCGTCATGTCCGGCCGCGTAAAGACGGACCGCCTGTTCGAAATCGTTCCAGGAAACCGGCGCAGGCGAAGCGGCTGTCAAAGGCTTGGTCTCGGCCCCGGCCAGGGAAGCCCCCAGGGTCAAGGTCAAGACAATAATGGTAATCAGCCCCCGCAGTTTCATATCAGGAAGAATCGGCGCTTTCATCCCCCTCTCATAAGACTAGGCTACAAAGCTGTGCAAGGAAAGTCAAATCAAAAAGGCGTCCGCTGTCGGGTCGATATGCAGTTCAAGCAAGCTCAGAAGTTAACAGGGGTGCTTCCGGGTCCGCCTGAAATTTGGTATGATTCAAAAATTTCTTTCAGTCGAAAATATAGGCCTACGCCCTTCAAGGGCCAAGGTCGTTATTTTCAGGAGAATACCAATGCCTTCTTCCGCCCGGGGCCTGGGGGCCGGTTTGTTGATCGGCGCGTTTTTGTTGGTTGCGGCCGGCTGCCGTCCGCTGGCCCTTGAAAAAAAATGGGACCGCAGCCGCAGCCGCGATTTGACCATAGAGGCGATATATCAGGAGCCTTACCGGTATGAAGGCCGGGTGGTCGAGTTGTCCGGATGGTTCAAGGGCTGGAAGGGCGGCTGCCGGTCCGGCCCCCCGGTTTCCAGAAGCGACTGGATGATCGAGGACGGAACCGGGTGTCTTTACGTCTCCGGCCCATTGCCCCGCCCGGGGCTTGACCCGGTCGATCCGGAGGATGAAAGGCTGAGCTTGACCGGGGTGATCAAGATCGGTCCCTTGGGCCTGCCTTATCTGCAACTTCTGAAATGATGGGGTATATTCCTTAAAGGGCATTAAAAACAGCCGGATGATTCCCGGCCGCTTAAAAACAGAAAAGACAAGGTCCTTCCGGGGATGAAGTCCGACCTGATTTCGCCCTACACCACCCGAATCACAAAATCGAGATTGACCAGGATTTCTTTTTTATCGTCCCTCAGAACCATAAAGTCATTGATCTCATTAAGGACATCGGACAGGCGGCTTCTCTCTTCCGGCATGGCCCTGACCAAGTCCCCCCGAAGCTTTTTCCCGCCCTGGAGAAACACGTTCACAGTGTGCCGGTGAGGCGGAGCGGCCGTCTCGGTCGGGGCTTTCTCCGGAGCGGCGGCCAGCCAGATGATGTGGCTCTGATTCAGGAAGGTGAACTCTCCTTCCGAAGTTTCGAAAGGGATGAACCTGTCCTTGCCGGTGAGAATGTCCAGGACGGTTTGTCGGCCCACGCCGGTTTCCGAGAAAGGACTTAAGAACAGGTGTCCGGAGAGTTGTCTCTGGTCGGACAGGCCTACGGTGACTTTCTTTTTGATCTTGTCGACCGCCAGCGATGTCATGGGTGCACCTCGATGAAGGTTGATCGTCTACGCCTTTAAAATATTCCCAAAAAAGGTTTCCTGTCAACAAGCTTTACGTCGGGGGCGTCGGCGGTCCGGCCCGGCCGTCCGGTGAAAAGAGTTGACACCGCCGGGAGTTATGATTTATCAAGGGACAAATGGAAGGGGAGGTGAAGGTTTGCCGTCTTTGTCGGAAATCGAAAAAAAATGTCCGAGTCAGCAAGACAATCGGACCTTTTGCAACTGCACTTATCAAGGCTGCCCTCGTCACGGCCTTTGCTGTCAATGCCTCCAGTATCATCTCCGCCAGAACGAGTTGCCGGCTTGCTGTTTTCCGGCCGAAGTGGAAAAGACCTACGACCGTTCCTTTAAACGCTTCATCGCAACCTATGCCTAGGGCGGGGGGTGTGCTGATAAACGGTAATGACCGCCTCAATATCTCCGGATAAGGAAATTCAAAGCCTGATTGATTTGGTCAGCAACACCATCGAGGCTCACACGACCGCTCTTTTCACGGCGACGGCGACGGGAGAACCGTTATCTCTTTTGGCTTATCAATCTCTGAGCCGCAACATCAACACCAACGTCAAAATTTCTCCCGGCGAAGGCTTGATCGGCTGGGTTTACAAGAATAAAAAGCCGGTCAACGTGGACCAATTCGACCAGGACACCCGCCGGCTGTTCCTTTACAACGTCGATGAATCGATCAAATCTTTCATGGCCGTGCCCTTGCCCAAAGCCAACGGCGTTCTGGCCGTGGACAGCAAACAGCGTTACGTCTTCACCGAAAAAAGCCAGAAAATCCTTCATCAATTCGGCCAAACCCTGGAGATGACCCTGGAAAGGCTCCGCCAGACCACCCAAGGTCTTCGCCGGGCCGGGGCCATTTCTTTTTTAAGCGAACTGGACCAGATCCTGGCCCGGCGTGAACAGGCTGAACAGACTTTTCGCCGAGCTTTGGCCTTGATCCGGGTTTACGCCGGGGCCGGCGCCTGTTTTTTGGCTATTGTTCTGCCCGGCGACCGTGATCATTATATGCTCCTGGCCCACGACGCCGAGGAAGAGCTTCGCTTGCAAGCCGAGTCTCTGCCCCTGGATTCCGGCCTGGCCGGTTGGGTCATGCGGGAGAAACAGCCCCTGGTTTTGGAAAAGGCGCGTTTAGGGACGGAAAAATCCTATGTGTTTCACCCCCAGGAGCCACTGAGCAATTATGTCTCGTTTGCCGGTTTCCCGGTCAAATGGGGACGACGTCTCCACGGGGCTCTTTGCCTGGCCGATCGGGCCCGCCTGGATATCGACGAAATCAAGGCCAAGGGTCTGGATTTGGCGGTCAACCGGATGGCTGCTTCTCTGGAAATGGAATTTCTCAGCAAGAGAATCTCGGAATTGAGCCGCCTGGACCCGCAAGTGGGCCTGCCTCACCGGACCTACTTTACGGAACGTCTGGAAAGGATGATGAAACTGGCTTCGGTCAAAAACACCGGGGTGAATCTGTTTTTAATCAAGGTGACCAATCTGGATGCTTTGGCCTTGGAATCGGGACAGGCGACGGCCCAGGAAATCTTGAGGACCTTGGCCCGACAGCTTCTGGTGCTGGCCGACAAGACAGCGGAGCTGGGCCATCTTAGTTACGGGACGCTCGGCGTGGCCGCCCTGGGGTCTTTTGACGCCGAGGCCCAAAAGTCTTACCAGGAGATGACTCGGACACTGTCCGAACGCCTGGTCGAAAGCGGGGAAGGCCATTTTCCCATCGAGACCGCCGCGGTTTTGGTGCAATACCCGGCTCACGGCCGACGGGCGGAAAACCTGATTGACCACGGCCTAAAGAGACTGAATGAAAAAACGCTGATGCCCACCGGAGGATGACGGCGCATGTTCTTGAACACTTTATTGGGGTTCTTTTCCAAAGACCTGGCCATGGACCTGGGGACGGCCAACACCTTGATCTACCAAAAAGGCCGGGGCATAGTTCTGAACGAGCCTTCCGTAGTCGCCCTCAACGCCGCCAATAGAAAAGTGGTGGCCGTGGGTCAGGAGGCCAAGGAATTTCTGGGCCGGACCCCGCAAAAAATCGAAGCCATCCGGCCCATGAAGGACGGAGTCATCGCTGATTTCAATGTCACCCAGGAGATGATCAAGTTTTTTTTGATGAAGGTCCAGGGGGCCAGGGGCTTGATCAGGCCGCGGATTGTCATCGGGGTGCCTACGGGGATAACCCAGGTGGAAAAAAGGGCGGTCATTGAGGCCGCTCAAATGGCCGGGGCCAGGGAGGTTTATCTTATCGACGAACCTATGGCCGCAGCCATCGGCGCCGGTCTGGACATCGACCGCCCGCGGGGAAACATGGTGGTGGACATTGGGGGAGGCACCAGCGAAGTGGCGGTCATCAGCCTTTCCGCCATAGCGTACGCCGAGTCGGTTCGGGTGGCCGGAGATGAAGCCAATGAAGCCATCATGCGTTACATGCAGAGGAAACATCAACTGCTTATAGGGGAAAACACGGCCGAAAACGCCAAAATGGCCATCGGCAACGCCTACCCCATGGATCAGCCCACGGTTTACGACATCAGGGGCAAGGAAATGATTTCCGGCCGGCCCAAAGTGGTCACCGTCACTTCGGAAGAAATGCGGGAAGCTTTGGCCGAGCCGATCCAGGCCATCATCGAGGCCATCCGGCGGGCTTTGGAAAAGACTCCACCCGAGCTGTCCTCCGATATTTATGATGCCGGCATTTACCTCACCGGCGGCGGGGCCTTGCTCAAAGGATTGGACCGACTGATCGCTGAGGAAACCAAACTCCGGGTCAATATGACCCCGGACCCGCTGCTTTGCGTGGCCTTGGGCACCGGCCTGGCCATGGAAAAGCTCCGCAAGTATCAAAAGGTTTTCGTCAATTGAGTTCACGAGGGTCCAATCCCGATCTGGAGGAAATCCTGGCGGTCGGCCGTTCGGCGGCTTTCAAGGCTGGAGAAATACTGCGGCAAGGATACCATCAGCCCAAAAAGGTGCAGTTTAAAGGGGAGATAGACCTGGTGACCGAGTTCGATCTGGCTTCGGAAAAGGCCATCGTGGAGACCATTGTCTCGGCCTTTCCCGACCACGTCGTCGTAGCCGAGGAAGGCGGAAAGACCGGGGCCGGATCGCCTAACCGCTGGTATATCGACCCTCTGGACGGAACGACCAACTTCGCCCACGGTCTGCCGGTGTTTTGCATCTCCATCGCCTTTGAAGGCCGAGGGGAAGCGGGGCCGGAGTTATTGGCCGGAGTGGTCTTCGATCCCTTGCGGGAAGAAATGTTTACGGCCATAAAAGAGGCCGGGGCCAGGCTCAACGGCCGGCCGATCCAGGTGAGCGGCCAGACCGATCTGGGCCAAGCCTTGGTCGCCACCGGTTTCCCTTATGACATCCGGGAGAACCCCCGATCGGTCCTGACCAGGTTCGAATGGATGTGTCTGGCCGCCCAAGGGGTCAGAAGGGTAGGGGCGGCGGCCCTGGACTTGGCCTGGCTGGCCGCCGGCCGTTTCGACGGATTCTGGGAGGAACGACTGTCGCCTTGGGACACCGCCGCGGGCGTCCTGCTGGTCCAAGAAGCCGGCGGGCGGGTCACCGACTTCGCCGGCGGACCCTTCCGGCCCCAATTAAAAGAAATTCTTGCCAGTAACGGACACTTGCACTATAATATGTTACGCCGACTGAATCAGGACGGTTCACGGTCTAGAAGCCCCTGGGCGGGGAAGGAGAGTGTGGATGAAAAAAATCCTGACCAGTGAAGAACTGGAAGGACGACTTAATTGTTTTGGGGAATTTGAAGAAAACGACCCGATCTGTCTGAAAGTCTGCGCGTTGAACATCAACTGCGCCATCGCCAAGAATCGTTATTTCAGTTATCAGATAATGGACGACTCCATTTCCTCGATCATTCATTACGAGGGGGATTTTTAATCAGATTTTACCGGGGACTTCTCCTTCCAAGAGCGCCCTCAGGTAAGGTTTTATGTAGACATCGGTCAGATCGAGACGTTTGAGTTCGGCCAGCAAAACCTCGATCCGCCCGGCCGGATTCAACCTGCGGTCGATAATGAGCATATTTTCGCCTTTGAGGCGGCACCGGCCGGAGCGCACCTCGACTTCTCCTTCGCCGAAAATTTCATAACGGACCTTAAGTCCCATCTCTTCGGCCAGTTTTTCGAGGCCGGCCAGAATCAATTCCGAGTTCATGGTCTTCAGCCTCCCACTCGGCCATTTTACGGGCGGCCGCCCTTTTCCTGATCAGCCAGGCGGCCAGGATCAGCAATACGGCCAGGAACCAGACCGCCGACGGTCCGGTCAAAAACCAAAAAATGGAGAATCTTCGGGAAACCCAATGGGCAAACTTTTCGGTCAGGTCCGATAATCGAAGCCCTGTGGCCTGAAGCAGAGCGTTTTCGGGACTGATCCCCAAACTAAGGTTTTGCACCAAACGACCGAGAACTTCCGAGCCGTATCGATCGCGCAGAAAGGCCACAAAATAGTAACTTTGGGCGTAGGCCGTTTCGGCCTCGAAACGATTTTCAGGGAACCCTTTGACCAGCCGGTCCAGAGGAATGAGCCGGTTCGAGGCCACGGCCCTGGCCATGGTTATCTGTCGGGACCAACCCCATTCCCGGGCCAGGTGCATGGTCAAGCCCTCGTTCAGCCAGGTCGGAACCGGTCGGGCCCCGAATTTTTGGCCCAAGACCACATGGATTATCTCGTGAAGCAGGACCTCCTTCACATCCATGCCCGGCAGGAGTCGAGGGGTTTTTAGAATAATCAGATTTTGTCCGGGATAGGCCACTCCCGCCGCCCAGCTTGGAACCTTGGTCCCGCCTGGCTGAACCCGGGCGAACTCTTCGGCCGATGAAGCCAAAACCAGAGTGATTCGGCCTTGAAACTTCAGATCAAACTCTTCTTCCAGTCGGGTCAGAGCTTCTTCAGCTTGATCGGCCAGGGTTTGAGCCAGGCGGCTTTCCCGGGCTTCGTGGACGACCTTGGTCCGGGGTGAAACCGCACCCTCCGCTCCAAAGGCCAGGAGCCAGAAGATCAGAACCAGATATTTCATGAGCGGCCGATTAACCAAGGCCTAATCGGTCCAGAACCTCATCCGGCAAAAGACCGCGAATCCGGACTATTTTGGAGCGGCTGGTCCGGCCCGAAACGATCTCCAGGCTGCTTCGATTAAGGCCGAGAATTTCAGCTAAAAAATCGATTAAAGCCTCGTTGGCCCGGCCATCAATCGGCGGGGCTTTGACCTTTATTTTGACCGCCTCGCCATACGGCCCTTCAATCCCCTCCTTTGAAGCCCCCGGGGATAAATGAACCCTGAGCCGGGTCCCCCGACTGTCTTCTAATATATAAGCCGGCATATTAGTTATGCTTCCGGGCGGTCGATCCAGTCCAAGGGACATGATGAACGAAGACCGATTAAAAACCGCGGCCGACCATGGCCATGACCGAGTCTAAAAGAGAGTTGGCCAGGTAAATCAGGACCAGAAGAATAAGCGGGCTCAAGTCGAACCCGCCGACGATTAAAGGCAGCAGACGCCGCAAGGGATAAAGGAAAGGCTCGGTCACGCCGTAAACAAACCGGACGATCGGGTTATAGGGGTCGGGACTGATCCAGGAGATGACCGCCCGGGCGATGACGATGATCATCAAGGCGAACAGCAGGCCCTGGATCAGACGAACCAGGCTGATGATGAAGATGGGCAGGACGCCGGAGGCCGGCATGCCCCTGGCCAGGCCCTTGAGGGAGAACACTACGAAATCGTTGAGGAAAATTATAACCAAAATAAGAAGAATCGGAGAGAAATCGATGCCGCCGAACCGCCAGGGCAGGATGCGCCTGACCTGATCCAGGACCGGATCGGTCACCCGGGCCAAAAATTGGACGATGGGATTGCGGGGATGGGGATTGACCCAGGAAATCACCGCCCGGATGATGACCAACCACATGTAAACGGTCAGGCCGAAACTCAAAAAAGTCGCCAGACCGCTGAGCAGACTGTCGCCGGATGCCGTCATGTCCTCATACTCTCCATTTTTATAAAAATTAACCGCCGCCGGTCAAAATGTCAAGTTTTTCAGGGAATTCCCAAGTAACCCATCAGTAAAGGGCGGCATTTTATTCCCGCTCCCCGGCGGAGCCTGGGCCCGAGGGGTAAAATGTCAAGTCATGTTGCTTCTTGCCGCCAGGGTTTGAGTCTGACCATGACCGCGCCCCAGCCGCCCCTTTCCGGCGGAGCTTGAACAAAAGAGTCGACCTGGGGATTCTTTTCAAGAAACGCCCGGACTTTGGCCCGCAGGTGTCCCCGCCCTTTACCGTGGATCACCCGGACTTCCAAAATATTCTTCTCCCGGCAGGCGTGGAAGTACTCTTCGAGGACTTCGGCCGCTTCAGAGGGCCTAAAAGTATGGAGGTCGATGCTGTCCTCGATGGGCAGCACGTGCACTTCCCGGGCCGCGTCTCCCCTCAATCCATCGTCTTCATCACGGTGCGGCGACAACTTCATCTCCCTCCGGATCGTAAGCCGGGTGGCAGACACAAAGAAACCTTAAGGGTCCTGGGCCGATATTTTTGATGAATTGGGTCCGCTGGCGAGGTATATAGACGGCCTGACCCGGACCGACTTCGGCCTCTTGGCCGTTGATGTGCATCACCCCCCGGCCTTCGAGGACGAAATAAATTTCGGTCATGGCCAGACGGTGCGGGACGGTGGACCCGCCCGGCGGCACTTCGGCCCAAGCCAGACTGACTCCGAGATCGGTCCCGGTTTGTCCAGGATGGATGATCTCTTTGATCCGACAACCGTCTTTCGAGGGCCAGGCGGTCAATTCTTGAATATTTTTGATGAGCATGGTCAACCGGTTCGGAAAAATCCGCGGGTGAAGGTCAGTGGGAGTCGAGCCCCAAAAACCGAAGAGCGTTTTCTCGCAAAATTTTGGGCCGGGCTTCGGCCGGAAATTCGAACCGATCAAGGCCGGCCAAGGCCGCCTGATACTCATAACCCACCATCGGCCAGTCAGAGCCGAAACAGATGCGGTCCAGATGCCGGAGCATCAAGTCGCGGTTGCCGTAAAAAGTGCTGTCCCAGACCTCGGTCGGCACGTTGATGGCGGCGGTGTCCAGAAACATATTGGGGTGATCGTCGAGCATGGCCATGAACAGATCATATTCCTTCATGCCCATATGGGGGACGCACACCTTGAGTTCAGGGTAACGGCGCATCAATTTTTTGAAGTGTTCGGGGCCTACGAATTCGTTGATCATGGGCCCTGTGCCGATGTGGATCAAGAGCGGGCAATCACGTTCCAGGCAGCCCTGATAGAACCAGTCGAGTCTCGGGTCGTTTATATCGAATCTTTGAACGAGGGGCTGGATTTTGAAGCCGAAGATATAAGGAGAATCCAGGGCGTATTCAGTATATTCCCGGAAATTGGCATCGTCCGGGTAAATGGAGCCGAAAGGCAGATAAATTTGACTTGACCGGCCCAATGTTTCGGCGAAGAGATTGAGGGCCTCGGCCACGCCGACTTTGTGGGCGTAGGTCAAGCCCACGGCTTGGCCGACTCCGTGACGGGCAAGTGTTTTTTCTATCTGGTTGACGTGTTCCCGATGCACCCCCCAGTTCAGGGACTCAAAAAATTCCCAGACGGCCTCGAAGATGCGTTCCGGGAAGACATGAACATGAACGTCGATTATTTCTTGATGGTACGATTCCATAAATCGGTCGATTTCTCGGTCCGTTTTCAGCCCCAACCCAGCTTGGTCCGGAGAATCTCGAAATAATTTTTATAGGGGTTGGTAATGAGGTTGATGGGGTGGGCGGCCCGGCTGACGATGACCAAGTCCGCCGGTTCCAGGGAACAGGAGACCTGGCCGTCGGCGGTGAGCAGGACGTCGGCGGCCCCGGGAGCGACTTCAACTTTGACCACGGCCCGTTCGGACAGGATCAAAGGCCGGTTGGTCAGGGTAAAGGGACAGATGGGGCTCAGGATTATCAACTCCTGAGAGGGATGGACGATAGGCCCACCGGCCGAAAGGTTGTAAGCCGTGGAGCCGGTGGGGGTGGAAATGATCAGGCCGTCGGCCCGGTAAGTGGTCAGGGCCAGGTCGTCGATACTGACCTTGAGATCCAATATTCTGGCCAGGGCGCCCTTGTTGATGACAGCGTCGTTGAGGACCGTCTCCTGGGTGATCGTTTTCCCGGCCCGCTCGACTGTCACCGCCAGGGTCATCCGCGGCTCGGCGGTGAAGTCGCCCGCCAGGACCCTCTCCAAGGTCGGATGCATATTTTCCAGGCTGGTCTCGGTCAAAAATCCCAGGCCGCCCATGTTGACCCCCAGCAAAGGCACGCCGGTTCGGCCCAGGGTCCGGGCCGCATAAAGCAGAGTCCCGTCTCCGCCGAGCACCACCACCAGGTCCACGTCCTTAGGCACGGCAGAAGACTCGGGTTCGGCGGAGGGCGTCGAGATGATTTGGGCTTCCTCGATAAAGACCGTAAGGCCTTGCTGCGTCAGCCGTGACTGGAGTTGGTCGGCCACGGCCATGGCTTGAGGGTGGGCCTTTTTTACCACTAACCCTATTCTTTTCATACTGAACTATTCGGCCTTCTACTTTAAAATATCTAATAAGCCTTTCTGTCGGATCAACCGGCTGAAAGGATGGGCGCTTTAACCTGGCCCAAAATAGCTTTTTACAGCGGACGACACAACCTTTTTCTGGCGGATAAGCGGGGCGATGTTTTAGCCGATTCGGACGGGTTGGCCGTGGTTTTACCGTGACCTTGGATTGACTTGGGCCGGGAAACAGAATATCCTTAAACAACCGGATATTTGTCTCTGGGGAGGATTTTGTATGAACAAGTTTTTTCGAATCGGTCTGACCGCGGCTCTGATTTTTGTCTTGGGCTGCGCCGGATATGAATACAAGCCGGTGCCTTTTAAGGCGGCGGAGGCCTATCCCAACCATGTCGTGGTGGCCGGGGCCGTGGTCGCCGCTCGGGCCTGGAGCAATAGTGCGGAAGCTGAAAAGGCTTTTGGTTTCAATATCAGGGCGGCCGGTCTGACCCCGGTTCAAGTAGTAGTGGACAACAAATCGGCTCAACCCCTGATGCTCGAACCTAACCAGACCCTGCTCAGGGACGCCCAGGACAACCTGTGGAACGTTTTGCCGGCCCAGGTGGCCTATGAACGGATAGACAAACACGTCCGGGTGGAGCGCCTGGGCGGGGAAGCGGCCAGACAGGGCGGCCTGGCCGCCATGGCCGGGGCCGTTTTAGGAGCGGCTTTCGGCATCGTCACGGATCAGGACATCGCCGAGGCGGCCGCCAAAGGCGCGGCGGCCGGAGCGGCCGTCGGCGCGGTCAAAGGCGGGATGGAAGGTTACAACGATCCCAGGTCCCGATCACGAATCTCCAATGATCTCAAGAATAAAAGTCTCAAAGACAAGCCGTTTCCACCCCATGAGATCACTCACGGGTTCCTGTTTTTTCCGGGCGAGGTTAAAGAGCCCACCCTTTTGAGATTGAAGATTCGTGAAGTGGAAACAGGAAAAGACCACATCCTCGAGCTGTCATTCAAGACGGAGTCCGGCGACTAAAACGAAGTCGGTATGGCTGAGACCGCTTATTTTCAGAATATATGCGGGGCTTCCGGCCGCTGGTTCCTGACCAAGCTCAAACGCCCCTTGGACAGACTGGCCTTCTTTTGGGTCTGTCTGAAGGTGATGGTTCGCCATCGGTCTTTGGGGCGGCGGGTTCAGGCCAAGATTTTGGTTCAGCAGATTTATTTCACCGGCGTTCAGTCCGTTGAACTGGTTCTTTTCTTTTCCCTGCTCTTGGGGGCGGTGGCGGTGGTCTGGGGCTACACTCTTTTGTCCTCCATCGGGGCCCAGGACGCTTTGGCCAGTTTCCTCATCGGGACTTTGATCAGGGAAGTCGGTCCCATTCTGACGGCCATCATCGTGATTTTACGTTCCGGATCGGCCATCGCCCTGGAGATCGGGTACATGAACGTTTTGGGCGAAATAGACGGCTTGCGGATGCAGGGCGTTCCGGCCCTGCATTTCCTGACCGTCCCTCGGCTGTTCGGCGTAGCTGCGGCGGTGATATGCCTGATCATCATTTTCGAGCTCACCGCCGTAGCCGGCGGGATTTTCGCGGCCTGGACCCTGGTGGACATAAACATCCTGGATTTACTTAACGAACTGGCCATCGCCATCAAAAGTACGGATTTTATGGTGGTCTTGGCCAAAGGTCTCTGCTTCGGCCTGATTATTCCCATAGTGTGCATGTATGAAGGTTTTATGGCCCAGGAAGCCATCACCAGCATACCGCCCCGAGTCTCCCGGGCCTTGGTTGACAGCCTTTTGTACTGCGTTTTCGCCAGTGTGCTCATTTCAGCCGCCTACTCATCTTGACCAGGGAGGCGAGGAAGCCTAATGAGCAATCCCATTGTCGAAGGCCGGAATTTGGGCTGCCGTTCATTGCGCCGAATCTACTTCGAGGGAGTCTCCTTCCGCCTGAACCCCGGAGAAGGCGGGCTGCTCCTGGCCGAAGTCCTGCGCAACTCACGGACCCTGCTTTACGTCTGCGCCACTCTCCTTGAACCGACTTCCGGTCAAATAAGTTGGTTCGGTCAACCGGCCGAACCTTTGAACGAAAAAAAGGCCTTGGCCTTGCGGCGCCGGATAGGTTTCATCCATCGGGAATCCAGGCTGATCAGCAACATGACCATTCTGGACAACATTACTCTGGGCTTGCTCTATTACCGCAATATCTCCCCTCGGGAGGCCGATTTCGAGGTGGAAGGCCTGCTTGATCGCCTGGGCTTGCTCGAACACCGGAACTCCCGACCGGCGGAAGTCAGTTATGAGAAAGGACGACTGGCCGTGTACGCCAGGGAACTGGCCAAGAACCCCAAACTCCTGTTGATGGAAACGCCTAGCCTTGATTTGAGCCAAAACACTTACGCCATGATGATGAACGACATCCGAGCCATGGCCGACCGGCAGGAGTGCGCCTTTTTGGTGTCAGGGGCCAGTCCTGAAGAAAGCCGGCCATGGGTCGATTGGGTCATGATCATGGACAAGAGGGACAACCCGGTCCGCAAAATCGACGAGTTTGATCCGGACAGGGATTTGCCCTTTCAAAAACCCTTGGACGAAAGCTACCGTAATATCAGGACGCTGGCATGACCTTGGAATTCAGGACGATGGAAAAAGTGGTCGGGGCCTTTATCCTGCTGACCTTTTTAGCTTTTCTGGGCACAGTGATCCTGGTGGGCCGCGGGCAGAACTGGTTCCGTGAACACGTCATCTACTTTGCCAAATACGAAGAAGGCTACAATTTGAGTCCGGGGGCCAAGGTCAAATTGCTGCGGACCAATATCGGCCAAGTCATCAACGTGGACCTGACCGACGACAACAAGGTCAGGGTCACCCTGCGTATATTGGAGGCCTATTCGTCAAGAATCCGGACCGACAGCAAGGCGGTGGTGGAAAGCCCGACCATCATCGGCAGCGAATACATCAATATCATTCCGGGCTCCAAAGATGAACCGCCGATTGAGCCCGGCGGCTACATCCCGTCGAAAGAACAAAAAAAGATCGCCGATTATCTGGAAGATTTCGAGTTGGAATACAAATTACAGCTTTTCGATGAAATATTGGAGAACCTGTCCAGTCTGACCGATCAGCTTCAACAACCCAAAGGCCCGCTGATGGGCGTCCTTAGCGACGTAAGGCAGGTCACGGACTCGGTGGCCAAGGGCGAAGGGACGTTGGGGCGGATGATCAAAAGCGAGGAAATTCATCAAAAGATTCTTGAGGACCTGGATGAGGTCAACCGCATCTTGGCCTCGATAAACAAGGCGGCCGAATCGGCGGCGGCCATGACGGCTCAAGTTGAAGGCCGGACGCCGGAATTGACCGACCGAATTCAAAAAATCCTGGACCGGCTGGTCGAAGTCAGCGGGCAACTGGAAAAGGCCATGAATGAAGTGCCGGAAATAAGCCAGGACGCCCGGCGGAGCATGAGGGACGTGAACCGGATTCTGGAATCGGTCAAGAAAAACTTCCTTATTCGACCTTTTCTGCCCAAACCGCCGGTCCCCGAAACCCATGGGCTGGAAATCCGGGGGGATTGATCTTGAAATTCGGACGTAAAGTTTCTTTCAGCGGACCCGAACCGATTTGCTATGGCCTTCTGGGCTTGACGCTTTTTTTACTAATCTTGGCTTCAGCTTGCGGCGGAGGCGCCAATAAGAAGCCCGATCCCGAACTGATCGCCGAGGCCAAAGGCCTGGCCAGCCAAGGCAGCTACTGGTATAACCGGGGATGCTACAGCCAGGCCGAACGGTATTTTTTTCAAGCCCTGGAAACGAGCCGCCTGTTGGACGACCTGCCGGGGATAATCCGGGCGAAAAACAACTTAGGGGCGGCGGCCCTGGCCCTCGGCCGGTACGACCAGGCCGCCGAACACTTGCACCAGGCCCTGGAACTCAACCAGACTCTGGGCAGTTCGAGCGAGCAGTCCATGATCCTGGGCAATCTGGCCGGGCTGGCCTTTAGAGTCGGCCGGATGGAAGACGCGGAGCGTTTTTGGCGCGAAGCAGTCCGCGTGGCTGAAACCGGCCCGTCCCAAACCGGCTTGGCCCTGCACCTCAGCAACCTGGGCATGCTCATGAGGAAAACGGATCGTTTGGTGGAAGCCCAGGATTTGCTTGATCGGGCCCAAGGCTTGGCCCTGAAAAGTCAATCAACCGGAGCCTTGGCCGGCATCCATCTGCAGCTCGGTTTGCTGGCCCAGGCCCAAGGCCGCCTGACCGAGGCGGAAAGATATATGAAATCCGCTTTAGAGATGGATAAAGAGGCGGAAAACCCTCTGGGCGTGGCCCAAGACCTGGAAAAGCTGGGCCTGCTTTATCATCAGCGGGCCATGTGGGCCGAAGCCGCCGGAACTTTGGATCGGGCTTTTTATTTATATGCGGCCTTGGGAAACAAGGCCAAGGTCCTTATGATTTACCAATGGCTCCAAAAGAACCACACCCGCGGCGGTCAACCCGAATCGCTGACCCTTTATACCGACTTGCTCGAACAGGAAGAAAAAATATCCCAGTCTATTCTCTGCCGGTAGAATCAGTTTTAAATTTTACTGAGCCTTGACGAATTCGTCCCCTTCGACCGAAAGGAGGACGGGTTCGGACTGGTATTCCCCGTCGGCTGAAAAGGAGAATCGGCCGGTCACCCCGGAAAACGGCCCCAGGTTGTGGAGGGCTTGGACCAATTCCTGACGGGACGAAACCTGAGGGTTGTCCAGGAGGGTCAGGAGCAGGGCGCCGGCCTCGTAACCATAAGCCTCGAATTGGCCCGGCAAGGCCTCTTCGTCGCCGACTTCCGCCCGGTAGGCCTGGACAAAACGCTGCACTTCGGGCCGATCGTCGCCTGGGAAAAAAGCCGTGGGGAAGATGCACCGCTGGATGTAGCGGGCCGCGGCGTACAGCATTTTGGGGGTGTGCCACAAACTAGTGCCTAAAAGACGAACGGCGGTGATGTCATGGTAAGGGAACTGCGGGGCGATCATGGCCACCGCCTCATAAGTATCGGGCAGGAAGACGGCGTCGAAGCCGACGGAAACCTTTCTGCCCGCCACGACCCGGCGCTGGGCTTTGCCGACACCGGCCAGTCTCTGAACGGCTTCGTCAAAATTTTTCGCCGCCGGGTCATAGGCTTCAATGCTGACTATTTCGCCGCCGATTTTTTGGACTTCTTCCCGGAAATAATCCCGCATTTTTTGGCCATAAGCGTCACTGGGATGGAGGATGGCCAGACGGGAGAGACCGAGAACCTGAATGACATACCGGGCCACGGCTTGGACCTGGGCCTGAGGGGTAAGGAAAAGCCGCAACACATAGAGGCCGGTCCCGGTGACGCCGGACAACTGGCTGATGGTGATCATGGGCACGGCCAGCTCCTCGGCCTTGGGGGCCGCCTTCATGGCCACCTTGCTGACCAGGGGGCCGACCACGGCCATGATTCGGGCTTCACCGGCCAGCTTTTCAAGCACCTGGACCGCCGCTTCAGGGTCGCCCTTGGTGTCGTAAATCGCCAAATTGGAGCTGAATCCGGGAGTTCGCGGCTGATAGGTCTTAAAGGCCAGTTTCAGCCCCGTCAGAACGCTCTGGCCGTATTGGGCGGCGGGATTGCCCGACAAAGGCAGAAGACAAGCCACGTCTCTAGCCGGCAAGGGCGGCCCCACTCTGGGAGTAATTTCTTCGCCGGGGCGGATTTCGACGCTCTCTGGAGGGATCACCGGTTCGGTCGGCAAGGGCAGTTCGGCCCCCAAGGCCAACGGCGGCGCAGGCTTCTGCTCGGCCATGGCCGTTTTCAAAGCCAGAGCCTCCGGCTGGAGGGCATGGCCGGGGAAATTCTTCAAGAAAAAGTCCAGGGCCGCCCCGGCCTCTTCAGTCCGACCCTCCTTATAGGAGCGATAGGCCAAAAAATAGGCCGCCATCCCGCCAGGATAATTAGTCCCGAACCGTGAATGGGCCCGGGCGAGTTCTTCCAGGTTCATTTCGCCGATGACGGCGGGTATCCTTCTTTGGGCCTCATCCTTGTCTATGGGATCGGTCGTTTCCCCATAGGCTTTCAGGTAAAGGTCCAGGGCCAGGTCGCGGTTCTGCAAGGCCTGATGGGCCCGGCCCAAGAGAAGGCGGAGACGGGCTTTTTCCTCGGGTCGGTCGGCGGTCTTAAGCAATTCGGCCGACATTTTGGCCGAGCGCCTGGGTTGACCTTGGTCCAGGTAGAGCCGGGCCAGACGACGGCGGGCTTCATCGACAAAACGGCTCTGGGGCCACTGATCGGTCAATTTTTCATAAGCCGAAACAGCCTGATCGATTTGACCGCGTTTTTCTTGGATCTGACCGACCGCGGCCCAGGCCGAATCGGCTTGAGTCGAATCCGGATAGGCTTTTAGAAAGGCTTGGTATTTTTCCAGGGCCTCATCCCACCGGGCGTGGCTGTGAGCCAGCTCGGCCTGGCGCAGAAGCTCCAGTTCCTCGGGGACGGCCAAGGGCTTTTCCACCGCTGGCGGCTTTTCGGGGCGGGTTATGACCACCTTTTTTTTGGGGTAAACCTTTTCCACGCAGCCGGAAGCCAGAAAAGCCGCGCTCGACAAAAGGATAAGCATCAGCAGGCCGGATTTGACTTTTTGGTTCATGATTTTAATTTTATAACAAAATAGCTTTAAGACTCAACGGTTTTAAACAGCGCTCTTCCTTCAGGCCGATGAGCTTGACACTTTTTCGGCCGCCGTGGTATTTTTAACAAAAATAGTGACGGTTATAAGGACCTATATGATATTGCGCATTAATCCGGACAATCCCCAGGGCCGCCTGATTGACCGTGTGGTTTCGGTGCTTAAGGAAGGCGGAATCATCGCCTATCCCACGGACACCCAATATGGAATCGGCTGCGACCTCTTCCAAAAACGGGCCATCGAGAAGGTCTACCGGCTTAAAAAAAGGACCCCCAAGCAGCCCTTTTCCTTCATTTGCGCCGACCTCAAGGACATCAGCGAATACGCCAAGGTCTCCAATTATGCTTACCGGACCATGCGGCGGCTTTTGCCCGGGCCGTACACCTTCATTTTGGAAGGCACCCGCCTGGTGCCTAAAATCATGCTCAACAAGCGCAAGGAAGCAGGCATCCGCGTGCCTAATCATAACATCTGCCTGGCCATCGTCCAAGGTCTGGGGCATCCGATCATCAACACCACGGCCACCGACGAAAAGGGCGAACCCGTTTCCGATCCCGAGGAGATCGAAAGGTTGTTCAAGGGCTCCCTGGACCTGGTTATTGACGGAGGGCCGGTGCCGGGGAAACCGTCGACCGTCGTCTCCCTGCTCGGGGACCTGCCCGAGGTTCTGCGCCCAGGTCTGGGAGACGCGGCTGTTCTTTAATCTTTTCACCTTAAAATCAGAAGCCCCGCCTTCGAAAGTGCTTGGCGGACCCCGGACCGTCGTTCCGGCGGCCTAGGCTTCGATCAGGTCCACATAAAGCAGGGTCCCGCCGACCACGGCCACCGGAATGAAAAGCAGATTGAAAACCGGGATGAGAAGTCCGGCGAACACGCCGAGACCAAAGCCGAAAACAGGTCTGAAATTGCGCCGGACCAGGTTCAGCTTTTGGCCCAGGCGATACCCGTGACGAGCCAGGGCGTAATCGAGGAAACTCAAACCCAGCCAGACGATGGTCAGCAACATGAACAAAAGGCCGTACAAGGCCTGGCCGACCACCGGGACCAGGTTAAGAAGCAGGAGGACGGCCGCCGCGGCCAAGTAAAGGGCTATTTTTTTCAGCTCTTCGATGATCGTCCGCCCGATTTCCTTGATCAGACCGGTAAAGGAAAAAGGGGTGTCTGAAAGCTGACCTGCGGCCAAGGCTTCAGTCCTGGCGGACAGAGCGTCATTGAAGGGCGAGGCCAGGATGTTGGCCGCCGCGGCGAAGGTAAAGACGATAACCAGCAGCAGGAACAGAGCCAGGACGACGGTGAGCAGGTAAGTGAGGATCACCCAGTACCAAGCCTGGCCCTGGGGCAGCAAGGCCTCCAGCCAGTGGGAGAAATATTTGAAGCTGATCAAGAAAAAAATGATGAAGAGCACTGTGTTGATTATCAACGGCAATAGGGCGTATGAAAGCAAGCGGGGGTGGGTTGCAAGAAAACGGAACCCCCGCCAGGGAGTGAAAAGGCCGCGGACAAAACCGGCTCGCCCTCTATCCGAGCGGATAGGCTGGGTCAGTCCTTCACTCACCATTAAGCCTCTCCCTGATATCCCGGCCCGCTCGGAAGAGGATGCCGCGTCTTGCTTCCAACAGGAGATTTTCGCCGGACCCGGGGTTGCGGGCTTGCCGCGGCCTGTACTCCCGGATGCGGAAAGCCCCAAAGCCTCTCAATTCTATTTCCTGACCGCCTTCCAAGGCTGCGGCCATGGTGTCGAAAATCAACCGGGCCATGAATTCCACGTCCTTGGCTTTCAGGTTTTTGTGTTTTCGAGCCAAGGCGGCGATCAGCTCGCGTTTAACCATAAATCAGCCCTCCAAGGCCCGGTTTTCCCCAAGGAACCCCACCGGGTTTGATCTCAGAGATTAGGGAGATAAAGATATTGGAATCTAAGGGGACGTTCCAACCATTCGGGCAGAACGTTCAGCGCACTTTGTCCCGCCAGAAGTTTTTTCCACCACGAATCCCTTTTTTCAGGCCGGATGATGCGAATCGGCCCCTTGAGACCGGCGGTTTTTCCGGCTAAGGCCACGGCGTCCTGGAAGTTGCCCAGCGAATCGACCAAACCCAGCTTCAAGGCTTCTTCTCCGGTGAATATCCGGCCGTCCGCCAGCTCGGCCACCTTTTCCACGGCCAACTTTCGGCTTTCAGCCAAGTCTTCGACGAACTGGCGATGGAGTTGGTCCACCACATGTTGGAGCAGTTGTTTTTCGTCATCAGTCATGGTCCTGGTCGCCGAGCCTATGTCTTTATATTTTCCGCTCTTAATCACGATGGAACGGAAACCGACTTTGCCCATCAGGTCTTCAACATTGATCATTTGCATGATCACGCCGATGCTGCCGGTGACCGTAGCCGGGTTGGCCAGAATCTTGTCGGCCGGGGCGGCCAGGTACAACCCGCCCGAGGCCGCGATATTGCCCAAGGAGGCTATAATTCTCTTTTCTTTTTTGGTTCTTTGAATTTCCCGGAAAATTTCCTGGGTCGGGGCCACCCCGCCGCCGGGGGAATCGATCCTAATGACTATAGCCTTGATTTTGCCGGAGCGGCGAAATTTAACCAGGGTCTCGAGGATAGGCGCGGCGTCGGCTACGACTCCTTCAATCTCCAGCACGCCCACGCCTTCTCCAAAGGCCACGCCGCCACTCGATCCGACCAGAAGGGTCAAACCGACCAGAATCCCGGCCAAGACGACCACTACGGCCAAAATGACCAGCAGGGTTATCAGACAGGAATGGCGGCCCGCCCCCTTCTCAGGCGGTCCGCCCGGCGGCGCGATTTGTTCTGGCACGGTATTTTTTTCAGGACTCGAACACGACCCCGATCAGGTCTGGTCCTCCTCTTCAGCCTCAACATCCATGGCGGACCTTTCATCTTCAGCCTGTTCTTCGGCGGCGGACTCCGAGTCCAAAACCTCCAAAACCTCCGACTTTTTATTGGCTTCGGCCTCCTGCAAAGCGGCTCGGCTCAAAGCCTGCTGGAGCTGTTCGCCCAGACTCGAAGTAGCAACTCCTTGACGATTGCTGAGGTAGTCGCTGTAAAGAGCCTGCTCCTCGTCCTTTTTCATCCTGCGGATGCTCAGGCCGATCTTACGATCAGCCACGCTGACGTTGATGACTTTGGCTGAAATAACGTCGCCCAGACTGTAGAGTTCCCGGAGGCTTTTGCCCTTGTGCCGCCCCACTTCAGAGACATGAACCAAGCCCTCGATGCCTTCCTCGAGTTCAATAAAGAGGCCGAAGTCCGTGATGTTGGTCACCGTTCCGGTCACCCTGGCACCCACCGGATACTTGGCCGGGACCAGCTCCCAGGGGTCCGGCTCGATCTGCTTGATCCCCAGAGAGAAACGTTCGTT
>ENA-OSEO01002435-OSEO01002435.1-sediment-metagenome-genome-assembly--contig:-NODE-2435-length-26412-cov-4.563774_pt1 | contig 26412 bp, 22 predicted proteins | sample MGYA00237883_ERZ534232 | MGnify/ENA metagenome assembly ERZ534232
GACCGGGTTATCGTTCAGGATGGCCTCTATGACCAAACCTTTGGCATCGTAGGGCGTGGCAGGGCAGGCGACGTACAGTCCCGGTATGTGCATGAAGAAGGCGTGGAAACTCTGGGAATGCTGGGCCGCGGCGCCCCGGCCGGCGCCGATGTTGGTGCGCAGTACCATGGGCACTTTGCCCCGGCCGCCGAACATGTAGTGCATCTTGGCCATCTGGTTGACGATCATGTCCATGCAGACCGTGGTGAAGTCGATGAACATGATCTCCACCACCGGCCTCAGGCCGGTCAGGGCCGCGCCCACCCCGGCGCCCAGGAAGCCGGCCTCTGAGATGGGCGTCTCCACGACCCGCTCGGAGCCGAACTCGTCCAGCAGGCCGGCCGTGACCTGGAAGATGCCGCCGAAGCAGCCGATGTCCTCGCCCATGACGATGACCCGCTCGTCCCGGCGCATATTCTGCTTGAGGGCTTCGTTGAGGGCTTGGGCGTAAGTAAGCTCTCTCATCTCAGTTCCCCGCTTCCAGAACGTAGACGTCCTCGTACATCTCGGCCAGGCCAGGGAACTCGCTCTCCTTGGCGAAGGCCACGGCCTGGTCCAGCTCGGTCAGGATTTCTTTCTCCAGCCTGGCCAGCCGGCTCGGGGCGGCCATCTTCCCGGTCAGGATCTTCTTCTTGAGCCGCTCGATGGGACACTTCTTCTTCCAGTCCTCGATCTCGGCCCTGGTCCGGTAGCGCTCCCCCTGGTTGGGGTCGCCCTCGTGGTGGCCCCGCCAGCGGTAGGTCTTGCACTCGATCAGGCTCGGCCCCTGCCCGGCCCGGGCCCGCTTGACCGCCTCCAGGGCGGCCTCATGGACGGCCAGGACGTCGTTGCCGTCCACGACCAGCCCGGGCATGGCGTAGCCGGCCGCCCGCAGGGCCACGTCGGTCACGGCCTGGTGCTTGGCCTGGCAGGTGGAGAGGCCGTAGCCGTTGTTCTCGCAGACGTAGACCACCGGCAGCTTCAGGACCGAGGCCAGGTTGAGGCTCTCGTGCCAGGCCCCGGTGTTGGTCGCGCCGTCGCCGAAGAAGCAGGCCGTGACCTGGCCGCTGCCCCTGGTCTTGGCCGAGAGGCCGGCCCCGGTGGCGATGGGCAGGCCGCCGCCGACGATGCCGTTGGCCCCCAGGATGCCCATCTTCATGTCGGCGATGTGCATCGAGCCGCCCTTGCCCTTGCAGTAGCCGGTCCGCTTGCCGAACAGCTCGGCCATCATGTACTTCAGCTCCGCCCCCTTGGCGATGACGTGGCCGTGGCCGCGGTGGGTGCTGGTGATGTAGTCGGCCCGGTCCAGGGCGGCGCAGACCCCGGCCGCGACCGCCTCCTCGCCGACATAGAGGTGGGCCAGGCCGGGCACCTCGCCGTGGGCGTAGAGGTCCACGATCCGCTCCTCGAAGCGCCTGATCTTGACCATGGTGGCGTAAAGGCCGAGGATTTTTTCCTTGCCGATCTTCATGGCTTCTCCCTCGAACGGACTCGGGCCGCCTCAGGGCCGGCCGGTCAGCTGCTCGCGGATGAGCTTCTTGTTTATCTTGCCCACGCTGGTCTTGGGTATGTCCTCGACCACCAGGACCCGGTCCGGAACGGCGTACCTGGTGATGACCCCCCGCTGGACAAAACCCTGGAGGAACTGGCGGACCTCCTCACCCGAGACCCCCTCGGCCTCGGGCTGGGCCACCACCAGGGCCACCGGCCGCTCGCCCCACTTCTCGTCGGCCAGGCCGACCACGGCCACGTCCCGGACGGCCGGGTGCTGGCTGATCAGGCTCTCCAGCTCCAGGGAGGAGATCCACTCCCCGCCGCTCTTGATGGCGTCCTTGAGACGGTCGGTGATCTTGAAGTAGCCCTCCTCGTCGGCAAAGGCCACGTCGCCGGTGTGCATGTAGCCGCCCTGCCAGAGGGCCTCGCCCAGGTCCGGGGCCCGGTAGTAGCTCTGGGTCAGCCAGGGGGCCCGGATCAGGATCTCGCCGGTGGACTGGCCGTCCCAGGGCAGGGTCCGGCCCTCCAGATCGACCAGTTTCATCTCGACCAGGGGCAGGGGCAGGCCGGTCTTGACCCGGACGTCGATCTGATCCTGCCAGCTCTGGGCCAGCCGGTCCGGCTTGAGACTGGACAGGGTCAGGAAGGGGCAGGTCTCGCTCATGCCGTAAGCGCCGTAGGCGTCTATGCCCAGGCCGAGCGCCTCCTGGGCCAGACCCTGAGGAAAGGCCCCGCCGCCGACCACGACCTTCCAGCGGGACAGGTCGACCTCCCGGGCCAGGGGATTGGAGAGGATCAGGCGCAGGATGGCGGCCACGCAGTGGGACAGGGTCACCCCCTCCCGGTCGATGAGCTTCAGGATCGTCTCCGGCTCGTAGCGGCCCGGGTAGACCTGCTTGACACCCAGGAGGGTGGCCTGGTAGGGCATGCCCCAGGCGTGGACGTGGAACATGGGCGTCAGGGGCATGTAGACATCGTCGGAGCGGAAGCGGCCCTGTCCGACGTAGGCCCCGAAGGCCGCGGCCAGGCCCAGGGTGTGCAGGACCAGCTGGCGGTGGCTGAAGCAGACCCCTTTGGGCCGGCCAGTGGTGCCGGTGGTGTAGAAGAGGGTGGCCATGGAGTTCTCGTCAAAGTCGGGAAAGTCGTGCTCCTCCCGGCCCCCGGCCAGGAGCTCCTCGTAGTCGGCCTCGAAGGGGATCTGGCTCTCGATTTCCCCCTCCCCGTCCTTGAGGAGGATGAAGCCCCTGACCGTCTCCAGCCTGTCCCTGATCCCGGCCAGGAGGGGCAGGAAGTCCTGGTGGGCCAGGACCAGGGCGTCCTGGGCGTGGTTCATGGTGACTAGGATCTGCTCCGGGGAGAGGCGGACGTTGACCGTGTGGAGGATCGCGCCGATCATGGGCACGGCGAAGTAGGCCTCCAGGTAGCGGTGGGAGTCCCAGTCCAGCACGGCCACCACGTCGCCCGGCCCGATCCCCCGGGCCAGGAGCCCGGTGGCCAGGCGGCTGATCCGGCCGAAGAACTGGCGGTAGGTGTAGCGGACCAGGTTCCGGTAGACGATCTCCCGGTCGGGCATGTAGAAGCGCGGCGTGTGCAGGAGGTGCTTGATCAGCAGCGGGTAAGCATAGGCTGACGGCGCTTTGTCGATGAGGCGGGTCGTCCGGATCATAGCCTCACCCCCTCTGGGCCCCACCTGGCCGGAGATTATTGAAACGCTCCTCTCATTTCATTTCCGAACGCCCCGGACCCTTGACCCGACCGGGGCGTTCTCTTTGCTGACACATCTGGCCCTCAATTGCAAGGGCCGATTCGGGCCGGACGGCCCGGACCGAGGCTCCGCCGGCCCTCCCGGCTCAGCCGACCTTGATCAGGCAGGCGTCGGCCTGGGCCAATCCGCCGCAGATGGCCCCCAGGGCATAGCCGCCGCCCCGGCGCCTCAGCTCGTACATCAGGTTCATGATCAGCCTGGCCCCGCTGGCCGTGTTGGGGTGGCCGGTGGCGATGGCGCTGCCGTTTATGTTGGTCTTGTCCCTGAGAGCCTGGGCCTTCCTCTTATCCTTGTCGGTCAACATGAGCGTGCTGACCAGGGGCACCGCGGCAAAGGCCTCGTTGATCTCCATGGCCGCCAAGTCATCCAGCCCCAGGCCGGCCAGGTCCAGGACCTTAGCCGCGGCCAGGGCCGGGCCCTCGGGCAGGCGGTTGGGGTCGGTGGCCACGCTGGCCATGGCCACGATCTCGGCCAGGGGCTCCAGGCCCAGCTCATTGGCTCTGGATCGGGTCATGAACAGGACGGCCGTGGCCCCGTCGTTCAGGCCGGGGGCGTTGCCGGCGGTGATGCCCTGGCAGCCGTAAATGCCGGGCAGCTTGGCCAGTTTCTCCAGGCTGGCCTCGGGCCGGTACTGCTCGTCGATGTCGAGAATTTGGGCCGGGCCCTTTTTCTGGGGAATCTCCAGGGGCATCATCTCGTCCCTGAACTTGCCCTGCTCCCGGGCCCGGCCGTAGTTCTGGTGACTCCGCAGGGCCCACTCGTCCTGCTCCTGGCGGCTGACCCCGTACTCGGCGGCGACGTTGTCCGAGTCAACCGAGACCGGGTTGAAGTCCTTGTAGCCCAGGGCGAAAAGGGGGTCCTCCATGGTCACGTTACCGATGCGGAAGCCCTGCCAGCGCAGGCCCCGGACGATGAGGGGCACCTGGCTGAAGGAGGTCGCCCCGCCGCCGATGGCCGTGCCGATCTCGCCGGCGACCATGGCCCGGCAGCCTAGGTGGACCGCGGACATGGCCGAGACGCAGGCCTTGTCCAGGGCCAGGGAGGGCGTCCGGGCCGGCAGTCCGGCCTTGAGCAGGGTCTGCCTGGCCGCGACCGGGGTGTAGACGTCCTTGCAGACCGAGGTGTCGCCCACGCCCCAGAAGACCTCATCCACCTTCTCGGGCGCCATCCCGACCCGGTCCAGGACCGCCCGCATGGGCAGGGCCCCCAGGTCGAAGTAGTCGAACTCCCTCAGGGAGCCGCAGTAGCGGCCGAAGGGGGTCCTGACCGCGCTGACGATGACGATGTCCTTGTACAAGCCTCACCTCCCCGCGGCCGGCCTCCCGGCCGCGCCGTCACTATACTAGAGCGCCGCCAGGGCCGCGTCGGCCGCCTCCAGGAACTGGTCCGCGTCCTCTTCGGTGTGAGCGACGCAGATGATGGAGTGGAGTCCGTTGGACGTGGTCACGTAGACGCCGCGCCGGAGCAGTTCCTGGGCGAAGCGGCCGTATCTGGCGGTGTCGGCCCAGGCGCAGTAGTCCCGGTAGTCGAAAATGCCTTCCCTGGCGGTGAAATAGATCTGGAACATGGGCCCGAAGCCCTGGACCACGGCCGCCACCCGGCGGCGCTGGACGGCCTCCCTGAGGCCGGCGATGATCCTGTCGCCCACGGCGGCCAGATGCTTGAGGGCCGCGTTCGAGTTCCGGGTGAGGATTTCCAGATTGGCCCTGATGACCTCCAGGGCCAGGCGATTGGCGTTGAAGGTCCCGTAGTGGAGCACGCCCCCCCAGGCCAGGGTCTCCATGATCTCCCGGCGGCCGGCGATGGCCCCGATGGGCAGGCCCGCGCCCATGGCCTTGCCAAAGGTGGCCAGGTCAGGGGTGACGCCGCAGAACTCCTGATAGCCGCCCGGCGCGTACCTGAACCCGGTCACGACCTCGTCAAAGATGAGGAGGACGTCCTGGTCGCTGCAGAGCCGCCTCAAACCCTCCAGATAGCCCGGCCGGGGCGGGATGCAGCCGATGTTGCTCATTATCGGCTCGGTGATGACCGCGGCCAACTGACCTCGGTGCTGCCTCATCTTGTCTTCCAGCCCCTCCAGATCGTTCCAGGGGACCAGGACCGTGTTGGCCAGGGCCTCGGGCGGCAGCCCGGAGGAGTCGGGGATGGCCACCGGGTCGCGGCGGGTGCCCAGGGCGTCCAGGGGCCGGGCGTGGCAGTTGACCATGAAGTCGTCGTACCAGCCGTGGTACTGGCCCTCGAACTTGATGAACTTCCTGCGGCCGGTGAAACCCCTGGCCAGCCTGAGCGCGGCCATGGTCGCCTCGGTGCCCGAGTTGGCCAGGCGGACCATTTCGGCGCAGGGGATCAGCTCGCAGAGCCGCTCGGCCACCTCGACCTCGATCTCGCTCCCGGCGGCGTAATGGGTGCCCAGCTCGGCCGCCCGCGTGATCGCTTGGGCGATCTCGGGGTGGGCGTGGCCCAGGATCAGGGCGCTGAAGCCCAGCATCAGGTCGAGGTACTCGTTGCCGTCCACGTCCCAGATCCGGCCGCCCCGTCCGCGGTCGATGAAGACTGGATGCGGCTCGTAAAAGCAGCCTCCCCGGGAAGGCGAGTTGGCCCCCTCGACCAGGACCCGCTGGGCCCGCTCAAAGAGGCGGCCGGATTTTTCTGTATCCCAGGTCATCTCGACGCTCCTCGCCCCCTCCCGTTCAGACTCGCATCCGCTCGCCCTCGGGGTCGTAGGGCGCCCGGAGATGGGGCCGGGCCGGGTAGAGCCGGCCCTCGATGTCGATCTCGTAGCGGCCGGACATGATCCAGTCCTCATCCGGGCCCTGGGGATTGGCCAGGTAGCCCATGCCCATGGCCCGGCCTAACGTGTGGGCGTAAGCGCCGTGGGTGTTGGCGCTCAAGAGCTCGCCGTCGCGGTAGATGGGCTCGCTCTGGAAGAGGAGCGGCTCCGGGTCCTCCAGGGCGAACATGACCAGCCGCCTCCTTAAGCCCCTCTCCCGCTGGGCCAGGAGGGCCTCCCGACCGATGAAATCGCCCTTGTCCAGGTAGACGGCGGAGTCAAGACCGGCCTCCAGGGGCGTGTAGTCCGGGCTTAAGTCCGCGCCCCAGAGGGGGTGCCCCTTTTCCAGGCGCAGGGAGTCCACGGCCTGGAGGCCGACCAGCTTCAGTTCAAAGGCCTGGCCCTCCTCCAGCAGGGCGTCGAAGATGCCCGGGGCGAACTCGGTCGGGATGTAGAGCTCCCAGCCCAGCTCGCCCACGGAGGACCGCCTCAGGGCCAGGGGCCGGGCGTAGGCGACGTCGATCCGCCTGGCCGTGAGGAAGGGGAAGGCCTGGTTGGACAGGTCGGCGCTGGTCAGCTTCGAGAGCAGGTCCCTGGATCTGGGTCCCATGAGGCCCAGCACGGCGTAGGCCGAGGTGACGTTGGTCAGGACGGCCCGGCCGTCCCGGGGCAGGCGGCGGCTGAGCCAGTCGAAGTCGCGGACCTCGCTGGCCGTGGCGCCGACGATGAAGTAGCTCTCCTCGTCCAGCCTGGTCACGGTCAAGTCGGCCTCGATGCCGCCCCGCTCGTTGAGGAGCGGGCTGGAGACCACCCTTCCCTCTGGTACGGCCAGGTCGTTGGCGCAGAGCTGTTGCAGGGCCGCCTCGGCCCCGGGGCCCTGGAGGAGGAACTTGGCCGAGGAGCTGAGGTCAAAGACCCCCACCCCCTCACGGACGGCCCGGTGCTCGGCCGCGGAGGGGGCGAACCAGTTCTGCCGGCCCCAGCCGTAGTCGTACTCGGGCTTGGCCCCGGCCGGGGCGAACCAATTGGCCCGCTCCCAGCCGGCTACCACGCCCCAGCAGGCCCCCCGGGCGGCCAGACGGTCGTGCAGGGGCGAGACCCGGACCGGCCGGGCCGTCCGGGGCTGCCTGAAGGGCCAGTGGTGGGCGTAGAGCAGGCCCAGGCTCTCCTCGGTCCGGTCGTAGAGGTAGCGGCGGTTGATCTGCCAGCCCTGGCAGCGCCGGATGTCCACGCCCCAGAGGTCCTCGGTGGGCAGGCCGTTGACGATCCACTCGGCCAGGGCCTTGCCCACGCCGGCGGCGCTGGCGATGCCGACCGAGTTCATGCCCGCGGCGACGAAGAAGTTCTTCACCCCCGGGGCCTCGCCGAGCATGTAGGCGTTGTCCGGGGTGAAGCTCTCGGGCACGCTGGTCAGGTGCCTCACCTGGGCCTGGCCAATGGCCGGGCAGCGCTTGAGGGCCTCCCGGGTGAAGTACTCGAAGTGGTCCCAGTCCTCGTTGAGCTCGTTGAACTGGAAGTCCTCGGGGATGCCCTTCATGCCCCAGGGCTTGGCCACCGGCTCGAACCCGCCCATCATCAGACCGCCGACTTCCTCCCTGAAGTAGATGCCGGCGTCCATGTCGCGCAGGGAGGGCATGCCCGGGTAGACGCCTTCCATGGGCTCGGTGACGATGTGCATGTGCTCGGCCGCGTGCAGAGGCACGCTGACCCCGACCATCTCGGCCAGCTCCCGGGCCCACATGCCGGCGCAGTTGACCAGGTACTGGCACTTGATCCGGCCCTGGTCGGTGCTCACGGCCGAGACGGCCCCCCTGTCCAGGTGGAGGCCGGTCACCTTGACCCCTTCAAAGATCCTGGCCCCGCCCATCCGGGCGCCCCTGGCCAGAGCCTGGGTGGTGTCCACCGGGTTGGTCCGAGCCTCCTGGGGCAGGTAGTAGACCGCGGTCAGGTCGTCGGTGTTCATCAGGGGCCAGAGCTTCAGGGCCTCCTGGAAGCTGATCCGCTCCATCTCGATGCCAAAGGAGCGGGCCATGGCCGCGCCCCGCTCGTACTCGTGGATCCGGTCCTGGGTCCGGGCGACCATGAGGGCGCCGATGACCGTGTAGCCGGTGGCCTGCTCGGTCTCCTCCTCCAGGCTGGCGTAGAGCCTGGCCCCGTACTGGGCCAGCCTGGTCAGGGCGGCCGTGGCCCGGAGCAGGCCGACCAGCCCGGCCGCGGCCCAGGTGGTCCCGCAGGTGAGGACCTTGCGCTCCAGGAGAATAACGTCCTTCCAGCCGAGTTTGGTCAGGTGATAGGCCACGCTGCAGCCGATGATGCCGCCGCCGATGATGACCACCTGGGCCTGATCAGGCAACTGCTTCGCCATCTCGCCCTCCCGGCTCTGGATGAGCCCAAGAAACGTTCTCCCGACCGGCCTGGCCGCCGGCCGGGGTTGAGTCCGCCGATAATCGGCTCAGTCCGGCTCCGTGTCCGGCCGTTCCGAGCCCAACAGACGTCGCTGAGTCAGAAAATCGATAATCCGCCCGGCCAGCTCCCCTGGTTCACCCTGGAGGAGCTCGGACTCCTTTTTGGCCACCCCGCCGCCCATGACCTGGCGGATCCGCTCGGCCGCGGACAGGGAGCTCGCCGGGGTGAAGACCTTCTTGGGCCGGGGCCGGGGCCAGGCCAGGCCCAGCCGCTGGGTCCGCGGGGCCAGACTCCCGGGATCGAGGCCCAGCTCAGCCAACTCGACCCGCTCCACCGGCCTTTCCAGGCCGGCCAGGGAAACCTCCAGGGCCGGGTAGGCCATCGGCCCGGCCTCCAGGTCGAGGCTGAGATGAAGGGGCGGGCCGGCTTCGACCACGACCCGGTCGCCCAGGTCCAGGGCGCACTCGGCCGCGATCCGTTCAAGGTTCTTGGCCGGCTTGAGCGAGAGGACCCGGGAGAGCTGGGCCAGGCCCAGCTCGGCCGCCACCTGGGCGCCGATCTGGCCGCCGGCCAGCCCCGAGCCGGAGGGGTCGTGGCCGGAGAAGAGGAGATCGCATTTAAGGTCCAGGCCCCGGATGGCCCCGGCCAGGAGGCCGGCGACCTGGTGGCTCTCCAACTGATCCAGGTCCGGGCAGACCAGGTGGATGGCCCGGTCAGCGCCATAGTCCAGGCACTTGCGCAAGGTTCTCTCGGACTCGGCCGGGCCCAGGAGCAGGGCCGTGGTCGAGCCGGCCCCCAGGGCCACGGCCATCGACAGGCCGGCCAGGTCAGAGGGGTTGGGGGCCGGGACCAGGTCGGCCGGATCCAGACGGAGGGTCCGGGCCTCGGTCTCCACCCAGACGCTCAGGTCGAACACTTCCTTGACCAGGACCACCGAATCCATTGAGCCCGCCTAACCGTAACGACAGGAGACCCCGAACGAGCCGTCGGGGTAGTCCCAGTCCAGGGCCTGCTGGGAGCAGGCCAGACGGCAGGCGCCGCACTCGAGGCAGTCCTCCCACTTGAAGATCACCCGGTCCTCCTCCAGGGAGTAGTTGTCCACCGGGCAGACCTGGAGGCAGGTCCTGTCCGGGCAGGCGGCGCAGACCTCGACCTTGAGGCGGATGTGGGGCCGGCCCTGGTTGACCCGGTAGCGGACGCGGTGGAGCTTCTCGCTCAGATTCACAGGGCCCTGCCCATCTTGAGGCCGTCCTTGATGAACCGGGCGGCCGCTTTCTCCCGGCGCAGGCGGCGCCAGAGGAGGCGGCCGGTCCTCTCCTGGGGCCCCCTGCCCGCGGCCAGGGCCTCGGCCAGGACGCCGCCCAGCAGGCCGGGGTAGACCGCGTAGAGGGCCCTGTTCCGGAGGGCCGCCTTGGCCCGGGCGAAGGTCTCCAGATCCTTGTAGACCGGGCCGGCCTTGAGGCGGTCCTCGTAACTGGCCATTGTCCTGGCCGAGAAATCGCCCTTCTCCAGGGCGGCCAGAGCGGTCTCGGCCGCGGCCAGGCCCGAGGCCAGGGCCAGGTCCATGCCCCTCAGGACCAGGCCGTTGTTCAGGGTCAGCCCGGCGGCGTCGCCGGCCACGAGCAGGCCCGGGCCGAAGAGCCTGGGCCGCTCCCTGAAGCCCAGGGAGGGGATGAGGTGGGCCGAGTACTCCTTGAGCGCGCCGCCCTCGATCAGGGGGGCGACCCAGTTCAGACTCTTGAAGCGCTCCAGGAGATCGTGGATTTTGGTCTTCTCCCGGATCAGGGCGTCCAGGTAGCAGGCCAGCCCCAGGGAGAGGCTCTCCCGGTTGGTGTAGAGGAACCCGCCCCCCTCCAGGCCGCTGCTGGCCTGGCCGACCATCAGGCAGGCCGCCCCCTCCTCCCGGCTCAGGTTGAAGCGCGAGTCGATGACCTCCCCGGGCAGGCGGATGACCTCCTTGACCGCCAGGAGCATCTGGTCGGTCCGGAAGGCTTGCCGCAGCCCGGCCTTCCGGCTCAGAAGGGAGTTGGCCCCGTCGGCCAGAATGATCACCGGGGCCGCCACCTCGCCCTCGGGCCGGCGGACCTTGAGGCCCACGGCCCGGCCGTCCCGCCAGATCAGGTCGTCCGCCGGGGCCTCGGTCAGGAGCCTGGCCCCGGTTGCCTCGGCCCGGCGGCTCAGCCAGGCATCGAACCTGGTCCTCAGGACGCTCCAGCCCAGGCCCGGCCGGTTCTGGCCCAACGGCTGGTGGCTGAAGCTGAGGAGGTTGTCCTGGTCGGAGAGGTGGAAGTTGTGGCGGACGATCCTCCGCTCCAGGGGGATCTCGCCCTCCCCCGCCCCGACCAGCTCCCGGAGCAGGTCGCCGTGGAGAACCCCGCCGGAGACGTTCTTGGCCCCGGGGTACTCGCCCCGCTCCAGACAGAGGACCCTGGCCCCGCCCCTGGCCAGGACCAGGGCCGCGGCCGAGCCGGCCGGCCCGGCCCCGACCACAATGGCCTCGAATTGCGGCTTCATGGTTCGCCGTCCCCGGCTTCTGGCGAGGCTTGCTCTTCCAGGCGGTCGATCAAGGCCGGGACGACCTGCTCCAGATCGGCCGCGATCTTCAAGTCAGCGGCGTTGAAGATGGGCGCCTTGGGGTCAATGTTGACCGCGACGACGAACTGGGCCTCGTCCATGCCCTTGAGAAACTGGATCGCCCCGGAGATGCCCAAGGCGATGAGACAGCGCGGGGTCACGGTCTTGCCGGTCTGGCCAATCTGGCCGGAGTGATCCAGCCAGCCCCGGTCGACCGCTTCCCTTGAGCCGCCCAGGCCGGCCCCCAGCAGGTCGGCCAGCCGCTGGAGGCGGGCGAAGCCTTCGGCCCCGCCGACGCCCTTGCCGCCGGCCACGATCAGTTCAGCCTCCCGCAGGTCCAGGTTCCTGGGGTCGCCGGGCCGGTAGTCCAGGACGCGAAGGTCAGCGGCGGCCGGACTGACTTGGCGGCGGACGATCTGGCCGCGGCGGGTCGGGTCTGGCTCGGGAGCCTGGAGCTCCTTGGGCTTGAGGCTGATCAGGGCCAGGTCCGGTCCGAGCCTGAGCCGGGTCTCGACCCGGTCGCCCCAAATGTTCCTGACCGCGATCAGCCGGCCCTGGTCCGCTTCCAGCCGGGCGGCGTTGGTCACCAGGCCGGCCCGGCGGATCGCGGCCAGCCGGCCGGCCAGCTCGTTGGCCCAGGGGCTGGCCGGGAAGAGGATCAGCCGGGGCGGAGAGTCGGCCATCAAGCCGGCCATTGTCTGGGCCAGCCCGGCCGGATCGAGGACCGGTCCGTCAGGGAGCTCGATCAGGACGACCTGGTCCGCGCCGTGGCTGAAGAGCCGGTCCAGCTCCTGGTCCGGCTTGAGCCCCAGGACCAGGGCCGAGAGGCTCTCCCCCGGGGCCTCGGCCGCCCGCCTGGCCTCGCCCAGCAGGCCCAGAGAGATGTCCTTGAGATTGTCCCGGCGCCAGTCCGTGACGACCCAGACACCCATCGCTCCCCCAGGGCCGAGACCCGGGCTAAAGGGCCCGGCCCAGCCGGGTCCCCTCGCTGATCGCCGCCAGGACCGACCGGGGAGCCAGGCAGTCGCCGATGCGGTGAAGATCCTTGACCCGGCCCTGGAGTGCCCAGTAGAGGCCGTCCTCGGCCCGCCGGCCCAGGACCAGGACGACGCCGTCGAGCCCCTGCCTGACCTCCTCCTCGCCGGTGTAGACGTTGAAGAGGGTCGCCTCTCCCCGGCCGATCCGGCGCAGGCCCAGGTGGGGCGCCAGCCTGACCTTCTTGAGGAAGAGCCGCTGGTAGATGGGGGTCAGGTTGGTGATGTTCAGGTCCCGGCCGACGTGGGTCAGCTCGGTGACGATCTCGACCTGCCGGCCCAGGTCGGCCAGGTACTCGGCCGCGCCGATGGCCGCCTGGTTCTCGTTGTCGCCGTCCACGACCAGGAAGCTCTGGCCGGCCGGGGCCCGGCCCCGGAGCACGTCCCAGGCGGTCAGGACGCCCTCTTCGTTGGCGCCCTCCAGGTCCGGGATCAGAGGCCCGGCCCCGGCGGCGATGACCACGGCCTCGGGCTGGAGCTCCAGGATCGCCTCCGGGCTTGCTTCAACCCCCAGGCGCAGGTCCAGGTCCAATTTCTTGAGCTGGCCGACGAGGTAGCGGACCACCTCCCCGAACTCCTCCCGGCCCGGCGCCTTGGCGGCCAGATTGACCTGGCCGCCCAGTTCGGCCTCCCGCTCGAAGAGGATGACCTCGTGGCCCCTGAGCGCGGCCACCCGGGCCGTCTCCATCCCGGCCGGGCCGCCGCCGACGACGACGATCCGCCGCCTCCGGGCCGCCTTGACCGGCTCGCCCAGCTCCCGCTCCTTGCCCGCGGCCGGGTTCTGGACGCAGGTGATGGGCTGGGCCTTGTAGATTCTGGTGAAGCAGCCCTGGTTGCAGGCCATGCAGTGGCGGATGTCGTCCAGGCGGCCCTCCCGGGCCTTGTTGGGGAAGTCGGGATCGCACAGGGCGGCCCGGGTCATGCCCACCAGATCGGCCAGGCCGTCGGCCAGAACCTTCTCGGCCAGGACCGGGTCGTTGATCCGGCCGACCGTGAGCACGGGCAGCTTGACCACCTGCTTGATGGCCGCGGCCAGATAGGTCAGGCTGGCCAGGGGGACGAACATGGGCGAGTAGTGCATGAACAGGCTGTGCATGTTGGAGTCGGTGCCGGCGCTGACGTCCACGAAATCCAGCCAGCCCGTGGCCTCCAGGTCCCTGGCGTTGAGCTTGACCTCCTCCAGGGTCAGGCCGTTGTCCACGAACTCGTCGCCGCTGAGCCGGATGCCCACGGTGAAATCGCGGCCGACCTCTTTCCGGATGGCCTCCAGGACCCGCCGGGGAAACTCCAGGCGCTTCTCCCGGCTGCCGCCAAAGGCGTCGGTCCGCTGGTTGGCGTAAGGCGACATGAACTGGGCCACCAGCGAGCTGTGTCCGCCGTGGATCTCCACCCCGTCCAGGCCGCCGGCCCTGGCCCTGGCCGCGGCCTGACCGTAGGCCTGGATGATCTCCTCGATCAGGGCCAGGTCCATCTCGGCCGGGGGCTCCCGGCGGACCTCGTCGGCAATGGGCGAGGGGCCGTAGAGCGGGTAAGGCGAATCGTCGGTCACCCCCGAGCGGCCCATGTGCGAGAGCTGGGCCATGATCCTGGCCCCGTGCCGGTGGACGGCCTGGGCCAGCTTCTGGTAGGCGGGAATGATCCGCTCGTCGACGTTGCACAGGAGGTTGTACTCGTCATAGGGCGAAGTCGGGTGGACCGTGGTCGCGCCGGTGATGATCAGGCCGATCCCGCCCCGGGCCCGGGCCTCGTGGTAGGCGATGAGCCGGTCGGTGGGCAGGCCCTCCTCAGCGTAGGCCGTGGCGTGGGCCGTGCTGACGATGCGGTTGCGCAGGCTGGTGGAGCCCAGGTCGATCGGGGCGAAGAGGAACCTGAATGCGTCGGACATTATTTACGGCCTTTCCGGGACGGCTGATCGCTCACTACCACAGGGGCAGCCAGGTCCCCATCTTCCTTTCCAGGGCCCGCTCGTAGAGCTTCCGGGCCGTGACCACATCCTCCAGGGCCAGGCCCAGGTTGACGGTCATGGTTCTTTCCTTTTCGCTGGCTCGGCCGGGCTTGCGGCCGATGACCACCTCGGCCAGTTCCACGTCCACCGGGGGCGTGGTCTTGAAGAAGCCCTGGGAGCGGTAGTAGTCGAGCTGGCCGATGTCGTCGGTGACGATCCGGTCGAAGCTGGCCAGGGCTGGGCCGGACCAGCCGGCGTCAAAGGCCAGGGCCCCGCCGAAGCAGCCCTCCCTGAGCCAGTCCGGCTGGATGATCGGGCTGGGCTTGTCCTCGATGGCGATGAGGCTGAGGACGATGTCCGCGCCCTCCACGGCCTCCCGGTGGCTGGCCGCGCCGCTGACCTTCAGGGCCGGGTACTTGGCCGCGCTCTCGGCCACGAAGCGCTCCTGGTTGGCCGGAACGATGTCGTGGACTTTGACCGTCTTCAGATTGGGGCAGACCAGGGCCACGGCCTCCAGGTTGGTCCGGGCCTGGACGCCGCAGCCCAGGATGCAGATCGTCTCGGCCCCGGGGTTGGCCATGCGCCTGGCCGCCACGGCCGTGGCCGCCCCGGTCCGCATGGCCGTGACCCAGGAGGCGTCCATGACGGCCAGGGGGGTGCCGGTCTCCGGGTCGTTGAGGACGATGAGACCCATGATGTAGGGCAGGCCCTGTTTGAGGTTCTCGGGGTAGCCGCTGACCCACTTCATCCCGGCCGCCTGCATCTGGGGGATCGAGGCCGGCATGGCGTGGATGAAGGCGTTCTTTACCGGATGGATGCCCGGCTTGGGCGGCATCTCCACCCGGCCGTGGCCCTTCTCGACAAAGACCCGCTCGACCTCGTCGATGACGCCTTGCATGCTCAGGTTGAGGCTCTCCACTTCCTTTCGGGAAAGATATAGTATTTTCAGTTCTTCCAAGGACGGCATCGAAATACCTCTCTCCATGAAGGCGGAACCGGAAAGTTCAAGGGGGTGCGGGGTTGAGCCCCGCACCCCGCCACTCTCAGGGCCGAGTGCTACTTGTACTCAACCCACTTCTTGCCCGGCCCCATCTTGAGCAAGGGGAAGGCCGGCTGGAGAACGTCGCCGTTCTCGTCGAACTTGATCTGGTTGGTCACGCCCGCGAAGTCCGCCTTCCTCAGGAAGTCCTTGACCTTCTCCCGCTCGGCCGCGCCGAGCTCCACGGCGTTGATCAGGGCGAAGGCGGCGTCGTAGGCCAGAGCCCCGGACTCGCTGGGCTCGGTCTTGTGCATGGCCACGTAGTTCTTGATGAACTTGACCACGACCGGGTTGCTGGAGAGCTGGTTGAAGACCACGTTCATGTAGACCTCACCCGGCTCGGCCGGCATCATCTCGGCGAACTTGGGCGCGTTGCAGCCGATGGCCGCCAGCATGGGGACGCCCCAGCCCATGCCCCGGGCCTGGCTGACGACCAGGCCGCCGTCGTTGTAAGTCACGTCCAGCATGACCAGTTCGGGATTGAGGCCCTTGAACTTGGTCAGGATGGGCTTGAAGTCGATGTCCTGCCCGGCGACGAAGGTCTCGCTGGCGACTATCTCGGCGCCTAATTCCTTGGCCTTCTCGATGAAGAACTGGTGCAGCGTCTGCCCGTAGGCGGTGTTCTCCCAGACCTCGGCGATCTTCTTCTTCTTGAGGATATTCAGGGCCGTGTTGGCGTAGGAATAGCCCTCGGTCTGGGTGGTGCAGATGATCCGGAAGACGTTCTTGTAGCCAGAGTGGGTCAGACGGTAGTCGCTGGCGTAGACCAGGATCATGGCCATGTTGTTGCGGTCGTACAAAGGCGCCGAGGCGTTGGCCGGGGAGCTGTTGGTCGGCCCGATCTCAGCGAAGTAGTCGCCGATGACGACCTGCTGGGCCACGTTGGCCGACTCCTTGGGGTCGCCCTTGTCGTCGAAATAGGTCGCCTCAAGCTTGTAGCCCTGGAAGGGGCCCTTCTTGAAGCCGCCGGCGTCGTTGAACTCCTTGACCGCGATCTCGACGCCCTTCTTCTGGTCCTGGCCGTAAACGCCGTACTGGCCGGTCAGGGGGCCGACCACGGCGACCTTGATGACCTTGTTCTTGGCGTCCACGCCCTTGGCCGCGCCGGCGGGCAGGGCCGCCAGGGCCACCAGAGCTATAGCGGCCACAAAAACTGTTAAAACCAGGAAAGCCTTTCCCCTCATCACCAACCTCCTTGAATCCAGATAGTTGAGCCCAAAACCACCTTTTCCCCTAAAAAACAACTCCTTGGCCCACGCCTCCTTTCCAGATTCTAGCTCTCACCCAGGTAGGCCTTGCGGACCCTGACGTCGCCCAGGAGTTCCTGGGAAGTTCCCTCCAGGACGACGCTGCCCGTCTCCAGGACGTAACCCCTCTCCGCCACCCCGAGCGCCTTTTTAGCGTTCTGCTCGACCAGGAAGATGGTCGTGCCCTCCAGATGGAGCTCGTTGATGATGTTGAAGATCTCATTGACCAGCACCGGGGCCAGGCCCATGGAGGGCTCGTCCATCAGGATCAGCTTGGGCCGGGACATCAAGGCCCGGCTGATGGCCAGCATCTGCTGCTCACCGCCGCTGAGGAGCCCGGCCAGTTTCTTCCTCATCCGGCTCAGGGGCGGGAACTTGGCGTAGAAAAACTCCTTGTCCCTCTCTACTCCCTCCTTGTCCCGCCGGATGTAGGCGCCCATGTCCAGGTTGGTGTCAACCGTGTGGACCGGAAAGACGTTGCGGCCCTCGGGGACGTGGGAGATGCCCAGGCGGACCACCTTCTCGGCGATGAGCCCGTCGATCCGCTGGCCCAGGAAAGATATCTCGCCGCCGGTGGGGCGGATCACCCCGGAGATGGCCTTCAGCAGGGTGCTCTTGCCGGCGCCGTTGGCCCCGATGAGCGTGACGATCTCGTCCTCTTCCACGTTAAGGGAGATGCCGTGCAGCACCTCGATGTTGCCGTAGTGCGCGGTCAGATCAGAGACCTTCAGCACCTCAAGTCTCCTCTTTGCCCAGGTAGATCTCCTGGACCCGCTCGTTCTGCTGGACCTGGGTCGGCGTGCCCTCGAAAATGATCTGTCCGGCGTTGAGCACGACCAGCCGCTGGGCCAGGTTCATGATCATCTTCATGTTGTGCTCGATGATCAGGAGCGTCGCCCGCTGGTTGACCGCCCGGAGCAGGTCGATCATGGCCAGGCTCTCATTGGGGTTCATGCCGGCGGTCGGTTCGTCGAGCAGGAGCAGGTCCGGCTCGGTGGCCAAAGCCCGGGCCAGCTCCAGGCGCCTCTGCTCGCCGTAGGGCAGGTTCTTGGCCAGTTCATTGACTTTGCGGGCCAGTCCGACCAGCTCCAGCAGCTCCATGGCCTGGCGGCGGGCCTTTCTCTCCTCGCTGAGGTGGTGGCCGGGCCTGAGGAAGAGGCTGAAGAAATTCGTCTGGATGTGCCGGTGGGCGCCGATGATCACGTTGTCCAGCACGCTCAGGTTTTTGAAGATCCTCAGGTTCTGGAAGGTCCGGGCGATGCCCTTGTCGGTGATCTGGTGGGGGGCCAGATGATCGATCCGCTCGCCCTTGAAATCGATGGACCCCTCGTCGGCCACGTACATCTTGGTCAGGACGTTGATGAAGGTCGTCTTGCCCGAGCCGTTGGGGCCGATGACCCCCAGGATCTCCCCCTTTTCTATGGTCATGCTCAGGTCGGCCAGGGCGGCCACGCCGCCGAAATAGACGCTCACGCCCTTGGCCTCAAGCAACGGCGCCACGGCTAGTCCCCCCCTTCCGCTTCCTGCCTCTGCCAGGCCCGGATGCCCATGATTCCCTGGGGGTGCCAGAGAAGGACGAAGACCATGATCAGGCCGATGATGAGCAGGCGGTACTCATAGACCTGCCTGAAGAACTCGGTGGCGAAGATGAGGCAGGCCGCGCCCAGGATCGAGCCGGGCAGGCTGCCCAGGCCGCCGACGATGACCATGATGCACATCAGGACCGTCTCGCCCAGAGTGAAGTTGGAGGGCGCGATCGTTGACAGGAAGACGGCCAGGAAGCTGCCGGCCACTCCGGCCAGGGTGCAGCCGATGGAGAAGCAGAGGACCTTGTAGTAGGCCGTGTTCACCCCCAGGCAGGTGGCGGCCAGTTCGTCCTCGCGGATGGCCGTAGCCGCCCGGCCGATCTTGGAGTTGGCCACGTAGGCCAGGAAGAGGAAGCTGGCCGTGACAAAGGCCAGGCCCAGATAGTAGAAGTGGAGGTTGCTGACGATCCTGAAGCCGAAGATGCTGGGCGGGGCGATGCCGACGATGCCCATCTGGCCGTGGGTGAAGCTCTGCCAGCCCTGCATGGTCACCCGGAATATCTCGCCGAAGGCCAGGGTGACCAGGCAGATGTAGTCGCCCCTGAGCCTGAGGGCCGGCAGGCCCATCAGGACTCCGAAGATGAAGGTGACCGCCGCGGCCGCGGCCAGGGCCGGCCAGAAGCTGAAGCCCAGCTCGGTCATCAGCAGGCCGGTGGTGTAGGCCCCGATGCCGTAGAAGGCGGCGTGGCCGAACTGGAGCAGCCCGGTGAAGCCCATGATGAAGTTGTAGCCCAGGCAGGCCACGGAATAGATCCAGATCATGATCATTATTCTGAGAACATACTCATTAGTCACGATCAGGGGCAGGAGCAGCAGTCCGGCCAGGATCAGCGGGTAGAACATGATCTGCCAGCGCCAGGGTCTGGTGTGAGCGGCCATGCCTTAGACCCTCTCCACTTTCTTCTCGCCCAGGATTCCCATGGGGCGGACCAGCAGGATTAGGATCAACAGACCGAAGCTGATGACGTCCTTGAAGGCGGTGGAGACGTAGGCTCCGGCCAGGCTCTGGGTCACGCCCAGGATGAGGCTGCCCACGATGGCGCCGTTGAGGTTGCCCAGGCCGCCGAAGACGGCCGCGGTGAAGGCGGCGATGGTCCCGGCGAAGCCCATGCTGATGGAGATGACGTTGTAGGCGCTGGCGTAGAGGATGCCGCTGACCACGCCCAGGAAGCCGCCCAGGGCGTAGACGATGGTCACCGTCCTGTTGATCGGCACGCCCATGAGGCTGGTGGTGGTGATGTCCTGGGCCAGGCAGAGGATGGCCTTGCCGGTCTTGGTGTAGGTCAGGAAGAAGTGGAAGGCGGCCAGGAGGATGAAGGTGAAGACCAGGGTGAAGAGCTGGACCGTGGAGACGTTCAGGCCGAGCACGGTGAAGGTGTCGGACGGAAAGATCGAGGGGAACCGCTGCAGCTCGACGCCCCAGAAGATCTCCTCGCCGTTCTGAATAATGAAGCCGGCCCCCAGGGCGGTGATCATGGAGATGACCCGGCTTTCGTACCGGAGGCGGCGGTAGGCTAAGATCTCGACTAAGGAGGCCAGCAGGGCCCCGGTGAGCATGCCCAGGGCGCAGGCCAGGAAGATGTTCATCTTGTAGGTGACCAGGAACATGAACGAGACAAAGGTGCCGAAGATGTAAACGTCGCCGTGGGCGAAGTTCATCAGGCGCATGATCCCGTAAACCATGCTGTAGCCGATGGTGATGAGGCAGTAAATAGCCCCCAGCGATATGCCGTTGATCAGCTGTTGGATGAACATGACCCGCTTTTCCCCGCGGCCGAGCCCAGGCCCGAACCCCGCCGCTGTTCAGAGTGATCCGCCGGGGGCCCGGCCGCTCACAGGAAGCCGTCGAACCTCTTGCGCACCAGGGCCAAAAAAACGTAGTTGATCATGGTGGTGAAATCAAAGACTGGCAGGTTCACCGCCCGCTGCACCGCGGCGGCGTAAGGCGGCAGGTCGCTGCACTCCAGCAGGATGGTCTTCACCTTGGGGTCTTCCCTGACCATCCGGGTGGCCACGCCGACGACCTCTTCCTCGATCTTGTCAAAGTCAAGCCGGCCCTTCTCGGCCAGGATGGCCTCGAAGAAGTTCGGCTGGTCGTGCATCCCGGCCACCACGAGGGGCATGTTTTTATCCACCCCGGCCGCCTTCAGGTGCTTGTCGGTCAGGTTGCGGCCGTCCGCGGTGATAACCCCGACCTTCTCTCCCGGGGCCAGGGTGCGCGAGATGAAGGGGATCTGGAGCAGGCTGGACATGAAGACCGGCACCGGGAACTCCTTGGCCAGCTGCTCCTGGAAGAGGATCATGAAGCCGCAGTCCCCGGTGATGGCCTTGACCCCCTCCCTGACCAGGTCCCAGCCGGCCTCGATGAAGGGCTTCAAGAGCGAGGGGTCCTGCTGGTTGATCAGCCGCTCCACCGAGGCGCCCTTGACCACCTTGTAGCGCACCGGAAAGGAGTAGGTCGTCGCGTTGCCCACGTCTCCGGGGACGAAGGCGATGTAGCTGTCCAGGAGCAGGATGCCGATCGCTTCGCCGTAGCTGACCTGGTCTTTCTTGGCCTGGTAGATCATGCGACTCCCTCCCTTCCCTTCTGGAGGCGCTCCGGCCTAGGGAGCCGGGGCGTCCGTCTAATCTCGGGCGTAACTGTCCTTGAACTGGCGCTTGGTGATGGCCTCGATGGTGACGATGTTATTGGGCGGGCAGCCCCGGGACCAGCGCTCTCCCCGCTTCTCCTTGGGTACGCAGATCCCCACGGTGACGACCTTGTCCCTGGGTATGCCGTAGGGCAGCTCCACGTCGCCGGTGACGAAGGTGAAGCCCTTGGCCTCGTCCAGGATGCCCTTGTTCTTCATGTCGAAGAGCGTGCTCATGATCGCCACCTTGCAGCCGGTGCAGGTCCCCTCGGCGTGAATGATGTTCACCCCCGGGTAGATGATCCGGTCGTCGTCGGCCACCCGCTTGAACTGCCGCCTGACCGAATCGAGCCGCTCGCCCAGGATCTCTATCCTGTCCAGGGCCATCTCTCCCAGGCCGCGCTCGAAGGCGGTCCGGGTCATCATCAGCTCATTGGGCTCGAAGCCCATGACGCTCCCGGCCACGGCGTCCCCGGCCACGACGTCGCGGCTGGCCAGGATCAGGTCCAGCTTGACCGGCAGGCCGTACATCGGACCCAGGCCCTCCATGGCCCAGGTGCCGTCGTAGACGACCAGGTCCGGGGTGAAGTGGGCGTTGACGTCGACCACGCCCTCGAAGAGCCCCTCCCGGTGGAGCTTGGACTTGTGGTCGTCGTGGAGGAGGCCCTTCATGTTCTTGAGCCCCAGGGTCGCCTCGGCCGAGTCGTGGGTCTTGAGCAGGGGGATGTCAATGATCCGGTCCACCTGGGTCACCAGGGCGAAGGTCTTCATCTTCTTGAGCAGCCTGGCCTTGGGGAGGTCGATCTTGACCACCTCCTCCGATTCCAGGTCGACGACCCGGTAGCCCTCCCGGCGCAGCTCGGCGTAGCCGGTGGCCTGGATGACCAGCTCGGTCTTGACGCCCCGGGCCGCCGAGTCGGCGATGATGGGCTCTGCCCCGGCCTCGGCCACCAGATCGGCCACGGCCCGGGCCACGGCCGGGTTGGTCACCACCCCGAGCTTGGGGTCCTCGGGCACGACGCACCAGTTGACCTTGAGGAGGACCTTGTCCCCGGGCCGAACCACGGCCTTTAAGCCCCCGACCAGGTCAACGGCCCGGCGCACGGCCGGGGCGATTTGCTCCTGTTCAATCCTGACTATCGAGACGGCGCTTTTCCCTGCCTTTTCCATTGCCTCTCAGCGAACCTCTCTGCTCCCGGAGGAGCGCCTGATGTGACTCACGGCGGCGATCCTTTCCCGGGCGACCAGGTCGGCGGCCCGGTAGGTCGGAATGCCCTTCTCCCGGGCCAGCTCCAGGACCTTCTCGGTGGTCTGGTATATCCGGGCCACCTTCTGCCGGCCCCGCTCCAGGTTGACCCCGCCGACCAGCCGGTCGGCGTCGTAGACCGCCCCCCCGGCGTTGACGATGTAGTCCGGCCCGTAGACGATCCCCCGCTCCTCCAGCATGTCGCCGTGGCGCTCCTCCTTGAGCTGGTTGTTGGCCGCGCCGCAGACGACCCGGCACTTCAGGCGGGGGATGGTCTGGTCGTTGATGATCGCCCCCAGGGCGCAGGGGGCGAAGACGTCGCACTCGACGTCGAAGATCTCATCCAGGCCCACGGCCCGGACGCCCAGGCGCTCGACCAGGGCCTTGACCCTGTCCTGGTCCAGGTCGGTGATGACCAGGCTGGCCCCCGCCTCGGAGAGCTGCTCGACTATCGACGACCCGACCGAGCCGACGCCCTGGACGGCCACCACCCGGCCCTTCAGGTTGTCCGAGCCGAAGGCCGCCTTGGCGCAGGCCCTCATGCCCTGGATGACCCCGAAGGCGGTCAGGGGGGAGATGGGCCCCACCCCGCCGAGGTACTGGGGCAGGGTGATGACGTAGGGCGTCTCCATGTGCATGTATTCCATGTCCTCCAGGGTGGTGCCCACGTCCTCGCCGGTGTAGAACCTGCCCCCCAGGCGGTTGATGAACTGGCCCAGGGTTCTGAAAACGACCTCCCGGTCCTTCCGCTTGGGGTCGGCGATGATCACGGCCTTGCCGCCGCCCATGTTGACCCCGGCCGCGGCGTACTTGTGGGTCATACCCCGGGCCAGGCGCAGGGCGTCCTCGATGGCGTCCATCTCGGAGTCATACTGCCACATGCGCGTCCCGCCGGCGGCCGGCCCCAGGGCCGTGCTGTGGATGGCGATGACGGCCTTGAAGTCGGCCTGGTCGTCCTGGCAGAGAAAAAGGTTCTCGTACTGGTACTTCTTCATGTATTCAAAGACGCCGAACTCCTTCATCCGTCGGCCTCCCCTCTTGAGAGAGTGAACTCGTTGAAGCGCGAGAAATTGTCCCGCACCGTCTGGATCGCCACCAGGGCGTGCTGGCGGCAGGTCATTTCGGCCGTTTCAGAGTCCCTGTCCCGCAGGGCCTCGAAAATGGCCCGCAGTTCGTCGTGGATTCTGCCCTTGGGCGCCAGGTACTCCTTAAGCAGAAGCCAGAGCCTGAAGCTCTGGAAGTAGCAGCGCTCGTTGGTCTCCCTCAGGATCTGGTTGGCCGTGGCCTCGTCCAAGACCTCGTGGAAGCTCTTCTCGATCTCCAGGAACTGGCGGTAGGAATCCGCCGGCAGCGACTCTCTGACGCACTCTTCCATGGCTTTGAGCAAGCGCTCCATCTCCTCGAGCTGGGCCGAGGTGATCCTCTGGGCGGCCAGCCGACCGGACAGGGCCATCAGAACCACGCGCAGCTCGAAGACGTTGTATATTTCCTTGAGCTCCACCGGCGTCACCAGGATGCCCTTGCGCGGAATTACCTTCACCAGCCCGGTGTTCTCTAGCTTGCGCAAGGCCGAGCTGAGGGGGGTGGCGCTGGTGTTGAGCTCTCTGGCCAGACTGCCGATGTCCACGAAGCTGTTCGGGGGCAGGTCGAGAAACAGGATCTTGTCGAGCAATATTCCATAGGCATAATCTGTCAGGCTTTTCACTTGTTTTAAGAACCCAAAAGCCACGGAACCTGTCGGAAAAGTCGGAACGGTTGGTGCGGCTTCTTCAGAAGCCAGTTAAACCCACGGACCGAAATCAGAGCCCAAAGACTGGTCGCCGCCTCATACGGTCGACATCACAATCCTGCATCACGGTCGACCCACCTGCAATATCAGAAAAATTTCAGAACCTGTCAAGGATTTTTTGGCCGACGATAACTACTTGACTTAAGTGTTAATATTGGCAAGTGAGGCCCGGTCGCCTCCGTCATTCTCATTAAGTAATAAGCGTCTGATCTGTTATCGAGCCAGGCCGCCGCAGCCGGAACCGGCCGGCCGGCGGCCGTGGATCCGACCTCAACCCATGGACAGACCGCCGTTGACCCTCAGGATCTGGCCGGTTATGTAGGCCGCGTCGTCCGAGGCCAGAAAGGCCATGGCCGCGGCAATCTCCTCTGGCTGGCCGTAGCGGCGCATGGGCACCAGGCTCAGGGCCGCCTCCAGGCCGGCCGGGTCGATCTCACCCAGCATCTCGGTGGCGATGTAGCCCGGGGAGACGGCATTGACGGTTATGCCCAGCCGGGCCAACTCGGCGGCCATGGGCCGGAGCATCATGGTTATGCCGCCCTTGGAGGCGGTGCAAACCGAGTACTTGTTGCCGCCGAAATCGGCGATCTCGGTGATGCAGGACCCGGTGGCGATGATTCGGCCGAAGCGGCGCTCGATCATGCCCGGCAGCACGGCCCGGCAGACGTTGAAGAAGCCCCGCAGGTTGGTCTCGATGGCCAGGTCCCAGTCCTGGTCGGTGCTTTCGACAAAGGGTTTGTCGATGACGATGCCCGCGTTGCTGACCAGGATGTCGACCCGGCCGAAGGCCTCGCTGGTCTGGGCGACGAGCCTCTCGGCCTGTTCTTTTTTAGAGACGTCGGCCATGATCACGATGGCCTCGCCGCCGGCCCGGCGGATTTCCTCGGCCACCACCTCGCCCTTGTCCCGGTTGCGCAGGCCGTTGACCGCCACCCTGGCCCCGTCGCGGGCGAAGCGCAGGGCCACTGCTCGGCCGATTCCTCTGGTGCTGCCGGTGACGATGGCCGACTTGCCTCGAAGATCCATGTCCCCTCCTCTTTTAATTCCCCAGAACCCATGGCGGAACCCGTTCAGGGGAGCGTAGCAGAAGCCCGGCTCGCGGACAATCGATTCCCGGGCCGAGGGACCGGCCGGTTCAGTCCTGGAGGCTGCGGTCGGCCCTGGCCGCGATGGCCTCCATTTCAACGGCGGCCGCCCGGTCTAGGCAGCCCTCCGCCTGCCGGCCCATCTCCGCCCGGCAGAGCTCCAGGGCCCGGCTGACCGGGTCCGGCCGGCCGGCTCGGTCCCAGGCCTCTCTGTCCAGGGAGGCGAAAACCCGGGGGTCGAGGCCGTCCCGGCAGTGGCGCAGGGTGTGCGCGGTGGTCAGGAAGTGCCCCCCCGGCTCGGCGGCCAGGAGGTCGGCCCAGGCCAGGGTCTCGTCGTCCACGGCCGGCCCGGCCAGGAGTCGCCGGAGCACGGCGGCCAGCTCGTTGTCGATGACCAGTTGGACCGGGCTCAGGGCCGTGGCCGACTCCAGCTGCCCGGCCCCGCCCAGGATGTCCGCCCCGGAGAGGCCAACCAGCAGGCCCAGCAGGGCGCGCTCGGCCATGGACTGGCCGTCGGGGCTCAAGGAGTCAGAGCCGGAGCCGTAGGTGTGGGTCGGCAGGTCAAAGGCGGCCCTGATGAACTGGACCGCCGCGGCCGCGGCCTGCATGGCCTCGGCGCTGGACTGGCGACTCCGGCCGCTGCGCATGTCCAGGCTGAAGACGATCGGGGCGGCGATGACCGGACAGCCGGGCCGGCAGGCCTGGACCAGGGCGGCCATGGCCAGGATCTCGGCCGAGGCCAGAACGACCAGGCCCGGCAGGGTGATCGGGGCCGTCCCCCCGGCGCTGGGCAGGCTGCAGGCGTGGATGGGCAGGCCCATCCGGGAGGCCTTCAGGATCACTTCCAGGTCCATGGTCTTGAACTCCAGGGGGGTCAGGGAACAGGCGATGAAACTGACCAGCGGGTTCTTCCGAAGTCCCGCCTCGCCCCCGGCCGCGGCCGCGGCCAGTTCGATGAGGTAGTCGAGGCTGGCCACGCTGTAGGGTTGAATCCAGGCGTGCTTGTCCGTGTTCTGGAGCAAGGTCTTGAGGGCGTGGACGTCGGCCGTGGCCGGCGGCGCGTCGTTGGGAAAGGGAAAGGCGCCGAAGTCGATCTCGGGCAGGCGGCTGATCAGCCTGGCCCAGGCGGCCGCGTCGGCCAGGGTCAGGGGCCGGTGGCGGCCGCTCTCCGGGTCGAGCCAGCCGTGGGCCCCGGTGCCGGTGCGCAGGTGAAAGCCGCCGCCGGGGCGGGGGATCTCCAGGCGTCGCTCCGGGTTGAGGGCCCCCAGCTCGAACCGCCGGGGGGCCTCTCGGAGCAGTTCCTCTATGCAGCGCCTGGGGAAGCGGACCGAGCCGCTGTCGCGGTCGACCTCGGCCCCGGCCCGGACCAGCAACCCGAAGACTTCTTCCTGGGGAGCCAGCCTGACGCCGCGCTTTTCCAGGAGCTCGAAGACCCGCTGGCGCAGGAGTTCCACGTCGCCCGACGAAAAATAGGAAAACCTGACGCCACCAACCCCCATCTCTTCCTCCTTGGGTTGCCCGCACCGGCTGGAGCCCGAGCCAACCCGAAGAGACAGCCGACCCCTTGGCCTCGGGCTCAAGCCCTGCTATACCATGAATGGCCGGCCCGGGTCTTGAAGTGAAACTGAGGGGACCGGCTTCGACACGGCTTAAGATTAAGGACAGCCGGATCAGAGAGCCGGATTTCAGGAGCGGCCCATGCCAGAACTTGAGCGGCGCCAGATTTTTCCCGAGCCGGAACTGCCCCAGGCGGCTGACTTGCTGGCCCAGGGCCGGCGGCTGGC
>ENA-OSEO01002436-OSEO01002436.1-sediment-metagenome-genome-assembly--contig:-NODE-2436-length-26409-cov-4.644843_pt1 | contig 26409 bp, 19 predicted proteins | sample MGYA00237883_ERZ534232 | MGnify/ENA metagenome assembly ERZ534232
GCCGGTCTGGTGGAGCTTGGCCCCCCGGACGATGACGCCGTCGCTCTTGCGCTCGACGATTCTCAGGAACAGGTCCGGGTCGGCCTGCTCGGTGGGCCGCTTGCCCCGGTCGCCCTTGGGGTCGGTCATGCAGCCGGCCGCGACCTGGTCGGCCCTCTGGACCTGGGACCAGAAGTCCCGGAAGCGGCGGTGGTACTCGGTGCCGTGGGCCCGGTCTATCTCGAAGGTGGTGTTGAAGACGGCGTTGGCCGCGTCCATGCCGGCGCAGCGCTGGAAGCAGCAGCCGGTCAGGCCGCCGCAGTGGCGGAGCATCCTGACCTTGCTGATGAGCTCCTCGGTGCTTGAGTGCATGTGGGTGAAGCGGTTGACCTCCGTCCCGGCCAGGGGCGAGACGACCCTGAAGAGGGCTCGGGTGGCTTCGTCGTGGGCGCAGTCGTAGGTCGCGGCCACGGCCCTGACCGAGGGCGAGATGAGCGGGTGGCCGGGCAGGTCCCGGACCGCCTGGCCCATGACCCGGGCCTCCAGGCCCCAGCTTCTCAAGGAGTCGATGTACTCCCGGCCGGTCTTGAGCCCCATCAGCCGCCTCCCCGGCCGCCCCTGACCCTGGCTCGGGCGGACCCCGGCTCCCATAATAGCCCATCGGCCGGGCCGGAGGGGAATTTTGTGGGGGACCTAAGGCCGGCCCGTGGGCTAAAATGGATCGGGCTGAAGCCGCCGAGCCCCGGCGGCGGGCCTGGAACAAACCTTTCAGCCGGGTTGCTTGACATGGACAAGCCCTTTGACGTCATCTCGGTCGGCTCGACCCTGCTCCGCCTCTCGGTCCCGCCGGGCGAGCGCCTGGAGACCGCGCCGGTCTTCCAGGTCCACACCGCCGGCACCGAGTCCAACACCATGGTCGCCCTGGCCCGCCTGGGCTTGAGAACGGCCTGGGTCTCGCGCCTGAGGGACAACCCCCTGGGCCGCCGGGTGGCCAACGAGATCAGGTACCACGGCGTGGACACCTCCCGGATCGTCTGGGCCGAGGCGGGACGCAACGAGGTCTTCTTCGTCGAGTACGGGGCCAGCCCCAGGCCGACCCAGGTCATCTACGACCGGGCCCACTCGGCCCTGGCCGAACTTACCCTGGCCGACCTGGACCTGGACTTCATCCTGAGCGGCCGGGTCCTCCACCTGACCGGCATCCTGCCGGCCCTGTCGCCGGGCCTGGCCGGGCTGACCGGGGAGCTGATGGACCGGGCCCGGCAAGCCGGGGTGGCCGTCTCCTTTGACCTCAACTACCGGGCCAAGCTCTGGCCCCCGGAAGAGGCGGCCCGGGTCTTGAAGCCGCTCCTCAGGAAGGCCGACCTGCTCTTCGTCACCCAGGAGGACGCGGCCGGGGTCCTGGGCCTGGAGGGCCGACCCGAGGAGGTGGCCGCCGAGCTCCAGCGGGCCTACCAGCCCCGGGTCAGCCTGGTCACCCTGGGCGGCCGGGGCGGCCTGGCCTTTGACGGCCGGGACTACTTCCGGACAGGGGGCTACGAGGTCGAGGTCCAGGACCGCCTGGGCGCGGGCGATTGCTTCAGCGCCGGGGTGCTCTGCGGCTGGCTGGAGGGCTCGCTCCAGACCGGGCTGGACTTTGGCGCGGCCATGGCCGCCCTGAAGCTGGGCCTGCACGGCGACTACTTCGTCTCCGACCGGCAGGAAGTTCTGAGGCTTCTCTCGGCCGGGGGCCGGGAGGTGGGCCGCTGAGGCGGCCGGGAGGGAGGCCATGAGGGCCGCTGAGGTGTATCGGGCCGTCCGGGTCGAGAGGCTCATCGCCATCGTCCGGGGCCTGCCGGCCGAGCAGGCCGTTCCCCTGGCCGAGGCCCTCCACGCCGGCGGGATCAGGCTGCTGGAGATAACGGCCAACACGGCCGGGGTCCTGGACATGATCCGGGCGGTCAGGCAGGCCACGGAGGGCCGGATGCTCATCGGGGCCGGGACCGTGACCACCCTGGACCTTACCCGCCAGGCCCTGGAGGCCGGGGCCGAGTACGTCATCGCCCCGGACGTGAACCCCGAGGTCATCCTTTACTGCCTGGAAAGAGACGTGGCCGTCATCCCCGGCGCGGCCACGCCGACCGAGATCCTGACGGCCCAGCGCCTGGGCCTCTCCCTGGTCAAGATCTTCCCGGCCCAGGCCCTGGGCGTCAATTACATCCGCCAGCTCCGGGGGCCCATCGACGACGTGGACTTTCTGGCCGTGGGCGGGGTCGAGGCCGGCAACCTGGGGGAGTTCATCAAGGCCGGCTGCCTGGGCGCGGGCCTGGGCGGGTCGCTGGTCCGGAAAGACCTTATCCAGGCAGGCGACTGGGCCGGGCTGACCAGGCTGGCTGAGGAGTGCCGGCGTGCCCTGGGCTGAGGCGGGTCTCCTGGCCTGCGGCCTGCTGTCAGGGGCGCGGCCCTGACAGCACAAGACATACGCTATAATTAATAATTATATCAAGAGGCTATCGTCTTGCCCCCGCGGGTCAAGGGTGCCCCAAGTCTTTAGACTTGGGAGAAACACCATTCTCTTACGCACGCTGGGGGCAAGTAGAGGTGGCACGGCCATCCTGGCCGTGTTCCTCATTTCCTGGCGTTTTGGGCAGCAATCACGGGCTGGAAGCCCGGGCCACCTCGCTTGGGATCTGGCCTGAACTTCGGCCTAATCGCCAGAGGCAAGGCCGGGGCGGCCTGATCTGAAAGCCCCTTCAAATAGCCTCCGGCAACCCCACCCCTAGCTTCTCCGCCCACTCCTTCAAGGCCGGCATGATCATCGGGGCCAGCTCCACCCCGTCCTTCAGGGCGGCCCGCCGCCGGGCCAGGGCCGCCTGGCCGGGCAGGCGCACCGGGGCGCCCGGCGAGATTGGCTCGGCCCGGCGGCAGGCCTCAGCCAGCCAGCCGGTCTCTCTCCTGAACTTGTCCGCCCCGCCGAAGGCCTCGGGGTCGATGAGCTGCAAAAAAACCGACGCGCTCCAGCGCTTGGGTCCGTCAGCCCGGCCGAAGCCGGCCAGGGCCGAGGTCAACGCCTCGACCAGGAGGCCCAGGGCAAAGCCCTTGTGGCCGGCCTCCAGGCCGCCCAGGGGCAGGATCGTGCCCGGCGGCTCGGCGAAAAGCTCGGCCGGGTCGTCGCTGGGCCGACCCCGGCTGTCCAGGAGCCACTGGCCGGGCAGCTTCTGGCCCAGTTTGTTCAGGCGCATGTTCAGGCCGACCGTGGTCACGGACGTGCTCACGTCCAGGAGGACCGGCTCGCCTTCGGTGGGCCAGCCGGCGGCGATGGGGTTGGGGGTGTAGACCGGGGTCCGGCCCCCGAAGGGGGCCACGCCGGCCGCGGCCGGGTCTGAGGTCATCAGGATGATGATCTTGCCCCTCTCCGTGGCCCGGAGGAGGTAGGCGGCCAGGCAGGCGATGTGGTGGCTCCGGCCGATGGCCAGGCTGACCACCGGGTGCTCGGCCAGGCGCTCCAGGGCCAGGTCAATGGCCCGGCAGACCAGCCAGGGGCCGGGCAGATAGCGGCCGTCCCAGGTCAGGGCCGCCCCGGAGTCCCGGACCGTCTCGGGCTGGCCCTCTCTGGTCATCTGGCCCTGGTCCAGCTCCCTGAGGTAGGGCCCCAGGAGCTGGAGGCCGTGGGTGGTGTGGCCCAGGAGGTCGGCCTCGAGAAGGATCTCGGCCACGACGGCGGCCTTGTCGGCCGGCAGGCCGGCCCGCTCCAGCAGGGCCCGGCCAAAGGCCAGCAGGGCCGGGGCCGGGTAGCGCTCGGCCAATTACCTCTCCTTGATTCGGGCCGGCTGTCCCGAGGCCGGCCTCAGATCTCGGCCTGCTCGGCCTTCCGGCGCCATTTGTCCCTGAGCAGGGCGATGAAGGGCGAGCTCCAGAGGATGATGGTCACCACGCCCAGCCCGGCGCTGATGGGCCGGTGGAAGAAGACGGACAGGTCCCAGCGGCTCTTGATCATGGAGACCATGAAGCTGTCCTCGAGCAGGCTGCCCAGGACGATGCCCAGGATGGCCGGGGCGACCGGGATGTCGTTGGCCTCCATGAAATAGGCCAGCACGCCGGTGAACAGCATGATGCCCACGTCAAAGGTGGTGTTGTTGATGGCGAAGGAGCCGACGATGCAGAACATCAGGATGGCCGGCATGAGCATGTTCCGGGGCACCCGGAGCATCTGGCTGCCGGCCTTGATGGCCAGGATGCCGAAGGGGATGAGGATCAGGTTGGCCAGGATGAAGGTCAGGTAGACGGCGTAGAGTATCTCCGGAGTCCGCTGGAAGATCATCGGCCCGGGCCTGAGCCCCTTCATGAAGAGAACGCCGATGACGATGGCCGTGATCGAGTCGCCCGGGATGCCGAAGACCAGGGCCGGCACCCAGGCCCCGCCCAGGCCGGCGTTATTGGCCGTGCCGGCGTCGACTATGCCCTCGATGTGGCCGGTGCCGAACTTCTCGGGCTCCTTGGAGAACTTCTTGCTCAGGGCGTAACAGATCCAGGCGGCGATGTCGGCCCCGGCCCCGGGCAGGATGCCGACGAAGGTCCCGACAAGGCCGGCCCGGCCGATATTGACCTTGTACCTTCTCAGGGTCCGGCCGATGCCGGCGAACATCTTCTCGGTCTTGACCGCGCCGATGGTGAAGCTCAGATCGCCCGTGGAGACGTTGCGCATCACCTCGGAGACGCCGAACATGCCGATCATGGCCGGGATGAAGCTGAAGCCGTTCATGAAGTCGGTGCTGCCAAAAGTGAAGCGGGGGTAGCCGAAGGTCTCGGAGACGCCGACCGTGGTCATGAACAGGCCGATCAGGAGCGAGACGAGGCCCTTGAGGAGCGAGCCCTTGGTCACCAGGACCGAGCAGCTCAATCCGATGCAGGCCAGCCAGAAGTACTCGAAGGAGGTGAACTTCATGGCCACTTCGGCCAGAATCGGGGCCAGGGTGATGAGGATGATCGAGCCGATCATGCCGCCGATGGCGGCCACGGTCACGTCCACCCCGAGGACGAAGCCGGCCCGGCCCTTCTGGGTCAGGGCGTAGGATTCATCGACGTAGGCGGCCGAGGAGGGGGTGCCCGGGATGCGGACCAGGGCGCCGGGGATGTCGCCGGCGAAGATGGCCATGGCCTCCATGGTCACGATGGCCGCCAGGGCCGGCACCGGGTCCATGAAGAATGTGATCGGCACCAGCAGGGCCGTGGCCATGGTCGCGGTCAGGCCGGGAATGGCCCCGACAAAGAGGCCGTAGAAGGCCGAGATGCAGATGACCAGGAGAACGTAAGGTTGGGCGATCAGTGAGGCGGCGGTGAGGATGTGTTCCATCAAGATCATGGCTACCAGCCCCACAGGCCCCAGGGGAGCGGGACCAGCAGAATCTTGGCGAAGAGGATGTAGATGGCCATGGTCACGCCCGCGGCCATGACCAGGCTCCAGAACCACTTGACCCCCAGCCACTTCAGAAGGGCCAGGAGCAGGATGAAGGAGGTGATCTGGAAGCCCAGGAAGTCGGAGATGTAGATGTAGAAGACTATGGCCGCCAGGACGACCACGATGTTGACCAGGCCGGTCAGGCCCAGCCCGCCTGGGTCGAACTTGAGCAGGCGCTCGCCCCTCCGAACTCCCTGGACCACCAGTCCAAGGCCAGCGACCATGATCAATCCGGCCAGGATGTTCGGGAAAAAGCCCGGTCCCGGGTGCCCGGTGTCCAGTGAAGGGAAGGTCCGGGTGTGGGTCAGGACCGCGGACCCGAAGCCGATCAGGACCAGTCCGATGGCCGAATCGCTGAATCGCATGGCAGTTTCCGTCGTCGGTTCAGGATCGGTCTACTTGGCGATCCCGGCCGCCTTCATGACCTCGCCGTTGTCCTTGTCAGCCTGCTCCAGGGCCTTGGCAAAGTCCTTGGACTCGAGCCAGTAGATGCCGTAACCGCGGTTGGCCATGAACTCCTTGAAGTCCTTGCTCTGAACGACCTTGGCGATGGCCTTCTCCAGGACGGCGACGATCTCGGGCGGCGTGCCCTTGGGGGCGGCGATGCCGCGCCAGGCGCCGCAGCTCCAGTCCATGCCCATCTCCTTGAGGGTGGGCACGTCCGGGTACTTGGGGTCGCGCTTGTCGGCCATGATGGCCAGGGGCCTGACCTTGCCGGCCTCGATCAGGGTGGCCGCCTCGGGCAGGGAGCAGGTGCTCATGTCAATGCCGCCGGCCATGAGGTCCTGGAGGGCCGGGGCCGCGCCCTTGCTGGGGATCCACTGGATCGCCGTGGGCGGCAGGCCGAGGGTCTTCAGCCAGCCGGCCATGGCCAGGTGCCAGATGCCGCTCTGGCCGGTGCCCGAGTCCTTGAGCTTGCACTGGTTAGCCTTGACGTATTTCTCCAGGTCCTTGTAGGTCTTCCACTCCGAATTGGCCATGACGTTGATGCCGGCCGGGTCGAAGTTGACCATGCAGACGGGGGTGACGTCCTTGTAGGTCAGGGGGGTCAGGCCCATCCAGTGCATCATGGTCAGCTCAACCGTGGGCATGCCGATGGTGTAGCCGTCCGGCTTGGCCGTGGCCATGGCCGTGTGGCCGATGGCCCCGCTGCCGCCGGTCCGGTTGACCACGTTGACCGGCTGGCCCAGCTCGGCCTTGAGCAGGGTGGCGATGATCCGGGAGACGGCGTCAGTGCCGCCGCCCGCGCCCCAGGGGCAGATGAGCTGAATGGGCCGGTTGGGATAATCGGCCGCCGGGGCGGCCGCAATCCCCACCCCGACCACCAAAAGGGTTGCCAGGGCGAAAAAGACGAGTCTCTTGGCCATACCAGAACCTCCTGTCTGTGGTTGTCGCCTAGTCAGCCCCCACCAATACCAGACTGGTGGGCTGGTTCTTGCTCTGAGCGAATGGACTCCCCCTCTGAGCGGCCTTGCCTGGCGCCGCACTCAAGTCCGGGCCCGTAGCCCATAAAATTGCCCTCCGGCCATTATTCTTGACCGGGCGGCACTACGGGGCGCTCTGTCGGAACTTGACGCGGGTTTTATCCTAGTTGGCCCCTCTCCGCCTTGTCAAGAGCATATTATAGAGCTTGGTGATCGGCCCTCGATCCGGTGCAGGCGCTCGGTCAGAGGATCCCGTGCTTCTCGAAAACCTCCCTGAGCGGCCTGCCTTGGCTGAGCTCCTCGCGGACCTCGTCCTCGTCGGCGACCTTGTCCAGGGCCAGCTTGAGGACTTCCTCGGCCCGGTCCCGGGGGATGACCACCACCCCGTCGGCGTCGCCCAGGACCAGATCTCCCGGGGCCACCCGGACGCCGGCGCACTCCACGGGCACGTCCAGGGCCATGATCTTGCCTCGGCCCCGGGAGTCCAGGGGCCCGATGCCGCCGTGGAAGACCGGGAACTTCAGCTCCCGGATGCGGCGGATGTCCCTGACCAGGCCGTCGGTGACGCAGCCGACCGCGCCCCGGGCCAGGCTGGCGGTGGTCAGCAGCTCGCCCCAGGGGGCGATGCGCCGGGAAAGGCCGCAGGCCAGGACGGCCACCTGGCCCGGCTTGAGGTCGTCGATCAGGGCGATCTCCAGTTCGTAGGGGTTCTCGCCCGGCTCGACGTGAAAGACCTCCATGTACAGCCCGGTCCGGGCCGTGCCGAGGAGGACCAGCGATTCGTCCAGGGGGCGGATGTGGGGGCCCAGGGCCTGGCAGGTCAGGCCCAGGGAGTCGAGCACATCGGAGACGACGGCGCTGTAGAGCCGCTGCCCGGCCCTGGTCAGGAACTCCCGGTCGAGAGGCATGCCTCTCCTCCTTGCCTGAGCGGCCTCCAAGGGGCCGAGTGGTCCAGCCTGGTGAATATTAGCACGAAATCTTGCCCGGCCCCAGCCGGCGGGAAGCCGGGTCGGTCGGGAGGCTTTTGCCTTGACAGGGCTCCGGGCTTCGGTCTTACATGCCTCTGGCCCGGGTGGAATCGTCCGGGGTCGAAATGAGCCGGCTTCAGATAAAGTCCCTGCCCGGCCGGGCCGGCCCGATGGCCGGAGCCGGGCGGAACGATCATCGAAACGGAGTAAATCATCATGGCCACAGCTTTTGTCAACGGGCGGGTGTTCGTCGGCGACGGCCGGGTCCTGGACAAGGCCACGGTGGTGGTCGAGGGCGAGCGGATCGTCAAGGTCGGATCGGCCAAGGCGGGCCTTCCGGCCAAGGCCAGGCGGGTGCCCCTGGACGGGGCCACCCTCTGCCCCGGCTTCATCGACTGCCACGTCCACCTCTGCACGGACGGCAGCCCTGACCCGATCACCGCCCTGCTCCGCCAGACCGTCCCGGAGACGACCCTCCTGGCCGCCGAGATGGCTCGCCGGACGGTCCTGGCCGGGGTAACCACGGTCCGGGACATGGGCGCCGTCAGCGGGATCGACCTGGCCCTCCGCGCGGCGGTCAGAGCCGGGCGGCTGGTCGGGCCCCGGATGCTGGTCAGCCACCAGCTCATCTGCATGACCGGCGGCCACGGCTGGCACCTGGGCCGCCAGGCCGACGGCCCGGACGAGGTTCGCCGGGCCGCCCGGGAGCAGATCAAGGCCGGGGCCGACGTGGTCAAGCTCATGGCCACCGGCGGAGTGATGACCCCAGGGGTGGAGCCGGGCAGCCCGCAGTTCACCGAGGAGGAGCTCCGGGCCGGGATCGAGGAGGCCCACAAGGCCGGCCGGCGCACCGCCACCCACGCCCAGGGGACCAGGGGCGTCCTCAACGCCCTCAGGGCCGGCATCGACAGCGTCGAGCACGGCTTCTTCCTCGACGACGAGACCGTGGGCCTCATGGTCGAGCGGGGGGTCAGCTACGTGCCCACCCTGGCCGCGGTCCACTTCATCGTGGTCCAGGGCCGGGAGGCCGGGATTCCCGATTACGCCGTGGACAAAGCCACCCGGGCCCGGGAGAGCCACCTGGACAGCGTGCGCCTGGCCCGGGCGGCCGGAGTCAGGATCGGCCTGGGCACCGACGCGGGCACGCCCTTCAACCTGCACGGCCAGAACCTGGTCGAGGCCGAGCTGCTGGCCGCGGCCGGGATGACCCCCCAGGAGGCCCTCCAGGCCGGCACCCTGGTCGCGGCCGAAGTCCTGGGCCTGGAAAAGGAGCTGGGCAGCGTCGAGGAGGGCAAACTGGCCGACCTGGTTCTGGTTGAGGGCAATCCCCTGGAGGACTTAAGCCTGCTCAGCCGGCCCGAGGCCATCCGCCTGGTCATACAGGGCGGCCGGGTCTTGAAGGACGTGGGGGATTAGGCCGGCCAAAGAACCCCCGTCCGATCACGCAGGAGGCCTTAATGACCGATCTGCCCAACCTGGACGACGTCCGCCGGGCCGCCGAGCGCATCGCCGGCCAGGCCCACCGCACCCCGGTCCTGACCTGCGCCGGCCTGGACGAGATGGTCCAAGCCCGCCTCTTCTTCAAGGGCGAGAACTTCCAGAAGGCCGGGGCCTTCAAGTTCCGGGGCGCCCTCAACGCGGTCCTGTCCCTGTCTGAAGCCGAGGCCGGCCGGGGCGTGGCCACCCACTCCTCGGGCAACCACGCCGCGGCCCTGGCCCTGGCCGCCCGGCTCAGGGGCATCCCGGCCCAGGTGGTCATGCCCGACAACTCGCCCCGGGTCAAGCGGGCCGCCGTGGCCGGCTACGGCGGTCGGATCACCCTCTGCCGGCCGACCCTCAAGGACCGGGAGGAGACCCTGGCCCGCATCGTCCGGGAGACCGGGGCCGCGGAGATTCATCCCTACAACGACGCCCGCATCATCGCCGGCCAGGGCACGGCCGCCCTGGAGCTCCTGGCCGAGGTCGACGGCCTGGACCTGGTCCTGGCCCCGGTGGGCGGCGGCGGGCTGATCAGCGGCACGGCCATCGCGGTCAAGGGGCTCTCGCCCCGGACTGGGGTCGTCGCCGCCGAGCCGGCCGGGGCCGACGACGCCTGGCGCTCGCTCCAGGAGGGCCGCATCGTGCCCTCCATCGAACCCAAGACCATCGCCGACGGGCTCAGAACCTCGCTGGGCCCGCTCACCTTCGCCGTGATCCGGGCCAAGGTCGACCGGATCGTGACCGTGAGCGAGGAGGCCATCGTCGCGGCCATGCGTCACGTCTGGGAGCGGATGAAGATCGTCATCGAGCCCTCGGCCGCGGTGCCCCTGGCCGCCCTGCTGGAGAAGAAGCTTGAGCCGGAAGGCCTCAGGATCGGCCTCATCCTCTCCGGCGGCAACCTGGACCTGGACCGCCTGCCCTGGCAGACCGCCGGCTGAGCCGCCGGGATTGAGGGAAGGAATCAGCAGAGCATGAACCTGTCCCGGATCATCACTCGGGCCAGCCGCTGGTTCGGGGCCAAGCCGGCCATCATCTTCGGGGATCAGACCTACACCTACGCCCAACTGGAGGCCTCGATCGACGCCTGGGCCGGCCAATTGCGCCAGCGGGGCCTGGCCCCCGGCGGCCGGGCGGCGCTCTATCTGCCCAATTGCCCGGAGTGGATCATGGCCTACTACGCCGCCATCCGCCTGGGCGGAGAAATAGTGGGCATCAGCCCATTCTACAGGAAGACCGAGGTCCGCTGGCTGCTCCAGGACTCGAGAGCCAGGCTGGTGATCAGCTCCGAGGCCCTCCAGAACCAACTGCCCGACGTCTCGGGCGGGCTGGCCGAGGCGATCCTGGTCGAGGAGGCGTGGCCGCTGGCCGCTTATATAAATGGTCAAAAGCCCATAAAAGAAGGAAGCCAGGACTCGGGTGAGGACACGGCGGTGGTCCTCTACACCGGCGGGACCACCGGCCGGCCCAAGGGCGCCCTGCTCAGCCACCAGAACATCCTCTACACGGCCCAGAACGTCTGCTATCACGAGCGGCTCAGGCCCGAGGACGTCTCGCTCTGCTTCATGCCCCTGAGCCACGTCTTCGGCGGCAACCACATCATGAACTCCGTGTTCTACGGCTGCGGAACAATGGTTCTTCACCCATGTTTCGACCAGGACCGGATCGTCGCCGACATCGAGGGCCACCGGATCACCAGGTTCTACTCCATACCCACCGGCTTCATCCGCCTCCTCCGCGACCCCGGGGCCAGGCGGCGGCTCAGCTCCCTGACCTACTGCTTCTCCGCGGCGGCCAGCCTGCCCGTGGAGATCGTCAGACAGTGGCGGGAGGCCTTCGGCCTGGGCATCCACGAGGCCTACGGCCTGACCGAGACCTCCTCCCTGGTCACCTTCAACCACCTCTACCGCCACAAGATCGGCTCGGTGGGCACGCCGGCCGGCCTGGTCGAGGTCAGGATCGCCGACGACCAGGACCGGAGCCTGCCCCCAGGCCAGGAGGGCGAGATCCTGATCCGGGGGCCGAACGTGATGAAGGGCTACCTCAACCAGCCGGCCGAGAGCGCCAAGGTCCTGCGGGGCGGCTGGCTCCATTCCGGCGACGTCGGCCGGCTGGACGAGGACGGCTATCTCTACATCGTCGACCGGATCAAGGACCTGATCATCAGCGGGGGCCTGAACGTCTACCCCCGCGAGGTCGAGGAGGTCCTCTTCGGCCACGAGGCCGTGGAGGAGTGCGCCGTGGTCGGCCGGCCCGATCCGGAGTGGGGCGAGTCGGTCCAGGCCGTGATCAGACTCAAACAGGGCCGCCAGGCCAGCCCCGAGGAGATCATTGCCTTCTGCAAGGCCAGGCTGGCCTCCTTCAAGGCGCCCAAGAGCGTGGTCTTCGTGACCGAGTTTCCCAAGTCGGGCACGGGCAAGATCTTGAAGCGCGAGCTCAGGAAAAGGCTGGCCTGAGCCTGGGCCAGCCTCCGGCCGGCAGAGTCTTCTGGTAAGGAAACAACCCCGCTCAGCCCGGCCAGAGTTCGATTACCCGAGCAGAGACGCGACCGGGCGGCCCGGAAGATCCGGGCGCCAGGGGCTCAATTGTAAGGGCTCGTGTCCCTGACCGAGTATTTCAGAACCTCGCAATCCTCCACCGACCACGGCCTGGGTACGTAATCGTCCGCATTCCGGCCGTGGCCCAGATGGGGTCTTCCGGCGGTGTCGATGGCTAGGCCGGGATTCCCGCCCCAGTCGACTTCCTCGACGAACCAGACGCCGGCGCGGCGATAGGCGTATCTCAAGGCCATATTGTCGCGCCCCAAACGTCCGTTGTAGGTGAGGTGAGGCCTGTTCAGCCTGTCGGTGGCGATGTCCAGGCCCTCCTGCTGTCCGGCGTCCCGGGCCACCACGGTCTTGGTCCAGACGACCCTGTTCCAGTAGCCGTACTTGAGCCAGCCGTGGGCCCAGTCGCGGTAGACCACGTGAACGTGACCCCGGCCGTCCACGGCCAGTCTGGTGTCCCCGGCGCCGGTCCGGCTGCCGATGCTGGTGGTCCGGTCGAAATAGTTAAACACCCAGACCCCCTGGTTCTTGCGGGCGCAAACGATGTTGGGATGGGAGTTCTGGGTGGGCTCGTTCTTGAAGCTGATGTAGGGCAGGCCTTGGGCGTCCAGGGCGATGTCGGTGTCGGTGCCGGAGAGCCCCAAGCGTTCCACCACCCAGCGCAGGCCGTTCCAGCGGGCGTAATTGATGCCCGTGCCCTCCGGCTGGTCCTGTTTTGTTGACCGGGGCAGGCTGTCCTCACCAGGATTGTCCGGGCTGTGGGTGTAGGAGACGTGGGGATTGCCGTCGGAATCCACGGCAATGGAAGAGCCGCCCACCCGGCCCCTGGCCACCCGTTCCACGACCTGCTTGATCCAGACCCCGTTGGCCTTCCTGGCGTAGCGGCACTCGTTGCCGGCCAGGTAGACCACGTGAATCCGGCCGCGCGCGTCCACGGCCACCCCCGGCTCCTCGCCGCAATCGTTCCTCTGGTCGACGATCTCGTTGATCCAAGCGCGGCCGTTCCAATAGGAGTGCTTCAGGCCGGTGTGGGTCGAATCATAGTGGACCAGGTGTGGATAGTTCCGGCCGTCCACGGCTATCTGGGTATCCACGCCGACGCAGGTGGTCTGGTCCACCACGCTGTTGGTCCAGTGGGGGTTGGGCTGAATGTCGTCACCATCGTCCTGGGCCCGGACCGGGGTTGCCCAGGCCAGAGCGGCAGTAAGCAACAGTGTCGCTAACATGAAGGCCAGATCGGATTTTGAAAAGACGTCCCCGATGTGCCCTGAGCGCTTCATCAGTCCTCCAACTCCTTAATCTAAAACAAAGAAGAACCGGCCTCACAATTGCCCTATCGGCTTTCTGAAGAGGATCCCGTCTCTCTTTTAGCTGCCCTGCCTCCTGACGACCGTTTTTCAACCTACTTTATTCAAAACCATCGCGTCAACTTCTCGCCACAACCACCCGCCCCGGCCAAAGACCATCTACGCCGCCTCCGGGAAGGCTCCTTGCCTCCGGGAGGGCCCGGGTGTTAGTCTCTGATTCGGTGCCGCCCGACCTCGGTGTCGGGCCGAAGTTGCCAGGTCCCTCGGCCTTCTGGGAGCAAAAATATGATATTATGATTTGATGAATCGTTCCCTCCTCGGCCGTGCAGAGCCTCGTCCGAGGCGCAGCAGCGGCCCTTTCTCCCCGAGGAGAGACGGCATGCCCAGCAGAGCGCTCCCTCTGAGGATCGCGGCCCTCGCGCTCTTCGTTCTTCTCTGGCCGGCCTGGGTCGAGGGAACGGTCAGGGTCGGCGTCTACGAAAACCCTCCGCTTGTCTTCACCGCCCAGGATGGAACCATCCGGGGCCTCTACGTCGACATCCTGCGCTCAACCGCCGGCAAGAAAGGCTGGGAACTCGAATTCGTCCCCTGCCCCTGGGCCGACTGCCTGACTAGACTGGACAGGGGCGAGCTGGATCTCCTGGTGGCCATCGCCCGCACCGAGGCCAGGACCAAGCGCTTCAACTTCACCCGCGAGACCGTCCTGGCCAACTGGGGCCAGGTCTATGTCTCCGGGGAATCGGAGATCGAATCCGTCCTCGACCTGCACGAGCGCAGGATCGCCGTGGTCAGGGGAGACGTCTATTACCAGGCCCTCCAGGAGCTCTGCCAGAGGTTCGGGGTAGACTGCCGGTTCCGGGAGGCAGAGGACTACCAGGCCGCCTTGGACCTGGTCAGCCGGGAGGTGACCGAGGCCGGGGTGGTCAGCCGCCTCTACGGCCTGACCCACGAACGCGACTTCAACGTCAAGCGGAGCCCCATAGTCTTCAACCCCACCTCCCTGGCCTTTGCCGCGCCCCTGAACGAACCAAGCGGCCTGCTGGAGGCTCTGGACCAGGACTTGAAGGCCCAGAAGGGCGATCCCGGGTCCGTCTACCATCGCTCACTGAACCATTGGCTGGAAATGGGCGACGGCAAGCCGGTCATCCCCCGCTGGGTGTTCTGGACCCTGGCCGCCGCCGGAGGGCTGTCCGGCCTCCTGTTAACCACCAGCCTGGTCCTGAAAAAACGGGTCGCCCTCAGCACGGCGGAGCTGACGGCCCGCAACGAGGAGCTCAAGGCCGAGATCGAGGAACGCCGTCGGGCCGAAGAGGCCCTGAGAGAAAGCGAGGAGAAGTACCGGGCCGTCTTCGAGCATTCCCGGGACGCCATCTACATCACCACTCCGGAAGGCCGGGCCATCGAGTTCAACCAGGCCACCATGGATATGTCGGGCTACACCAGGGAGGAGATCGCCGGCCTGGATGTCCGGCAGGTCTACGTCGATTCAGAGCAAAGGCGAAAGATCGATGCCGAACTGGCCGAGGACGGGTTCATCAAGGACCGCGAGATTCGCCTGCGGCGCAAGGACGGCAGCGAGGTCATCTGCCTGGACACGGCCGTAGCCTGGCGGGCCGAAGACGGAACCATCCTGGCCTACATCGGCACCCTCCGGGACGTCACCGAGCAGCGCCTGGTCGAAAAGGAAAAGGCCCTGATGGAGGCTCAGCTCCTCCAGTCCCAGAAGATGGAAGCCATCGGGACCCTGGCCGGAGGCATCGCCCACGACTTCAACAACATCCTGGCCGCCATTCTCGGCTACGCCGAACTGGCCCTGATCGACCTACCCCGGCCGCATCCGGTCGGCGACAAACTGGAGCAGGTTCTCAAGGCCGGCCGCCGAGCCAAGGAGCTGGTGCAGCAGATACTCAAGTTCAGCCGCCAGACCCGCCTGGAGCAGTCGCCGACGCGGCTTGGGCCCATCATCAATGACGCCCTCAAGCTTCTCAGAGCCACTCTGCCCACGACCATTGAGATCAGATCGGAACTGGAAGCCCAGTCAGGCTCGGTGCTGGCCGATCCGAGCCAGATCCACCAGCTTCTGATGAACCTGTGCACCAACGCCGCCCAGGCCATGCGGGAGACGGGCGGGGTCCTGAAAATCAGACTGGAGAACGTGACCCTTGATGAACCTTCCGAACCCGGACTGGCCCACCTGGCGCCGGGAGTCTATCAGAGACTGGTCGTCAGCGACACCGGCCACGGCATGGACAGCCGGACCATGGCCCGCATCTTTGAGCCATTCTTCACCACCAAGGCCAAGGAGACGGGGACGGGCCTGGGCCTGGCCTTGGTCCACGGGATAGTCAAAAACCACGGCGGCGCCATAACCGTGGCCAGCCAGCCGGGGCAGGGGACCACCTTCAACGTCTATCTCCCCCTGGCCGGGAAAGCGGCCTCCCCGGACCGGGCCGAGGAGATCGGTTCGATTCCCCGGGGCAGCGAGAGGATCCTCTTCGTCGACGACGAGGAGGTCCTGGTCGATCTGGCCGAGCAGATGCTGGAGATGTTGGGCTACCGGGTCACGGCGGTGACGAGCGGCTCCAGGGCCCTGGAGATCTTCAAGGCCCGGCCCGACGACTTTGACCTGGTGATCACGGATCAGACCATGCCCCAGCTGACCGGTGCGGCTCTGGCCAGGGAGATCCTGCGACTGCGGCCGGACCTGCCCGTGGTCCTGTGCACCGGCTTCAGCGATCAGATTTCGCTCGATCAGGCCGAGCGCCTGGGCGTCCGCCGCTTCCTGATGAAGCCCCTGGCCGTCCGCGAGGTCGCCGAGATGATCAGGGATGTTCTGGGGGAGAAAGGCCCGCCGGGCCGGACCCTCCGGCCCTGAGGCGGCCGGACCGGAGAGCCCGCCGCAATCTCGCCGACATCCGGCTCCGGCCCCGCTCCGCCCGGCGAGCCGGGCCCGGGATTGGGGGGTGGTGGACTCGGCCGAACCGATGATATACTCTGGCCTCCGATGACCCGAGCGTCGCCGGCGCCGGCGAAATCAGGACCGACGAGAGCATTCATGTGGGGCAAGAGGAGCCTTCGGACCAGGATTCTGACCATCGTCGCCGCCCTGACCGCCCTGACCGTGGGCGGGGGGCTGGCTTCCCTGTGGTACAGCTACCAGACCAACTCCTTCCTGAAGACCGTGGTCGAGGACAACCTGGCCGCGCTCCAGGCCGCCGATCACTTGGAGCGGGCCCTGGTCATGCAGAAGGGCTATCTGACCTACTTCTTCCAGGACGGCGACCTCAAGTGGCTGGCCGATCTGGACCAGCGCCACCAGGAGTTCGGGGACTGGCTTAACAGGTCCCGGCAGCGGGCCAGGAGCGAGGAGGAGAGCGGGGTCCTGAAGCAGATCGAGACCCAGTACGCCGAGTTGACCCGGCTCAGGGAGCGGGTCGTGGATCTCTACAAATCCGGCCGGCGCCAGGCAGGCTTCGAGATCCACCAGACGGCCCGGAGCCATTTCTTCAGGATTCAGGAGCTCACCCAGCTCTTTCGCCGCGGGCGCGAGGAACAGCTCAACCGGGCCCGCCAGGAGTTAAGCGCCCGGGCCCGCTACCTGACCGGCCTGGCCCTGGCCGCCCTGCCCAGCGCCGCCTTTTTAGGCGCCTTGCTGGCCTTCATGCTCATCCGCCAGGTCCTGGTCCCCATCCGCCAGCTGGCCCAGGAGACCGATCCGGCCACCGCCGCCGAAAGCGACGTCAACGAGGTCCAGGCCCTCAGCCACGGCGTCAGGAGCCTGATCGAAGACGTCGGCCAGGCCAGGTCCGAACTGGAGGTCAGCCGGGAGCATCTCATCGAGGCGGCCAAGCTGGCCTCGGTGGGCAAGCTGGCCGCGGCCACGGCCCACTCCATCCGCAACCCGCTCACCTCGGTCAAGATGCGCCTCTTCTCCCTGGAGAGGAGCCTCCGCCTCTCCGACAGGAACCGGGAGGACTTCTACGTCATCAGCCGGGAGATCCGCCACATCGACAACATCGTCCGCAACTTCCTGGAGTTCTCGCGCCGCCCGGAGCTGAGGGTCCGGCCGGTCAGCCCCTCCGAGATCGTGGACGGGGCCATCGACCTGATGCGCGACCGCCTGGAGTTGAGCCAGGTGGACCTGGAGCTGAAGCGGAGCCATCGGCTGCCCGCGATCCAGGCCGATCCGGAGCAGCTCAAGGACGCCCTGGTCAACCTGCTGACCAACGCCTGCGAGGCCGTCGGGCCGGGCGGCCGGATCGTGGTCGAGGAGACCCGGAAAAAGGTCGAACAGCTGGGGCTGCAGGCGATCATCCGGGTCAGCGACAACGGCCCGGGGGTGCCCGATGCCCTGCGGGGCCGGATCTTCCACCCCCTCTTCACCACCAAGGACGAGGGCACCGGGCTGGGACTGAGCATTGCCCTGCGCATCATCGGCGAGCACGGCGGCCGCCTGGAGCTGGAGCCCTCCACCGGCCAGGGGGCCAGCTTCGTCGTGACCCTGCCGATCAAGGAGGAGTGATTTGGCCAAGATCCTCGTCGTGGACGACGACGCCCAGCTGAGGCAGAGCTTTGACAAGCTCCTGGAAGAGGAAGGCCATCGCGTCACCTCGGCCGCCTCGGGCGAGGCGGCGGTCCAGTCGGTCGAGGCCAGCCGGCCGGACCTGATCATCATGGACGTCAGGCTGCCGGTCATGAGCGGCCTGGAGGCCTTCAAGGCCATCCGCCGGATCGAGCCGAGGCTGCCGGTGGTCATCATGACCGCCTTCGGCACGACCGACGAGGCCATCGAGGCGACCAAGCTGGGGGCCTTCGACTACGTGCTCAAGCCCTTCGAGATCCCGGACATGCTCGTCCTCATCGACCAGGCCCTCGAGGCCGGCCGGTTCATGCTCTCGCCGGTGAAGATGGATCAGGATCCGGAGACCACGGCCGCGGACGCCATCATCGGCCGCTCCAGGCCGATGCAGGAGCTCTACAAGGCCATCGGCCGGGTCGCCCCCACCGACACCACGGTCCTGATCCGGGGCGAATCGGGCACGGGCAAGGAGCTGGTCGCCCGGGCCATCTACCAGCACTCCCCCAGGGCGGGCAAGCCCTTCCTGGTCATCAACTGCGTGGCCATCCCGGAGACCCTCCTGGAGAGCGAGCTCTTCGGCTACGAGAAGGGGGCCTTCACCGGCGCGGCCAACCGCCGCATCGGCAAGATCGAGCAGGCCCACGGCGGCACCCTCTTCCTGGACGAGATCGGCGACATGCCCCTGAGCATCCAGGCCAAACTGCTCCGCCTGCTCCAGGAGAGGAGCATCGAGCGCCTGGGCGGCCGCCAGCCGATCATGGTCGACGTGCGCATCCTGGCCGCCACCAACCGCGACCTGGAGGCGGCCCTCCAGGAAGGCCGCTTCCGCGAGGACCTTTACTACCGGCTCAACGTCGTCGCCCTGACCCTGCCCCCCCTGCGCGAGAGGACCGGCGACGTGCCCATGCTGGTCGACTACTTCCTCTGGCGCGTCGCCCGCGACCTGGGGGTCCGCAACCCCGGGATCACTCCGGAGGCCCGGCCCATCCTGGCCGCCCACTCCTGGCCGGGCAACGTCCGGGAGCTGGCCAACGCCGTGGAGAAGTGCCTCATCTTCAGCCGGGGCCGGCCCATCGACCAGGAGGACGTGGCCAGGCACGTCATCAGCCAGGAGCACGGCCTGGCCAGCGAGGCGTCGGCGCCGGACGAGGCCGTGCGCAAGTGGGCCCGGCGGGCTCTGGCCAGCGGCGGCGAGAACCTCCTGACCGTCCTGACCGATCACGTGGCCGGCCTGATCATCGCCGAGGCCCTCAGCCTGACCGACGGCAACCGCTCCCGGGCGGCCCAGCTCCTCGGCCTCTCCAGGCCGACCCTCCTGGCCAAGATGGACAAATACGGCCTGAGGACCGAAACCTCGGTCAAGGCCGACTGAACCGGGGCCGGGCCTCCTTGGCCCAGGGCTCGCTTGGGCCCTGGGACAGCGGCCGCGGTGGGGGCTGACCGGGGCGAGATCAAGTCGGAGTTTAGCCACTGGATGGCCAATTCGTGAAGAACACCGGATTCCAGGACTTTATCCCGCGCCGTTTTAATGTTATGCTCCGCTGACGAGTCCGGGAGGAGAAGGCCGGTCCCCGCTCCGCCCTCGTCAGGGGCGGGGGGAGAAGTCTGATGTCAGGCCAGGCGGTCAATCCACTCGGGGATGGATCTCAGGGGCTCAAGCCGCAGTGGCGGAACACTCGACCGACGGCAGATTGCCAGTCTTGAGGCGTCCGGGAATAAATCTGTGACCTTTTCAATTGTCATTCCCGCTTACAATGAGGAAGAATCCATCGAGGCCATCATCCAGAGATGTCTGGCCGCCGAAGAAGCCATCATTAAACAGACTTCGGCGGACGAGGTCGAGGTCATAGTCGTCTCGGACGGCTCTTACGACCGCACGGCCGAACTGGCCCAAGGCTACGTGCCCCGGATCAAACTTATCGCCTACCCGAAGAACAAGGGCTACGGCCGGGCGATAAAGATCGGTTTCAGAGCCGCCCGGGGAGAGCTGGTCTCTTTCCTGGACGCGGACGGCACCTGCGACCCCCTCTACTTCGTGGACATGATCAACAAGCTGGAGCAGACCGGGGCCGACATCTGCATCGGCTCGCGTCTGGGTCCTAATACCAAGATGCCTCGGATCAGGCGGCTGGGCAACCGATTGTGGCGCAGTTTGCTCCACTTTCTCTCGGGCGTCCGCGTCAGCGACACCGCCTCGGGCATGAGGGTCATTCGCCGGAATCGCTTGACCGATATCTACCCCCTGCCTGACGGGCTCCACTTCACCCCGGCCATGTCAGCCCGAGCGGTGATGGATTCCAGCCTGAGCATGGTCGAGGTCGACATGAGCTACGAGGAGCGCCAGGGCAAGTCCAAACTGGCCGTCTTTAGCGACGGGCTTCGCTTCCTCAAGGTCATAGTCTCCTCGGCCCTGACTTACCGGCCGCTGAGGCTCCTGGCCGTCCCGGCCTCGGTCCTGATCATTCTGGCTCTGGCTTACGGCTCCGCGTCGCTCTACTCGTACTTCACCGAGGGCCACGTGCCCCAGAGCGCCATCTACCGCCTTATGTCAGTAGTCGTCTTTGGCGTCAGCGGTCTGCTTCTGATGGGTCTGGCCGTTCTGGCCCAGAAGGCGGTCGCCCTGGCCTTTCGGACTCCGCCGAAAAGGGTCCGGCGGATTTCTGCATTCCTGCGCTGGAGCTTCTCCTGGAGGCTCCTCTTTCTAGCTGCGCCGGTGCTTCTGCTGGCCGGCCTGTTCATCAACCGGGAAACAATCAGGAGCTATTTCCTGTCCGGTACTATCTCCAGCCACTGGTCCGTGGTCGCCGCGGGAGGCTATCTGGTCCTCCTGGGCATGGTCAGCTTCTTCATCGGGGTGGTGGACTACCTCTTCGACCTGATCCGGGAAAGGCTCGAGGTGCTGGAGTCCGACTCCCAGGACCATTGAGCCAGACGCCCCATCAATCCGGTCCCGGGCTCAATCTTCGACCCGGTTCTTGTATTTCTGCCTGGACAGAAAGATCGCCAGGCCAGGGGACCACCTGCTCAACAGGCAGGCGATCCAGTTCATGAAACCGATGTTGGTCACCCTCCGCCGCCTCCTGAGGCCCCGGAGCGTCCTCCTGGCCACTGCCTCGGCGCTGAAGACGGTCAGGCCTTCCTGGTTGCCGCCGGGCACGCCGATCCTGGTCGGAAAAGACGTTCTTATCGGCCCCGGGCTGGAGACGGAGAAAGATATTTTCTTCTTCTGACACTCAACGCTTAGGGTCCGGGCCAGGTGCTCCTGGGCCGCCTTCAAGGCGCCGTAAAGGGCCATGTAGGGCGAGGGAATCTTGGCGGCCATGCTGGTCACGAAGAGGACTTGGCCGCCCTGGTTGACCAGGGGAATGAGGTGCTTCAGCATTATGGCGATGGAGCCGAAGTTGATATTGACGCACTTGAGAATGTCCTCGTCGCTGTTGCGCCAGTGGAGGTTATAAGGGCTGTCGGTGGCGTTGAAGATGATCAGGTCAAGCCGCCCGGCCCGCTCCTTCACCCGCGCCGCCAGACCCGGCCCGTCAATGGGCTGAGCCAGGTCAATGGGCAGCCAGGCCAGCAAGCCGGGGTGTTCGTCCATCAGGTCCGGTCTTGAGCGGCAGAGCCCGATCACCCGGCAGCCATCTTCCAGGAGAAGGCTGGCCATGTGCCGGCCGACCCCCTTGCTCACGCCCGTGACCAGGGCCCAGCGCTCCACGCCCGACCTCCTCTCTGAAAAAGCTTGCCGAACACGCCCTTGGTCAGGATTATGGCCACTCTCTTCAGCCTGAGCCTCATGGGCTCCTTGATGGGAAAGGTCCTCCGGTAGGCGAAGTACTTGAAGACGAAATAGGCCAGGCGGGACAAGGGCAGCTTGGGCAGCCTGAACAGCAGACGCACGATCTCCTTGCGGCGCAGGAAGGAGCAGCGAACCAGGAAGGGGAAATAATCGTGCATCTTCCTGATGCGCTGACCTGACCCGGCCAGAATCGATTCATCGTAGGTGCTGTCAGGGACCAGGTCGAAGTTGCCATCGAAACTGGCCTCCTGGATGCACTGGTCACCCAGCTTGGTGCCTGGATAGGGTTGAAAGACGTGGACAATGGGATTGTCAACTCCAGCTCGGGCGTTCAACTCCACGGTCTTGATGTCCTGATTGAGGTCGCTGCCCGGCAGGCCGATCATGTTCTGGCAGCCCACGATCAGGCCCCGGGCCTTGATGGTCTGCACCGCCCTGATAATGGTCTCGTCGCTCAGGTCTCGATTCAGGCGATTTTTACGATACTCATGATCGCCGTGCTCAATGGCCAGGCTCACCGAGACGCAACCGGCCTCCTTCAACAGATCGACGATTTCTCCGCTCACGAGATTGGCTCTCAGATTGCAGTTGAATGGGACACCGATGTTTTCTCGGTAGAGAACAGAGAAGTTCCTGAGCCACTCCTTTTTGAATGCAAATATATCATCGAGAAACCAGACAAATGAAAGCCGGTAAAGGCTCTTTATCAGAGAGATCTCCGAGACCATTCTCTCCGGGCTCATGAGGCGGACAAACTTGCCGGAATACATCTCATTTATCTTGTAGTTGTAGCAATACGTGCAGCTGTACGGGCAGCCGCGGGAGGTCATGAAGGACTTCATGCCTCCCTCCCTCAAGAAGTAATTGGAATCATAGACAAGACGGCGATCGGAGAAAGGCGACTCGCTCAAATCCAACAGGCTCTGACCCAGAGGGTTCTGGACAATCTCCCCGCCAGGGGTCTTGATCCAGCAGTTGGGGATGTTGAAATCTTTAAGCCCGCCCTCGCTCCAGGCCCCCAACAAGTCCAGGAGGGCCGCCTCGCCCTCGCCCCGGACGATAACGTCGACGCCCTCCTGCTTTATTAAATCCGGGAAAAAGGTGGCGTGCGGTCCGCCGAAAACGCTGACGAAACCAAGACGGGCCTTGAGATCTCGGTTGAGCTGAAGAGCCTTGGTGTGCTCGCCGGTGTGAACACTGTAACCGACCATGTCGGGCGCGAAAACGGCGATTCTGGCCCCGGCGGCCGGGTCGGAAGCGTCGAAAAAGGCGATCTCCAGATCCCAATCGGCGGCATACTTCTCCAGATAAGCCGCCAGGGCCAGGATGCCCAGAGGTTCGGTGTATTGGATGTAGGAAACGAGAGCGAGCTTCATCTCCCCGCCTCCCGGACAGTCAGCGCCTCGGAAGGCCGCCGCATCTCCGGCCCGGGCTCGGCTGCGGTCCAATCTGGATCAGCATTTGGATTTGGAGCCAAAAGAGTAACGGCCCAACTTGAAGAAAAGGGCGGCGCTGCGGTGGGCGTGGCGCAGCAGGTTGATCAAGATCCAGGGCTTCTTGAGGACCACCTTGGTTGTCCGGGCCCTGAGGTAGAATCTCTTGTTCGCTTCCTTGAACAGACGGGCCAAATCCTCGGCGCTGATATTGGGGTGATCGTAAACTGGATCGGTGGAGTAATGATTGTAGGCGGCGTAGTCGGAAATGCGAAGCCGGTTCTCCGCCAGGGCGTGGTAATAAAACTCCGATCCGGGAATGGGGTTGGCCACGGTGAACTGGCAGATGTCCGGATCGATATCCATGGCCACCCGGATCGTCTTTTCCACGGTCTCTAGGGTGTCCCAGATGTGGCCGATTATCATGAACACACAAGAAAAGATGTTGTGCTTCTTGCAGATCTTCACGGCCTCGTAAACCGATTGAATGTTGAGATGCTTCCCGACCCTGCCGAGTATCTCCTCGTCTCCGGTCTCACAGCCGAAGGCGACGAACTGGGTGCCGGCCCTCTTCATCAGGCCGGCCAACTCGTCGTCGAACCTGTCGGCCCTGATGCCGCTGGAAAAGGTCAGCTTGAACTTGTGCCCGCGCTGCAAAATGATTGAACAGATTTCCTTGGCTCGTTTGCTGCTGACGTTGAAGCAGTCATCTATGATGGCGAAGGCGTTGTAACCATACTCCCTGTTGAGATACTCCATCTCTTCGACCACGCTGAGGGCCTGACGGAGCCTGACCTTGCGGCCGAATACTCCTTTATAACAAAAATAGCAATTATAGGGACATCCCCTGCTGGTCAGGACGGAGGCGTCCTTCTGGTGGGGGCTGTAGAACATGGTCTGGGACGAGGTGTACTTCTCGAGGTTGTAGAGATGGCGGGCCGGGTAGGGGTAGTCTTTCAAGGGCAGGCGCGGTTCTCGTCGACTCGTGCTCAGGACCCGGCCGTTGTCCCGGTAATAGATGCTGGGCACCTGAGCCAGGGGTACGCCGTCGACCAGGTCGCACATGGCGTCCTCGCCTTCGCCCACGCAAACCACGTCCACGTCCGGGTTGCGCATGGTCTCTTCGGGCAGGGCGCTGACGTGGGGTCCGCCCAGGACGACCAGACCCGGCCAACCGCTCTCCCTGATCCGGCGCAAGATCCTCGTCGCGTCGGCGTAATAGGTGGTCAGTGTCGAAATGCCGATTAAATCAACTTCCTTCAGGTGGGGATAGATGCTTTCTTCCTCGTCCACCTGCAGGTCAACGATGGACACTTCGTGCCCGTGCTGCTCCAGAAAGGCGGCGATGTAACCCAGGCCCAGCGGCGTGGTCCTGGCCGCGGATATGGAGTGCTCCCGGCAGTAAGGATAGATCAGCAACACTCTCTTGGGATTGTCCCGGTCTTCGACGCTCATTATTTGTCCCAACTCCCCCCGGTCAGCGGCCTTGCCAGACTGGCTGTCTCGTCTTTAACACATCCCGACTGCCTCTTGAAGGCTCCGGCCGGGCCCGACCGGGCCGATTCAGCGGCCCCTCCAGTACAGCGCCCCATAAATCTGCCCCAATCCGTAGAAAATGGGATTGAGCAAGAGGATGGTCCAGACGCGCGGCCAGAGGTCCAGGCGTTGCTCCCGCCGGGCCAGCTTCAGGGCGATGGCCGCCACCGCGCCCAGGTAAACTAGCGGAAAGATGGCCAAGGCCGGGCGCCACAGGGCCAGCGGGCTGGCCAGGAGCCCCAAAAGGATCAGGGGCGGTGCGGCGAACTTCATCCGGAAGTGGTCCGGGTGCTTGCGGATCAGCCAGCTGCGTCCCTTGCCGTAGGTGAAGACGTTCTTGAGCCAGGCCTTGAGATTGGGGCGAAGCTTGTGGAGCACGACCACCCCGCTCAGGAACATGAATCTCCTGCCCGCTCGGCAGAGGCGGTGGTTAAGCTCCGGGTCCTCGCAGATGTTGCCGAAAGCCTCGTCAAAACCGCCCTGGTCCAGGACCGCCTTTCGCTCGTAAAGGATGTTGACCGTGGGGATGTGGGAGACCTCGGTGTCCTTGTCGAGCAGGAGGCCCTGCATCGAGCCGTGGCTGCCCCAGAAGCTGTTGAGAGTGATGGCCAGGGCCTTGAGAAAGGGATCGCTGGGGTCGTGGGCCGTGTTGCCGCCGCCCACGGCCACCAGATCGGGCATGGCCTTCTTGTAGCGCTCGTAGCCGGCGACCAGGCGTTCCAGCCAGTCCGGGGCGACGATGCAGTCGGCGTCGGTGAAGGCCACGTGATCAAAACGACTTTCGCGCAGGCCCACGTTGCGGCTGGGGGCGATGCCCGGTCTCGGGTTTCTGGTCACCTTGAAGTTGGGAAACCTCTGGGCAAACTCCCTGGCCAGGCCAAAAGTGCGGTCCTGAGAGTTGTTGTCCACCACCACGACCTCGAACAGCCCGGCCGGATAGGTCTGTCTGGCCAGGGAGCCCAGGATGTCGGGCAGGTTCTTTTCCTCATTGTAACAGACTACAACCACCGAGACGTGCATATCTTCATCCGGCCCCGGGTAAACTGAAAAGGGCGGCTATGCCTCCGGGCCGCCCGGGCGTTCCGCCCGCCGGATCTTCTCCATTCGACCCGGCGGCACCTTGACCCGGCCGTACCAGTCCGCAGGCGGGGGCGCTCCCTCCCCGGAGGTGGGCCTTTGCCCGCGCCGCCTGTTGGCCAGCGCGTAACGGAAAAAGTTGAGCCCGGCCTTGAGCGAGCGCCAGCCCTCGCCGGGATCCCTGAAGGCCTGACCGAGCTTGTAGAGCAGGAAGCGGGGGCGGAAGTGGAACTTGCGGTAGGCTTGCTCGCAAAAAGACTCGATCTCCTCGGCCGGCAGGCCCGGAAGGTTGAGTACGCAGCGGTGCCCCCCCTCCGGGGTCAGCCATTCCCGGAAATCCTCCACGGCCAGATAGCCCCTGGCCCGGTAATACTCATAGGCGCTGGTGCCCGGATAGGGGATGACCGGGTAGAACTGGGCGCTGTCCGGCTTGATTTCCAGAGCCAGCTGGAGGGTCTTGCGCATGGTCTGCCTGGTCTCGCCCGGAAAGCCGACCATGAAGCAGCCGTGGACCAGAAGCCCGAGTTTTTTGGCGTTTTCGACGAACCGCTTCTGGGTCTTGCCGGTTTGCCCCTTGCGCATGTTCTTGAGAAGAAGGTCGTCGCCCGATTCAAAGCCCACCGCGCAGCAGCGCAGCCCCGCCTCCCTCAAGGCCTTGAGGGGTTCGAAGTCCACGTTGGTCCTCAGGTTGGCGAAGAAAGGCAAGCGCACGCCCCTTTCCCTGGCCAGCCGGGCGAACTCGAGAGCGAAGGAGCGATCGGCCCCGAAGTTGTCGTCTTCCAGGGTTATCTCCCGCACTTCGGGCATGTTCTCCTGGACCCACAGGATCTCGCCCACCAGATGCTGGGGGCTGC
>ENA-OSEO01002437-OSEO01002437.1-sediment-metagenome-genome-assembly--contig:-NODE-2437-length-26404-cov-7.379610_pt1 | contig 26404 bp, 21 predicted proteins | sample MGYA00237883_ERZ534232 | MGnify/ENA metagenome assembly ERZ534232
TGCTACCTCCGCGGGAAACCGTTCAAGGGCTACTGGCATCCCAAGCCCCACCTCATGGTGGATCGGCTTGAATTGACCGAGGCCGATGAGAAACTGGTGCGGCCCGTCATGAATGAACTCCCGGTAAAGGAACGGGTCTGTAATTTCGACGAGGTGGAATTAGGGCTTGACGAACAGAGCGCCCGTCTCGAGGCGCGCCGCTGTCTCCGATGCGATCTCTAAAAACCCAGTGCCACAGGACATCCCCGCTTCAAATTCGGATCGTCGTTTCTTTCTGAAGCCTTAATCCATCCCCCTGGTCCGGATCACTCCGGGCTCAGAGGGCTATTCGACCCGTCATCTCAAAATTGACGAGAAATGATCTGAGAAAGTGGCTGACATCGAAAACAAACTCAAACTATCGGACATCAAAGAGATCTTGCATGCCAAGGTTTTTGCAGGGGAAGACAAGCTGGACATAACCGCCAGGGCAGGCACTGCAAGCGATCTCATGAGCGACATGCTCACAGGAAAAACCATCGGTGTCGTTCTGCTGACGGGCCTCTGCAATGTGCAGGTCATCCGCACCTCTGTCATTGCCGACGTTGCAGCGGTGATACTGGTAAGGGGTAAACGGCCGACCCAGGATATGATTCATCAGGCCAAGGAACACGGGCTGCCGCTCTTGTCCACGCCGTTTACCATGTTTACATCCTGCGGCAGGTTGTGTGCAAAAGGACTTCGGGGCGTTGAAGAGAAGGCGCCCGCCCCGGCCGTTCCTCCCTATGGGTGCTGATGGCCGGCCATAGGTTTCTCCATTCAGGGATTTCCAGGATACCATATAGGCAACCCATTCCCCTTCCTCTCAACAGATGGGAAAGGAGACAGTTCCTGGGCCTGGCTGTTGATATATTCCAGAAGTACAGGCAAACCATCGTTCCATGCGTCATTTTATGGTGCGAAATTGAAATTCTTATCAGAATTTGTGACACCAGGGGGCCTGCTCAAGAAGTACACGGTCAAAGCCAGAGACTTCGTGAAGGCCGGGGAAGGATCTATTCGGATTCAGAGATTCCTCAAATTTATCGGGTTTGATGCCGGCCTCATCCGTCGCATTTCCATCTGCGCCTATGAAGCGGAAATGAATGTGGTCATGCATGGCGGAGATGGTGAACTGAGCCTGTTGGTGGACCCGAAAAAGATTATTCTTGAAGTCGCGGACAACGGCCCCGGAATCGCAGACATTGAACTGGCGCTCCAGGAGGGATACTCCACGGCCTCGCCGGAGGATAGAGAAATGGGCTTTGGCGCCGGGATGGGCCTCCCGAATATAAAGAAAAATGCCGATTCCCTTGACATCCGGTCAGGCAACGGACAAGGCGCCCATCTGACCATGTATTTTGAGGTACAGACCGGATGATTGCCAAAGCAGCGCAGGACAGGGAACCCGTGCGGTATGTGCAGATCAACGAGTCTTTATGCAACGGTTGTGTCCTCTGCATGAAGGCATGCCCTACCAAGGCCATCCGCATTAGGGAGGGGAAGGCCCGCATGGAGGGCGTCTGCATTGACTGCTGTGAATGCGTTCGTGTCTGCCCGAGAGGGGCCATCCAGGCCATTACCTCTAAAAACCTCGACTTCACGGATAAAGAGAATATCATCGTCAGCCCGTCCACGGTTCTTTACTCGCAATTCGGAGAAGACGTTCTGCCCAATGATGTCCTCCTGGGCCTCAAGCGGATGGGATTCGGCTATATCCACGATCAATCCTACACCAGCGAAATCTTCAATCTGGCCGTGGAGCTCTATATCAAAGAAAACCGGGACAAACCGGATGCCCCCCTCCCCTTCATATCGCCTGTCTGCCCGGTCGTGGTCAGCCTCATCGCCTACCGTTTTCAATCCCTTCTGAAACACATCCCACCCCTGATCACCCCGCGGGAGATTGTGGCCAGGGAGGGCAAGAAGCGGTTGGCCGCACGACACGGCCGCGATGCAGAAGCCTTCAAGGTCCTCCACATCACGCCGTGCCCCTCCAAGATGATCTGCATGAAAGAATCCATCCTGCAGGAGCATTCCTATCTGGATGCCGCCATCGGGATCAACACCATTTACGGGGAGCTGAAAAAAAATATTCATGATGTGGAGGATGATATCGTCCTGCACCATTCCGGCGGCATCGGACTGAGCTGGGGCATGTCCGGGGGAGAGATTTCCGGGGTGGAGCTGAATTGTCTGGCGGTCTCGGGCCTCCAGGAGACGATCCGTTACCTGGAAAAGATCGAGATCGGCCTTCTCGGGGATATCGATTATGTGGAATTCCGGGCATGCACCGAGGGGTGTCTGGGAGGGCCGTTCACGGTCATGGACAAATATCAGGGGAAAAGACACCTTCAAAAGCTGGTCCGGATGTTCGGTGTGGAAAAACAGGTCAAGTACGGGTACGTGAAAAAGCTCTATGACAAGGGATGGTTTTTCACCGATAAGAGGGGATCTCATAAAGAGGCCATCACGCAGCTCTCTGCCGTTGAAATCGTCAGCGGGATTGAAAGGCTGAAGCGGATCGAGGAAATCCTTAAGCTCCTCCCGCGAAAGGAATGCGGGGCCTGCGGCTGCCCCGACTGCACCACCTTTGCAGAAGATGTGGCAGACGGAAAAGACTACATTCAGAGCTGCATTTTCTGGCGAGATCAAAAGAAGAAGGGGGATCTTGGACCTGATGAAGCCCGGCGCTCACCGCAGGGTTAAGCAGGGCCATCACAATGTCACCGGTCGACGGTGGGGACGCGGACAGTCGCTATTCCTGATCGTTTCCAGGATGAGAAAGCTCCGAACGGAACAGGATGCGCGTCATACGAGGCCGGAATTCCTTCTGGCCGAGGGTGGATCTGTCGAGACGCTTCAGGGCATAGAAGGTAACGCCGATGCCGACACAGCCCCCGACAATAGAGGCAAGCGTCCCATTCATGTGCAAGACCCCGGCAAAGGCCCCCCCTAAAACAGCGCCTGCGATGAGGGCCGCCACAGGAAGAAGGTAGACAAGAAGGGAGAGGATGAGGAATGAGCCGCCGGGGATGCTGATCTCGATGCGATCCCCCTCCCGGGCGCCCAGATCGTTGGCTACTTCGATGGTCATGTCTTTGCCCGAGGCCTCGTGGCAGGATCCCCGCGATTGACAGGTTGCGCAGGCAGAGGATTTCTCAACCCTGACCATGGCCCTGAGGCCGGACACCCCCTCGACGATGCCCTGTTCAGTGATCATGAAAATCCCGTCCCGTCAAAAATGTCCACATGAGATTTGACAACACCCTCTGTTTCGGGTTAAAAAGCGCACACCATAAGTGTCTAACGCGGGTCACCCCCGCAACCCAAGGGTGCCCAGGTTTCGGGTTTAAAGGTTCAGGGGTTTAGGGTTTAACTCGGAACCCGGAACCTTTGAGCGTTTACAGATTTTCTTGCTTTTTGTGACAGAAAACTGGGAGATAAGGTACTAAAGTGTCTAAAGTTCAAAGCTGAAAATCCGGTGAACCCGACAAACCCAATGAACCCAATAAACTCCATCATCCAGTATCCAGTTTAACATCAACAGACCCAAAAGCAAACCCGATTTCGTGAAATCATGACCGATATATTCAAAGTACCCGCGTCTGAAATTGAAAACCGCATTGCCCGCGTTCAAGCCCGATTGCAGGAAGCGGATATGGACGCCCTCCTGGTCGTCCAGAGGGTGGACCTCTTCTATTTTTCCGGGACCGCCCAGAACGGGTTCCTCTTTATCCCGGCCGAGGGGTCCCCGCTCCTCCTTATCCGGAAATACATGCCCCGGGCCCGGATGGAGTCCTCCATCCGGAACATGGTGGAAATCCGATCTCCCAAGGAGGTCCCCGGCCGTATCGCCGATTTCTACGGGGGCCTTCCCCGGACCATCGGTTTTGAATGGGACGTGATGCCGGTCAACGAGTTCGCGTTTTACCAGAGCCTGTTCCCTGAACAGCGCTGCGTGGACGGCTCCCCTCTCATTCTCAAGACCCGGATGATTAAATCCCGGTGGGAGATCCTCCAGATGGAAAAGACCGCCCGCATCTCGGCCAAGACCTTTGAGTACATCCGGAATACCATCCGGCCGGGGGTTACGGAGATGGAATTCGGCGGCATGTATGAGGCCTTTGCCCGGAAGATCGGCCATGCAGGGAAACTGCGAGTGAGGGATTATCAGACCGAAGGATATCCCTGGCATATCCTGAGCGGGGTCAGCGGCGGCATGGTGGGTCTCCTCGACTCCCCGGCCAGCGGTCAGGGGACCTCTGCGGCCTTTCCCGTGGGCGCGGGGAACCGGAAGCTCTGCGCCGATGAACCGATCATGATCGATCTTACCCTGGCGGCCAATGGGTATCACATGGACGAGACCCGCATGTTCGCCATCCATTCCATGCCAAAGGAGGCATTAGACGCATCCCTTGCCATCCTGGGAATCCACAACGAGATCCTGGACCATGTGAAACCGGGGATTACCATCAAGGACCTCTTCGATCTGGCCAGGACAAGCGCGGAAAGGCGGGGGTACGCCGATCCCTATCTGGGTCCCCCCGGATACAAGGTCCAGTTCATCGGCCACGGGATCGGCCTGGAGTTGATCGAGCAGCCCATCTTGAGCGTCAAGGAGACCACCCTCCTCGAACCTGGCATGACCTTCGCCCTGGAGCCCAAGATGGTCTTCAAAAACCGGTTCTCGGCAGGGATCGAAAGCGTCTTCACCGTCACCGAAACCGGCCACCGCCTCATCAGCCAGGTGCCCGTAGAGGTCTTTATCTGCTGACATCCACTTGATTGTCCGCCCTCTCAACCGGATCCCAGGACCGGCGTGGGGGTCCCTTAAGCCTTTCCCAAAACCTTCTTAATAAAGATTGACATATCTATGTAGATTGATATTAAATTAAAATCAATAGGTATACTGATTCTCAGTAAGGAAACCCATCCAAAATCGGTCTCTGAAGGAGTGCGGAGAAATGTCCAAGTCAAAGAGCAAAGCGATCAGGTTCACGCACATCAATTTGGGAAATTGGCGCAATTTTGCACATGTGGATGTGGACTTGCAGCGTCGCGGATTTCTTATTGGGCCAAACGCATCGGGAAAATCGAATTTCCTGGATGTGTTTCGTTTTCTGTCTGATCTCGTCTCTGTGGGCGGTGGTTTTCAGGAGGCTGTACGCAACCGGGGAGGCGTGTCCCGTCTTCGCTGTCTTGCTGCACGTCAGTACTCGGATATCGTAATCTGTGCTCAGGTGGGGAGCGATGAAAATCCTCGCGTGTGGGAGTATGAGCTGCGTTTCAACCAGGATAATCTAAGGCGGCCAACGATAAAAACAGAAAGGGTTGCGAAAGACGGCACGGATATCCTGAAGCGACCCGATAATCAAGATAATCTTGACCCTGAACGATTGAAACAGACCTATATTGAGCAGGTGTATGCCAATCAGTCTTTTCGAGAGATGGCCAGCTTTTTCACAACGGTTCGGTATCTCCATATCGTACCTCAACTGGTGCGCGACCCGGATCGTTCGATTGGGCGGCGAGAAGACCCTTTTGGGGGAGATTTTCTTGAGCATATTGCAGGGACCCCTGACAAGACGCGGAGTTCGCGTCTTAAACGAATTAGGGATGCCTTGCGGGTGGCGGTTCCTCAACTCAAGGAACTGGAATTATGGCGGGATGTGAGAGGCACACCGCATCTGCGAGGAAAACACGAGCACTGGCGGCCCCAGGGTGCATGGCAGACAGAAGATCAATTCTCGGATGGTACGCTTCGGCTCTTAGGTCTGCTTTGGGCCGCATTGGACGGTTCCGGACCTCTGCTCCTGGAGGAACCTGAGCTATCCCTTCATCCTGAGGTGATTCGTTTCATCCCGCAGATGTTTGCGCGGATTCAGGCCCGTTCCGGCAGGCAGGTCTTAATCAGCACGCATTCGAGCGATCTTCTGCGTGACGAGGGCATCGGCCTGGATGAAGCGCTTCTGTTACAGCCAAGCGGTGAGGGAACAACCGTTCACACAGCCGCCAGTTTTTCTCAAATCAAGGCACTTCTGGAAGAAGGGATGAGCCTTGCTGAGGCTGTTATCCCAAGGACCCGTCCTGCAAACGTGGAACAGCTCATGCTTTTTGGAGAATAGGCAGATATCATGCCGGAAGATATGGTTATCTCTGGGGCCGTGGAAGGAATGGTGGACGAGGCGGTGCTGCGACGGCTCGTGAAGGAGACAGGGGCTCGGGTGGGGCCGATATACGGAAAAATCGGCAAGTCCTTTCTGATGCAAAAGATTGCCGCATACAATCAGGCGGCTCGATTTGCCCCCTGGATTGTGCTCATTGACCTGGATCACGATGGTGACTGTGCACCTCCTTTCATCAGGTCTTGTCTGCCGGATCCCGCCCCTTATATGTCCTTTCGTGTTGCGGTCAGGGAGATCGAGTCGTGGGTTATCGCGGATCGTGAACGGCTGTCAAAATTTCTGAGTATCGGCGTCTCCCGGATTCCCCATAATCCTGAAGCATTGGATAGCCCTAAATCGACGATGGTCGACATGGCGAGGCACTCCCGCCGGAGGGACATCCGCGAGAACATGGTCCCGCGCCCAGGCAGCGGCCGAAAAGTCGGGCCTGCCTATGCCTCGATTCTGATCGAATTTGTAAGAGACTCCAGGAGAGGCTGGAGACCCTATATTGCAGCCAAGTCATCGGACAGCCTGAATAGGTTCATGACGCGCCTGGAACAGCTTACTCAAGGTAAGGCATGAGCCCAAAGCCGGTCAATCTTTCAATTGAGCTGGTCGAGCGGACTCTTTTTTTCGTTCGCAGACAAATTTCAGTTGACAGAGGACGAGTTCCAAAGCTTGAAATCACAAATCGTGATTTCAAGTTGGGGCGGCTCTCGCGGGGCGAATCCCTATGCATTCACTGAGCAAGGGGTTACAATGCTCTCCAGTGTATTGAGGAGCAAGCGGGCCGTCCAGGTCAATATTCAGGTTATGCGAACATTTGTTCAATTAAGACAAATGCTGGCCGTGTACAAAGACCTCGAACGCAAACTAACGGCCTTAGAGAAAAAATACGATGAGCAGTTCAAGATTGTCTTTGACGCCATCCGCGCCTTGATGACGCCCCCTGAGAAACCACGCACGAGGATCGGCTTTGAGGTCAAGGAAGGCCGTGCCGCCTATGGCAGGAAAACGAGGAATTGAGGGATTAAGCAAACAAGAACAAATGCATCGCTCCTGACAAAACACCACCACGAAAGGACCTTCTACGGAGATCAAGTTGAATTAACTCCTTTTCGAGGACGAAATGGCACCCATCGCAAGCGGCATCCATGATAATCATAAGCGAGGCCTGGTCGGCGAGTTTCTCAAGGCCAAGACCCTGAAAGGCGCCGATCTATCCATTGTCTCGGCCTATTTCACCATTTATGCCTTTGAGGCCCTCAAAGAGCAACTCCTACGCATCAACCACCTCAATTTCCTCTTCGGCGAACCCGGCTTTATCCGCTCGCTTGACCCAGACAAAACCGCCACAAAATTCTTCCGGATTGTCGACGAACATCTCGAACTGGCCAAACGTCTGAAACAGAAGCAGGTTGCGAAGGAGTGCGCTGCCTGGATCCGGTCAAAGGTGGACATCCGGTCGGTCAAACGGAGCAACCTACTCCACGGAAAAATGTATCATGTCAACAATGCCGGGATCCACGATGCCATACTTGGGAGCTCCAATTTCACAGTCAAAGGCCTTGGGCTTGGCGAAAGGAATAATATTGAACTGAATCTTGAAGTGAACGACAGGCGGGATCGAGAAGATCTCAAGGCTTGGTTTGAAGAGATCTGGGGAAATGAGAACCTGGTTGCAGATGTCAAAGATGAGGTGCTGCTTTATTTGGAGCAGCTCTATCGGAATAATCCCCCGGATTTTGTTTATTACAAGACCCTGTACCACCTATTTGAAAGGTTCCTCGCAGACCAGGAGAGGGAAGGTTTGGTTGTTCAGCAAAACCAACTGGTCGACACTGTCGTATGGAACATGCTCTATGAATTCCAGAAAGACGGCGTGAAGGGGGCCATCAATAAAATCCAGACGCACGGAGGGTGTATACTCGCAGATAGCGTCGGGCTCGGTAAGACATTCGAGGCACTGGCTATTATCAAATATTTTGAATTGCGAAACCACAGGGTTCTGGTCCTCTGTCCCAAAAAGCTGCGGGAAAACTGGACCGTGTACCAGGCCCAGAATGTGAGTGATCTGAATCCGCTCCTTAATGACCGGTTCAGCTATACGGTTCTCTCTCATACCGATTTGAGCCGCGACCAAGGCTGTTCGGGCGATATTAACCTTGCAACCATCAACTGGGGGAATTTCGACCTCGTAGTGATCGATGAATCTCACAACTTCCGAAACAACACCCCCGGCAAGAAAGATGAAGAAGGGAATTTGATACGGAAGAGCCGTTACCAACGCCTGATGGAGGATATTATTCAAAGCGGCGTCAAGACCAAGGTCCTCCTCCTCTCCGCGACACCGGTCAATAATACCCTTCAGGACTTGCGGAACCAGATATATTTCATCACAGAAAACCAGGATGATGCCTTTCACGCCCCTTTCGGCATATCCAGTCTTAAGGACACCCTTGCCGCTGCACAGCGCACATTTACCAAGTGGGCTGAGACGAGGGAAAACCGAAAGACCCAAGACCTCTTGGATAGACTCAGCTCTGCATTTTTCAAGTTGCTGGATGAACTGACGATTGCCAGGTCCCGGAAGCATCTGCACAGATATTATCAAGAGAGCATTCACGAGTTGGGCCGGTTTCCCAAAAGGCTTAAGCCCATATCTCTGTCCCCGACCATAGATACCGAGCACAAATTCCCCTCTTATGACGAGTTGAACAATGAGATATCCAACTATCAACTTTCGCTTTTCAACCCGTTCAAATATGTCATGCCGGAATACCAGAGCCGTTATGAAGACTGGTCAATCCCCAATTTCAGCCAGCAGGACCGTGAGAATTATCTTATTGGCATGATGAGGGTCAATTTTCTCAAGCGCCTGGAAAGCTCGGTGCATTCATTCAGGCTGACAATGAAACGGACCATAGACAAGATCTCGGATCTTGAATCCCAAGTCCACGCCTTTGAAAAGCTCAAGCAGGACCGTCCGGATGTTACGGTGGATGATTTCAGCGACATAGACCCGGATGATGAAGACCTCCAGGCCGCCTTTGTTGGAAAAAAGCTTAAATTCAGCCTTGAGCATATTGATATTCAGAAATGGAAACAGGATCTCAAGCAGGATAAGGATCAGTTGCAGCTCCTGTATCTTGCGGCGAAAGATGTAACAGAAGCACGCGATGCCAAGCTGAACAAACTGGGAAAATTGATCGAAAACAAGGTATTCAATCCGACCCTTACCAAGACCGGGAGGGGGAATCGTAAGGTCTTGATTTTCACAGCCTTTGCAGATACGGCCGAATACCTCTATGACGCCCTCAAAGAATGGATTGTAAATGACCTTGGCCTTCAGATGGCCATGATTTCAGGCGGTTCGAGGGCGAATCAGACAACATACGGAAAGAACGAGTTTGGTCATATCCTGGCCCATTTCTCCCCCTTTTCAAAAAGACGAAGCAGCATGTCATCGCTTCCACAAGACAAAGAGATCGATATCTTGATTGCCACAGATTGCATCTCTGAAGGCCAGAACCTGCAGGATTGCGATTATCTTATCAACTATGACATCCATTGGAATCCCGTCCGCATTATCCAGCGCTTTGGCCGAATCGACAGGATCGGCAGCATCAATGACGAGATCCAGATGGTCAATTTCTGGCCAACCGATAATCTGGACAATTACATCCGGCTCAAAACCAGGGTTGAGGCGCGTATGGCCCTGGTCGATATCACGGCGACCGGGGAGGACAATCTTCTGGATCGGGTCAAGGACCTTGTGGAAGACGAGTTGACCTACCGTGACAAGCAGCTCCTCCGCCTGAGGGAAGAGGTGCTCGACCTTGAGGACTTTGACGAAAACGTATCTCTTAATGAATTCACCCTGGATGATTTCCGCGTCGACTTGATGCGATATATCGAAAACAACCGCAAGCGGCTTGAGGAAGCGCCGCTGGGGCTTTATGCCGTAGTGCCGACCCATCCGGTTTACCCCATCATCCGGCCAGGCGTTATATTCTGCTTCAAACAAAAAGGGGACAGCTCAGGGAACGAGAAGGTCAATCCTTTGCAGCCCTATTTCCTTATTTATCTTTATGACAGCGACCGCGTTGTCCGCTATAATTTCGCACAGCCCAAACAGATATTGGAGATACTGCGGATGCTTTGCGCTGACAAAGCCACCCCCTATGAAGAGCTGTGTAACCTGTTCGATCAACAGACAATGAATGGCGAGGACATGAGCCAGTATGACGGGCTTCTCGATGCCGCCATAAAGGCCATAGCGGGGAGTTTCAAGAAGCGGACCCTCGGCAACCTGCTCTCAGGACGCGACGGGGTCCTCTCCGATCAAAGCAAACAGGCATCCTCCGCTAATGATTTCGACCTCATGACATGGATCGTGATAAAATGAGAGTGTCTACCCAAGATCTCAAATCGACGATTGTTCAGTCTCTGGAGGCATTCGAAAAGGGCTCGTTACGTGCCAATGCAACGCAGTTGTTCAACACCCTCGGCTACATGAGTGAAAAGACAATCGAATTATCTCCCAATACCCCGGATAACTTTCTGAATGAGATTGACCCGCACAACCGGCTGCGAAGGGACAAGGCCCTTCTTTCACAGTGGCAAAGCGCCGACATTATCTTCCAGATTACCGGGGAAGAGATCAAGACCAGCGGGAGCAGCCAGGCTTCTTTCAGGTTTGATCCCCACGCAAAAATTGACAACAAAATCATCAAGTCTTATCTGTTCCTTGCCCTTGAATTAAAGATCGGACACTACACCCGAACAGACCTCGCTACCATCACCCGCGAAATCAACAAACTCTTTCTCATGCCTGTGCTGATCCTTTTCAAGTGTGGAGAGACCCTGACGCTTTCCGTCATCAACCGCCGGCTTCATAAGCGCGATGCGTCCAGGGATGTCCTCGAAAAAGTGACGCTGATCAAAGATATCCGCTTTGACAACCCCCACCGCGCCCACATCGAGATCCTGTTTGAGCTGTCATTCGACAATCTTTACGAACACTATCGATTCTCGAACTTTGTTGCGCTTCACCATGCCTGGCAAAAGACCCTCGACAGCTCCGAACTGAACAAACGGTTTTTCCACGAGGTGGCCAATTGGTATTTCTGGGCCATTCAGAACGTCGCATTCCCCAAAGATGCAGGAACGGATGTGCAAGTCCGAAACGCCACGAGCGTCATTCGCCTGATAACGCGCCTGATTTTTGTCTGGTTCATCAAGGAAAAGGGACTGGTTCCGAATGATCTCTTTGACAAAGCACAATTGGACTTGCTTCTCAGGTTTGAAGACCCGAATCAATCCACCTATTATAAGGCCATATTGCAGAATCTATTTTTTGCGACCCTCAACCAGGAGATGAACATACCAGTCAAGCCCGATAACCGGAAATTCCGTCATCAGGCCAAAGAGAAAGGCGGACGGGACCAGCATTATATGATTCATAATGTCTACCGTTATGAGCGTTACTTCAGGAACACTGTTGAGGCGATCCAGCTCTTTTCGACGATACCCTTTATGAACGGCGGTCTTTTTGAGTGCCTCGACAGGCCCGAAAAGGACAACCCCAAGGAAATCCTCCGCATTGATGGTTTTTCGGACCGGGTTGACAATGAACTGGTTGTGCCTGATTTCCTGTTCTTTTCACAAGAGCAGGATGTGGATCTAAACGAAAACTACGGGACCAAGAACAAACGGTACAGGGTTCGGGGGCTGCTTGACATCTTCCAGAGCTACAAGTTCACCATCAATGAAAATACGCCCATTGAGGAAGAAATTGCCCTGGATCCCGAGCTGTTGGGCAAGGTTTTTGAGAACCTGTTGGCTGCCTATAACCCGGAGACCGGCGCAACTGCCAGGAAACAGACGGGTTCTTTTTACACGCCCAGAGAAATCGTCAATTACATGGTGGATGAGTCGCTCACCGCGTACCTTACGTCAGCGTTGATCCGACGTCATGAATCCCAGACGACCTTTGCCTCAACTATGCCCCCTTCACAATCGGATATTTTAGGCAGGACGCCTCCCCAGCAAACCAGAATTGTCCCGGAGTCGGTCAAGCTGACTGACAAGCACAAGAAGACAATAGAAGAAAATGTGCGGCAGCTTTTCGCCTACACAGAAGAGACGCCCCCATTTGATAATAAGGAAATCCTGTGGTTGATCGAGGCCATTGACAACGTCAAGATCCTGGATCCGGCCTGCGGTTCCGGCGCATTTCCCATGGGGATATTGCACAAGCTGGTTTTCATACTCGGGAAGCTCGATCCGGGCAACATGCTCTGGAAGGCAAGGCAGATTGACAAGGCCAACGAGATACCCGACAGCACCATTCGGGAGAAGGCCATCGAAGATATTGAACAGGCATTTGAACGAAACGAACTCGATTACGGCCGCAAACTCTATCTCATAGAAAACTGCATCTACGGCGTGGATATCCAGCCCATTGCGGTTCAGATTGCCAAACTGCGGTTTTTCATCTCGCTCGTCGTGGACCAGAAAATCGACAATGGCCTGGAAAATAGGGGTATTATTCCGCTCCCCAACCTGGAAACCCGATTCGTAGCAGCCAATACCCTGATCGGGGTTGAAGGACCAAAGCAGAAGAAGCTCCCTAATCTTGAGATTCGGGCGGGCATCGAGAAGAAACAAAGGGAACTTGCTGAGGTACGGCGAAACCATTTTGTGGCACGGACACTGAAAACCAAGACAAAATGGCGCGAGCGGGATGCCCAGCTCCGCGCCGAAATCAGCGACCTGCTCAAAAAGGAAGATTTCCCGCCTGAAACGACGATGAAACTTGCCTATTGGGACCCCTACAACCAGAACGCTTCGGCGGATTTCTTCGACCCGGAATGGATGTTCAACATCTCCAGCGGCTTTGATGTGGTGATTGGGAATCCGCCCTATGTGCGCCAGGAAAAAATCAAAGAACTGAAGCCCGCATTGAAAGGACTGTACGAGTGCTATACCAGTATGGCCGACCTGTATGTCTATTTTTACGAGCGGGGCTTCCAGGCCCTTAAACCGGATGGAATTCTTACATACATCTCTTCAAACAAATTTTTTCGGGCAGGCTACGGGAAGAACCTGCGAAAGTTCCTAAGCGACAGGGCATACCTCTACCAATTGATAGATTTCGGTGATGCACCGGTTTTTACCTCTATCGCCTACCCAAGTATCATCATCTTGCGAAAGGCAAACGGAACATATGGAACACCGGGGGACACTCAAAAGGATGTAAGGGCCTTGAACTGGGAGCCTGGACCTGCCATCGAGGAGTTTCCCGCTGTTTTTGAGGCGAACAGTTTCCGCATATCACAGAAAGAATTGAGTGAAGATGGATGGCGGCTTGAATCACCTGGCGTGCTAAGGCTCTTGGACAAGCTGAAAAAGGCTGGAAAGCCCCTGGGAGAATATGTCAATGGACGTTTTTATTATGGAATAAAGACTGGCTTAAATGAAGCCTTCGTAGTGGATCGTATTGTCCGAGATCGCCTGATCGCCGAGGATGGCGCATCGGCCGAACTCCTTAAGCCGTTTCTGCGCGGACGGGACGTTAAACGTTGGCGAATAGATTTCGCGGACCAATACGTTATCAAAATCGAATCGTCGAATAATGAGCAGCACCCCTGGTCTGGAAAGTCCACGGAACAGGCAGAAAAGATATTTGCGAAAACCTACCCTGCAATCCATCGATGGTTTCAGACTTTTCGAGAAAGGCTCATTAAGAGGGATGATCAGGGTGACTATTTTTGGGAGCTAAGGTCCTGTAAATATTGGGGTGAATTTGACCAGCCAAAAATCGTATATCCAAATATATGCAAACAAAATGAGTTCGCCTGGGATGAAGAGGGCTACTTAACCAACCAAAAGGCATTCATTATTCCCGGAACAAACAAATTCTTGCTTGGCGTTTTAAATTCCGCCATAGTGATGTGGCTGTTCACAAAGCTGCTCGCAAAGCTCCAAAATGCGTTTTATGAACCGAGTGCCATTTTCATGAAGGATTTCCCAGTCCCTTTGTCTGAATCCGGGCTGAAACACAAGGTTGTGAACATCGTCGATCAGATCCTTAACTCTAACCAAAGCAATTCGACGGCCTTTATACTTCCCTTGGAAGCTGAAATAGACGCCCGCGTGGCTCATCTTTACGGTTTAACCGAAGAAGAGTATTCATTGATTCTGAATGAACTGAAACCGCCCGACCCTTTCCGTGTGGCCGCGCTCAATTTCTATCGGGATATCGCAAGAGGAGTCCTAAGATGAAAGGCAAACTCTCTCTGTTCTCTTTTAGATCGAAGAATTTCAAGGCTATTCAGGACAGCAAAACAATTAAGTTTACCCCCCTGACGGCCTTCATCGGCAACAACGGATCAGGCAAGAGCAGCATTTTCGAAGGGCTGGAAACCTTGCAGACGCTGGCGCTCCACGGACTGGATGCGGCTATGCTCCCTTGGCATGGATTTGAGTATGTCTGGAATCACTCAAGAGAACACAAGCCGAGATTTTCGGGTAGCAGACAACAGGCATCCAACCCAATGATGTTTGGAGTTCAAGCCCTTTTGGAGCGGAACCTCAGTCTAAAAATCAGAGTGGAGATGGAAATCTCAGCCGATTCCAATTTTGACAAAGTTTTTTTTCAGAAATACAAGACATCCTATCAGTCAGGAAAACTGGCGGAGAGTCCAGAATATATCTCCAACGGCCAGATATCCGATGAAAATCTGAAAGTGTGTGTGGAAGATTGGCAATTTCTCCGACTTGTCCCTCAGTTCATGACCGAACCCATACCCCAGAAACGAACCCTTGGCAGAATCAGGCTGAACAAAGATGGTTCAAATATTGCCGAGTATTTGCAGTCCATCAGGGACCAGGATGTCCCGGCCTTTAATGGAATTGTGGAAGCGCTCAAGGTTGTCTTGCCTTTTGCCATTGACCTTCAGCCTGTGATCACTTCGGAATTGGAGCGAAAAGTGTATCTGGCCTTATCCGAGGAACGTATTTCTCAAAAACTGCCAAGCTGGCTCATTTCCACTGGAACGCTCAGGATTCTTGCCCTGCTGGCCCTGTTGCGGGCCCCCAATCCGCCGCCTGTCATCATCATAGAGGAGATCGAAAACGGCCTCGACCCTCGAACGATTCATCTTCTCGTCGATGAAATTCAATATTTTGTTGAATCGGGCCGGGGACAGGTGATTTTTACGACCCATTCACCTTATCTACTTGATTTATTGCCCCTTTCATCCCTGATTTTGGTGGAGCGGATTGATGGCGAGGCCTCCTTCACCCGTCCCGCAGATCAAAAAGGGGTGCAGGATTGGGCTAAGCGCTTTAGCCCGGGCCAGCTCTATACGAGCAATAGACTGAGCCGGAGACCAGTCGCATGAAGATCGGCTTTATTGTGGAATGTGGACCCCAAGGGGCGGAAACACAGGTCATCCCTTTTCTCGTGAGGCAATTGTGCCCGGATATCGAAGTTGATGTGATTCCGTTGGAAAAAAAGCCCCGATTGATCCATGAATGTGGGGAGTGGGCGGCCGGCCTGCTTGAAGAGGGCTTTGATCGAATTCTGATTATCTGGGATCTGTATCCTGCCTGGCGTGAATTAGGGATCAGACCATGCAGACGGGAGGACCGTGAGGCAATCTTTCTTTCCCTGGATAAGGCCGGGGTCAATAAGTCACAAATTGAGACGAAGATAGCGTTAATCTGCATTCAGGAGGAGTTGGAGGCATGGCTCATTGCAGATGGCCGTGCATTATCTTCCGTTCTCTCAACACCCGCGCACCCAGTAAAAATCCGCGACGTCGAAAACCCGGAACGGGTGAAAAATCCGAAAAAGGCGTTGATCAGAAAATTCAAAGAGACCCTTGGCAGGCCATATTCGGATCGTCTCCATGCCATCCAGATCATTCGAGCACTGCCAGACCATAACCGTCTTCGTCGCCTGAGCACGTTTGCCCGCTTTTGCCAAAAGCTGGGGTGTATGGAAACCGCCTGATGTTTTGCGCTGACCGTGCGGGCCTAAGGTTCGCGGGCCTCAAATCGGCGGGACATCTTTCATCGTGTGGGCCATCGATAGGGAAACGAGTTTGACGTTGAGGAGGTGGATGTATGAGTTTTGACCCGGAAAGGTCCTTTAACGATGTCCCCCTGTTGCCGCCAAGGGCGGAGATTGAAACCAAGGCAACGCTTAAGAAGGCCATCTCTGCCAACAAGGCATTGGCGGAACTGAAAGGGATGGGAGAAACCATTCCCAATCAGGCCATAATAAAAGACCCCATGATATCCTTTTAAGATAACGTGTCCATGTTGTGGACATGTCGATAAAACGTGTCCAAATTGTGTGGTTTCGTGGACACGTTATTTGTACCTGGGCACGCTTTGGACATGAAAAGGGACGTGAAGGACAGGGCGAGGATGAACTCAATCTTTGAACAAGACAATTACAGACAATGAAAACAAAGAAAATCAAGCAATGGAAAGATCCTCTTGAGGGGCTTGTTCAGACGGCAAATCCTGATGTGTTGCGCAAACTGATTCAGGAACTTGCCTCTGGCAGGCCGGAGATCCGTCGGGAATGCTTTGGATTTTTGAAAAAGCGCGTGACCCTGTCTGCAGAGGAGGAAGCATCTTCCGAAGCCGAGGCCCTCCTCTCGCTATGGCACGAGTTGGAGCCGGATCTGTGTGAACTGGACGATTACGGCGGAGGGGATTACGGCCAGGTTGACCACGTCAGTGACCTCCTTTATGAATTATGCAAGGGGCTTAAAAAGAAGAAAATCCCCCATGAATACCGTCAGGAACTTCTTGATGAGGTGTTGCTCTATATCCGAACCGGAAATGCCGGGTTGGATGATGCACTTTATGACGTCGCCTATGCGGCCTGTTATGATAGGGAAGACCTTCGAAATCTGGCAGGACGTTTTGAAGCCATCGGCCGCGACTGGCCCATTGACCACGCACGGAGGATCTACCGCGAGATCGGCGACCATAAGAAATACCTGGAATTGCGGTCCCATCGCATGAAGTACGGCGGCGACTATCATGATCTGGCCACCTTTTACTGGGAAACGGGTGATAAAGAAAAGGCTGTTGCGGTTGCGAGAAAAGGCCTCAAGGAGGGAGTCGGCCGAATGGATGAACTCCGCTCATTTATGATAGAGCGTGCTCGGGAATCCAAAGATCGGTCCGGCTATCTGGAATTCCATTTTGACCAGGCAACCGACGGGTTGACCCTGAAGAAATATCGCGCCTTCAAGAAGCTGTGCACCCAAAAGGAGTGGGATGGTTTTGAACCCCGAATGCTTGCAAGACTTGAAAAGGCGCGGGACGATGAGAGGATGAAGATTCATATGTTTCGCAAGGAATATGGCAAGGCATTGGTCATCCTGAAAACAAACCGATATCCTGATCACCCGTACGGGGAAGACGACATCCTCAAGGTGGCAGCGGATTTGGAAGAGATGTATCCGGATGAGATTCTATCTTTTTACATGGCCGGGCTGGGCAATCTCAGCCGCAGCCTTGACCGAAAGGCCTATGCCCGAAAGGCCCTGGTGATGGCCAAGGTTCGGCATGTCTGGGTGGATGTGCTGAAAACCCCTGACAAATGGAATGAATTTGGCCGGAAGGTTAAGCAGGTGAACCTGAAACGCCCGGCATTTCAGCAGGAATTTGCCAAAGTATTGCCTGACTGGAACACTTTGTGAATGGGGCATGGTCGCTGAACGCCGGAGGTTGATGGAGAAGCTTCCGTTTGAGAGCTGTTGACCCAAGAAGGGTTTGAGCCCGAATTCGCCGCTGGCCCGATGGGCCGTGCGGCACACCAGAACCTTGGAGTTGAGCCAAGAGAGGGGATGTCATGACAAAGATCAGTAGAAACGACCCATGCCCCTGCGGTTCGGGGAAGAAGTACAAGAACTGTTGTCTGGGAAAAGAGGCTCAGGAAGTTGAAGAGACCATGGGCGATCGTCTGATGGAGGAAATCAAGGGGCAATTGGGTGACCGGGAATTTGGGTCCCTCGAAGAGGTGAACGCATTTCTGGGTGGTTTCATGGAGAGAAAGGCCTCGGTTCCCCAGATGGATTTCCTGGGTCTCTCCTCTGAGCAGGTGCACCGGATGCTCCATGCCCCCCTGGAGAGTCTGGATGACATGGTCCGATTCAACCATGTCCTGGAGCCGGCGGTCTTTCAGGAGATTCCGGTGGTGAAGAACACCCTCCTCTTTTTGAGCTGGTTGCAAGAGAAAGAGCCTCTCAAAGCCACTGGCAAGGGCAATCTTCCCCTTGCATTTGCGCGGGAGCTCTATGAGGCATTCAACGAGCGATCTCATTCATTTCCTCACCCTATCCGCTCTGAACAAGACGCCGTGTCCGTGAATTCCTTGCGGCATATCCTCAAGCTCTGCGGATGGTTGAAAAAGGCCAACAACCGTTACAGCCTGACGGCCAAGGGGACAAAAATGATCGAAAAAGGCTTTTCTGCGCCCCATTTCTTCACGCTGATGAACGAGTTCGTTCGCCGCTTCAACTGGGGATTCCAGGATCGATATGGTTCGTTCTGGATCGTCCAGGGCGGGGCCGTGTTCTCTTTATACTTGCTGCATCGAAAGGCATGCCGGTTTATCCCGGCCGAACAACTGGGGGATTATTTTATCCGGGCCTTCCCGGCTGTTCTGGATGAGGTTGGGCCGATGGCTTACTGGACTCCCAGGGAGAAGGTCAGCAGCTGTTTTTCGCTCCGTTTTCTGGTGCGATTCTGCGAGTACTTCGGCTTTGTGGATATTCATAGGGAAGAGAAGAAGCCTCACATATTCGAGTTGTCGGTCAAGAAGAGCGCATTCTATGATCAATACATCACCTGGTCGAATGTCTCCTAAAGAAGAATTCACAAACACTGCTGACCGAGGAAAATAGAGGAGAGAAAAAAGAAACCGCTATGGAGTGCATCCTCTTGGGATCAGGGGGCATGATGCCGCTTCCCTACCGTTTTCTCACAGGGCTCATGGTTCGTCTGGGCAGGGTCTCCTATCTCTTTGATGCGGGGGAGGGGGCGCAGATTCAGCTGAAGCGGGCGGGCCTGGGGATCAAGGCCCTTTCGGTGATCGCGGTAAGTCATCTTCACGCGGATCACTGCCTCGGTATCCCGGGCCTGCTGATGCTCCGGGCCCAGGTCCCTGATCCCGGTCCCCTGACGATCCTGGGGCCTATAGGGATCAAAGAGTTTGTCGATCAGGTGCGACGCACCCTCGACTTTTTCATCAACTACCCGATTCGCTTTGTGGAATGGGAGGAGGGGTCCCCAGAGAACGCCTACGAGGACAACCAGGTTCGCATCAAGTGGGCGCCGCTCAGGCACACCACGGCCTGTGTCGGATATCGGATGGAAGAACACCCGCGTCCGGGGAAATTCAACGCAAAGGCCGCAAGGGGTCTCGACGTTCCCGAGGGACCGCTCTGGGGAAAGCTGCAAAAGGGCCAGTCGGTGACGCTGGAAAACGGCGTGGCGATCCAGCCTGCTCAGGTGCTGGGGCCTGCAAGGCCGGGCCGGTCCATCTGCTATGCCGTGGATACGGCCGTCACCAGGTCGTTGTATGGACTTTGTCAGGATGTGGATATGGCATTTCTGGACGGGATGTTCCATCCCAGGGACCAGGAAGAGGCGGACCGCAAGGCCCATATGACCGTGGATGATGCCGCACGCATCGCCAAACGGGCCGGGGCCAGGAGGGCCGTACTGGTGCACCTGAGTCCCCGTTACCGGGAAGAGGATCTGCCGGGGCTCGAAGAGGCGGCAAAACAGCGGTTTGATGGTGCGGAAATCGGCCGGGACCTGAACCGTTACACCCTAAGCCCTGACGCAAAACCCCTCCCCCCGTGATCCGGGAGGAGGGGTCAGTGAATGACTCGGGCGCCCAGGTGGCGAGGGCGGCTGGGGCTAATCCGGCTTGAGGCCCTCGGTTTCAGATGGTTCAGAGGCATCGACATCTTCGGCGATACCTGGGTCTTTCTTGCCTTTCAGTTCTTTATTAAGGCTCCGGTCGATGTCGATCATGCGAGCCTCGTTTTCTGAAATTTCCATCATAACAGCTTTCACGCCCAACTTTTCGGCGACATCTTCCAGTCTTTCCAAGGATATTTTGTCATAGACAGCATTTCCCAGTTCGGCCAATTGTCGGGTCACCTGAGTTTCCAGCCTGGCCTTTTCCCGTCTCAGACGGGTCAGTTCGATTCCCTCGCCGGCCTTTTCCGTGATCACATGAACAGCCGACAGCGCCGCATCAAAACCCTCTTCCATTCCCCTTTCTATCCTGTCCCATAGCTTGATTTTCATCGTCCCTCCCTCCTTTCGTGAATGGTTGATGATGCTGCATTAAAAAACCATATCCTTGGAAATATTGATTTAAAATCCTTTGGTTACGACGATGAGCCCTCATTTTCGAAATCCCAGGGATATCCCCTGATTGAGGATCGCACATGATATTAAACTAATCTGAAATCCAAGACTGTCAAGAGGGGCGCACCAGGTTTTACAGGATGGAAAAGGGAAGTGGAGCGTGGTTCTTCGGCCCTGAGCCAACCGGCGTTAAATGGGATTGATCGACAACGCCATTTGGGGTATGGTTTGGCTGATTTTCAGGCAGACGACGTCGATCCCACTGCCTTTACTGAATCATGAGTTGGGTGAACGCATGGAGAAAACGATACATCAGGAACTCAATGTGGTGGTGATGCCGAATCGGTCCCTGCAGCTGGAATGGACAAACGCAGTGGATGGGATTAGCCAAAGCAGCCGATTGATCCAGGACGATATCTGGAAGCGTTTCACTTCCAAGGATGATTCCTGGCTTTTTACGCTCGGTTTTTCAGATCAACAGGTCCCCTTCTCTCCATCCCTCGATTACTGGCGCGGCTTTGCCGGTGCGTTTGCAGGGAAACTGGTCCAGACGCCGGATCTCGAAACCCTGCGTCACAAGATATCCCTCCCGCTCTCCCCGGATGAACGACAGCTTTATCTGGACCGGATCCCGATGATGATCGGTTCGGAATACATCGATGCCGATCTCCTTGAAAACGTGTGGCAAGTGCTGCACAGGGCATTTGGCGACGCCATCCGGTCATACCAGGGATCTGTAGAGGAGTTTGTCAGGACCTACAGCCCCAATGCCCAACTCGTGGGACGGGTATTTTTCCACCTGGTTGAAAACAGGGATGACGACTACCCGTTCGCCTTTATGGCAACCTATAGCACCAGCCTGAACCAACAGGGAAAGTCAAGGCATCTTCCCCTGAAGCACGCCCTGCAGGAGTATGGGGATGACTCTCAAAAGCTGTTGGAACTCCTTGCCACCGTTCATAAGGCCGCAGATCAAAGTCCCCTGATGACGGAACTCCTGGAGACAGGGGAGATCTTCCATCCCATGGCCTGGACCTCCGGGGACGCCTTCTCGTTCTTAAAGGAGATTCCGATCTATGAAGCATCGGGCATCCTGTGCCGGATCCCCAACTGGTGGAAGGGGAATCGGGGCCGGGTCTCCCTGAACTTCAGCGTGGGCGATAAACAGCCCTCTTTTGTGGGCATGGATGCGCTGCTCAGTTTCAACCCGAGGCTTTTTGTCGGGGATATGGAGATCTCCGAGGAGGAGGCCAGAAGGCTTTTGGATGAATCCGAGGGCCTGGCCTTTATCAAGAACAAGTGGGTGGCCGTGGACCAGGAGCGGCTCAAACAGACCCTGGATGCCTATGAAAAGGCAAAAGAGCTTATGAAAAAGAAAGGGATCAGCCTGAGAGACGCGCTTCAGATGCAGCTCATGCCCGAAAAATTTCTCGATATCGATGCCGGGCGGATCGACCACAGCGTCTCCAACGGCGAATGGCTGCGATCCGTCGTTGAAAAACTGATCAATCCTTCCCTCATCGCTGCGGTCGCACCTGATAAAGGGTTCAAGGCTGCCCTTCGGCAATATCAGAAAAAGGGGATCAACTGGCTCTATTTCCTCCATTCACTCCGGTTCGGGGCCTGCCTGGCGGATGATATGGGCCTGGGCAAGACCGTGCAGGTCCTGGGACTCCTGAACATCCTGAAATCCGATGCCAAAAACGCCAAGGGGCCGAACCGGGCATCCCTCCTCATCATCCCCGCGTCCCTTATCGCCAACTGGGAGCATGAGATCAGGCGATTTTACCCTGACCTTAAGATCTTTATCGCACACCCGGGGGCGGATTTGAAGAAAGGGAGTGGCCCTGAGGATAAAAAGACACTGGACGGCGTGGATCTCTGCATTACCACTTACGCCCTCGCCCAGAGGCTTCATTGGCTGAAAGGGTATTCGTGGAACTATATCATCCTGGATGAGGCCCAGGCCATCAAGAATCCGGGGACCAAGCAGGCCAGGGCCATCAAAGGTCTTACCTCCGCAAACAGGATCATCATGACGGGAACCCCCATCGAAAACCGGCTCTCGGACCTCTGGTCCCTCTTCGACTTTCTGAACCCTGGGCTGCTCGGGAGCACCAGGGAATTCAAGGCGTTTTCAAAGCGCTTGACGAGCGACCCGTCAGGCTATTCGAGATTGCGAAAAATTGTCAGTCCGTATATATTGCGGCGCCTGAAAACAGACAAGTCGGTCATATCCGATCTCCCCGAAAAGGTGGAGATGAAGACCTATGCCCCGCTCAGCAAGAGGCAGGTCCTCCTGTACACGGATATGGTTGAGAGGATAAAGGCGTCCATTGCCGAGACAGACGGGATCCAGCGAAAGGGGCTGATCCTTTCTTCGCTCATGCGATTCAAGCAGATCTGCAACCATCCGGACCAGTATCTGGGCACGGGCGGATTTGCGGAAGACGACAGCGGCAAATTTATAAGGCTCCGCGAGATCTGCGAGACCATATACGAAAAGCGGGAAAAGGTCCTCGTCTTTACCCAGTTCAAGGAGATGACAGGGCCGCTCCATGATTTCCTCGAGACGATCTTTGATCGAAGGGGCGTCATTCTGCACGGGAGCGTGCCCGTCAAAAAGCGAAAAGACATTATCAGTGAATTTCAGGGTTCGGCCTATGTCCCGTTCATGGTATTGTCCCTCAAGGCCGGCGGGGTGGGGCTCAATCTGACCGAGGCCAGTCATGTGGTCCACTTTGACCGGTGGTGGAACCCGGCCGTGGAAAACCAGGCAACCGACCGGGCCTTCCGCATCGGTCAGAAAAAAAATGTCATTGTGCATAAGTTCCTGACCCGAGGGACGGTCGAAGAGAAGATCGACAAGATGCTGGAAGAAAAGACCCGGTTGTCTCAGGAGGTCATTGCCGAGAGAGGGGATAAATGGATCACCGAGATGAAAAACGATGAGTTGATGGATCTTTTCAGCTTGAAGCTATAGACAGAAAGAGTTTTGGGGAAATAATTTGGGACAAAATAATTTGTGATATCTTGGGTTGCGGCTATGCCGCGTTAGGAGGTGAACATGCGGTACAGGGGGGAGTACTGGGGGTACCCGCCTTATGTCAGCGTTGCGGAAAAACGTGCCAAGGCGGCCAGGAAGCTCCAGGAACTCAGGAAGAAAAAAACGGATATCTGTCCGATCTGCATTGAAGGCGCCACCATTGCCCGAACCTGGTGGGGCAAGTCATGGAACCAGAATCTGGAATCGTATGCGGACTACAGCAACCGCATCGGACGAGGCAGGAGTTATGTCCGGCATGGGGCGGTGCTCGATCTGAAGATCGGTCCCGGCAAGGTTGACGCCCTGGTTCAGGGGACACGTTCAAAACCCTATTCTGTGACCATCGGGATCAGGCCCATCGACAGGAAGATCTGGAACCACATCAAGACGGCCTCCGGGGGGAAGCTCGATTCATTGCAGGAACTTCTGGCAGGAAAATTTCCAAAGGCATTGGGCGAGCTGTTTACGGTCCAGGGAAAAGGGCTTTTCCCATCGCCCAAGGAGATCGAGTTCAGTTGCAGCTGCCCGGACTGGGCCTATATGTGCAAACACGTGGCAGCCACGCTCTACGGCATCGGCGCCAGGCTGGATGATGAACCAGCGCTGTTCTTTAAGCTTAGAAACGTGGAGATGAAGGACCTGGTCACTGAAGCGGTTAAGGACAAGACGCGCAAACTCCTTCAAAAGGCCCAGAAAATGACCGGCAGGGTCATTGCCGAGGCGGATGTGGCGGACGTGTTCGGCATCGATATGGAGGATCCGGCAGTGCCATACAAGAAGGCGAAGGCATCCCCCCAAAAGACATCCAAAGGCAAACCGCCTTTGAAACCTGCATCGAAAGAGAGCGAGGCCAGGCCCCCCGGCACGGGAGCAACCACGAAACACCCCCCCAAGAAGGCCGCTTTAAAGAAAAAGCTCAAAACGCCCTTTGAAACGGTCTTGGGGATCGTGAAACAGAGCAGAAAAGGCATTACGGTCGCCGATATCCGAGGGAAGACAGGGTTCGATGATCAGCAGATACGAAACTGCATCTATAGAGCAAGACAAAAGGGCTTGGTTGTCAATCGATCCAGAGGCGTTTATCTGTCGTCGGCTCAGGCCAATCGCCCTGCACGGAAGGCGTCGATGTAGCCCATGCAGTAGTCGTCTTTCCCGGCGACGGCCAGGCCGGCCTTGAGGACCGCATAGAGAAGGGTATCGGTGGGGTCCAGGATGGCTGCGTCCAGGCCCCGTGAAATGGCCGCGGCAAGGAAGGTGCGGTTGATGAGTTTTCTCTCGGGGAGCCCGTAGGAGATATTGGTGAGGCCGCAGATGGTGTGGACCCCGGGAAATTCCCGCATGATCCGGTCAATGGCCTCCATGGCCGCCATGGCGGACCCGGAATGGGTGGCCAGCGGATAGACCAGGGGATCAATGTAGAGGTCATTGAGAGGAACGCCCGCCCTGATGACGCTCTCCACCAGTCGACCGGCCAGGCGCACCTTGTCGTCCACCGATTCAGCCGGTCTATCCTCTGACTGACACAGCCCGATGACCCTGGCCCCGTGCGAGGTCACTAACGGCAGGATATGGTTCAGCCGTGCCGGCTCCAGGGTGATGGAATTGATCATGGGGGGCCGGTCCAGGAGGGGGAGCACCCCCTGGATGACCGCCGGATCGGGGCTGTCGATGGCGAGGGGGAGTTCCGTGGCCTTCTGGACCACCTCCACCACCCACCTGAGACACGCGAGTTCTTCATTCACAAATGCCCCGGCATTCACATCGATGTAATCGGCCCCGGCCTCTGCCTGGGCCCTGGCCTCATTCTGAATACAGGTTGTATCCCGGGCCTCTATGGCCCGGGCTATTGTCTTCCGCGAAGAATTGATTCTCTCGGCAACGATCAGCATCGGTTCTGCCTTCGCTTTCTTTCTATTGCAGCCTAAAGATCTTTTCCCGGTTTTACCGTTAAAATCGGTTTCAGGGTTCAAGGTTCAGGGTTTAGGGTTTAGGGTTGTTGCTCAATCGACAATCACAAATCGGATATCAGGCGTCGCGCCAGTTCCACGGCCTCGGTCGCATCCGCTCCATACCCGTCGGCCCCGATCTCCTTTGCAAAAGAGGCGCTTACCGGGGCGCCACCCACCATTACCTTCACCTTTCCCTTGAGCCCCTTTTCCTGCAATACCAGGATAGAGCGTCTCATTTCAGGCATGGTGGTTGTAAGGAGGGCGGAAAGCCCTACCAGATCCGGTTTGATGGCCTCGATATGCTCCACAAGCTTTTCCACGGTCAGATCCACTCCCAGGTCCACCACCTGAAACCCTGCCCCCTCGAGCATCATGATGACAATGTTTTTTCCAATGTCGTGCATGTCGCCCTTGACCGTGGCCATCATGACGGTCCCTCTGGACCGGGTGCTCCCACCCTTCAGGAGGAGGGGCTTCACAACCTCCAGTCCCATTTTCATGGTCAGGGCCGAGACCAGCATCTCGGGCACAAAGATCTCGCTGTCGGAAAACTGCTTGCCCACCACGTCCATGGCGGCAATGAGCCCGTTGTCGATGATGGCATTGGGATCGATCCCTTCACCCACGGCAGTCCCGACCAGGCCCTGGATCTCGGCTCTCTTCCGGGTTATCACCGCATCCTTTATCTGCTGGAGTATATCGCTCATCGATGGTATCCTTCCGCTAATATGCCCGTGAAAAACATGGTCCTGGTTGCTGGTTATTCGTCACTGGTTATTCGATAATGGATGGTTGATCTC
>ENA-OSEO01002441-OSEO01002441.1-sediment-metagenome-genome-assembly--contig:-NODE-2441-length-26324-cov-4.566998_pt1 | contig 26324 bp, 20 predicted proteins | sample MGYA00237883_ERZ534232 | MGnify/ENA metagenome assembly ERZ534232
ACAATGGCATTGAGGTTTAGGACCTCCTTGCCGGTGGCCACCCCCCTGGCGATGGTCAGGAGGTCCGCCACCACGTCGGCCGCCCTCATTCCGGCCGCCTTGATGGTTTCCAGCGGCTTTCTGAGGGGGCTCTCCTGAGGCAAATCCATCAGGAGGAGTTCGGGATAACTGACGATTCCTGACAGGATGTTATTGAGGTCATGGGCCACCCCGCCTGCCATGAGACCGACGGCCTCCATTTTTTGAGAGTGAAGGATCTGTTTCTGAAGCCGTTTGATTTCCCTATCGGCCAGGACCTTTTCGGTCACGTTCCGGCCTGTCCCGCTGATATAGGCCGACCCGTCCTCTGGCGTCACCAATGTGCTCCGGTACTCGATGTAGATGGGTTTTCCGTTCCTGGTGTAATAGATGGTGATGCCCTCAGAGTGCCCTTTTTTCTTGACCTGATCCAGGTATTCGCTTTCAAAAAGGGGCCTCAGTTCCGGCTTCATGAAATCGGAGGCCCGTCGGCTGATCACCTCTCCCCGGGGGTAGCCGAATAGGGCGCTCAGGGCCTGGTTCACGGAGAGAAAACGGCCATCGGGGTCCTGGGTGTAAATGAGATCGGAGATGGAATCAAAGAGGTCACGGAAACCCTTTTCCGATTTGAGCAGCCTCTGTTCCATCTCTTTTTGTTGGGTGACATCCCGGGCTGCCCCTGAAATGGCCACAACCCTGCCGGTTGCGTCCTTTACCGGCGATTCATGAATCTCGAGCAGGACCGGGGTCCCGTCTTTCTTGTGCAGTCTGAAAAGATATGGAGGCTGTTTTTCGCCCGTCTGGATCGCCCTCTGGAGCGCGGTCTGGCGGCTGCAGCGCCGCCTGGGCGTCGCCCCCTCGCTCAGAGTCTACTTAGCCGGCCAGCTCCGCTGGACCCTGCCCCTGATCATGCCCTGGTTCCTGCTGGCCGCCCTGACCGACCTGGTCGACCTGGCCGCGCCCAGGCCGGTCCGGGAGGTCCTGGCCCGGCCCCTGGGCGAGCTGGGCCTGGTGGCGGTCATGCTGATCCTGCTCAGCCTCTTCCTGCCGCCCCTGGTCCGCCTGGCCTGGGGCTGCCGCCCCCTGGCCCAGGGAGAGGTCAGGAGCCACATCGACCGGGTTCTGGCCGCCCATAGGGTCAAGGTCCGGGACATCCTCAACTGGCCCCTGCTCCAGGGCCAGGCGGCCACGGCCGGGATCATGGGCCTGCTGGCCCCGGTGCGCTACCTGCTGATCACCCCGGCCCTGCTCAACTCCCTGAGCCCCACCGAGCTTGAGGCGGTCCTGGCCCACGAGGCCGGCCACGTCCGGCGGCGCCACCTGTTCTTCTACCTCTTCTTCTTCCTGAGCTACCTGGTCCTGACCTATTCCCTAGGCGGGCTGGCGGTCAGGGGGTTGCTGGCCTTCCCGCCGGCCGCCCGCCTCCTGCTGGAGCTGACCCAGGACCAGTCCATCTGGTCGGCCGGCCTCCTCTCCCTGCCAATGCTCCTGCTCCTCCTGCTCTACTTCCGCTTCGTCTTCGCCTGGTTCATGCGCCACTTCGAGCGCCAGGCCGACGCCTACGCCGCCCGGACCGTGGGGCCGGGACCGGTCATCACCGCCCTGGAGAAGATCGCCTCCCTCTCGGGCCTGAGCCGGCGGGCGCCCTCCTGGCACCACTTCTCCATCGCCCAGCGGGTCGACTTCCTGCTCCAGGCCAACCACCGCCCCCAGGCCTACCTGGCCCACGATCGCCAGGTCAGGCGGGCCCTGGCCGGCTTCGCCGCCGGCCTTATCCTGTTGATCGGCCTGTCCTGGCCGGCCGGGGTCTGGAGCGGCCGCGACTCGCTCAACCTGAGGCTCATGCTCACCGGCCTGGACCAGGCCCTGGCCTCCCAGCCCAGCAAGCCGGAGATCAACCTCTACCGGGCCATGATCCTCCTCCGCCTGGACCGGCCCGTCCAGGCGGCCGAGGCCTACCGCCAGGTCCTGGCCCTGGAGCCGGACAACCCGGTCGCCCTCAACGACCTGGCCTGGCTCTACGCCACTGGGCCCCAGGAGCTGCGCCGGCCCAAGGAGGCGGTCGACCTGGCCCGGCGGGCCGTGGCCCTGGCCCCCTCGCCGGCCGCCTTTGACACCCTGGCCGAGGCCTGCTTCCTGACCGGCCGCCTGGAGGAGGCGGTGACCGCGGCTCGCCGGGCCCTGGCCGCCGGGCCCAAGGAGAACCGGGAGTATTACCGGAAGCAGCTCCAGAAGTTCGAGAAGGCCTGGCAAGAGGCGGCGGGCTAGGCTGGCCCGGGCCGAAGGCGGGGGGAGTGGGAAAACACGGGCAAGATGCCCGGGCCGCCCCAGTTCCGCGCGGACCATGAAAAAGCGAGTCTTCCCCCAAGTCTGAAGACTTGGGGCACAATAAAACGGCAACGGCGCCGCCCCTGCCGTGGCGCCGGGGCCGCGTCCCTGGCGCCAGGCCGAAGGCCAGGACAAGCCCTAGCCGAGGTGGCACGGCCATCCTGGCCGTGGTTATTTGCCCCCAAGCGCCGGGGAACGAAAACACGGGCAGGATGCCCTGACTGCCTCATGCCCCGTGCGTGAGAGAAAAGGGCTGATCCATACAACTAACCACGACAATGACTATTTGTGGTGCCATGGCTGCGTCCATGGCACCAGGCCGAAGGCCAGGACTTGCCCCAGGTCTTTGGGTCCGCGAACCGGGCTCCGGCACGGGCAAGGCAGTCTCTCGGTGCCGCCCCAGGACCTCTTCCCCCTCGTTGCGCGGTGGTGCCAGGGACGCGGCCCTGGCACCACAATATTGCTGCTATGTCAATATATTAGCTATCAGTCACTTCCCGACCTTATCTCTCCCCAGGCCTGAAACCCCCGGTTGGGTGTAGAGGTGACAGAGCGATCCTCCGCCAGCGCCTTGCGGAAGGCTTCGGTCCTGACCGGGTCTCGGTCACCGGAGCCGATAGATCTCCCGCTGCTTCAGCCGTCGGACCGGTTCGTGCGGGCCTCCCCCGACCGACCTTGTCCCGGAGTCAGGTCTCGGGAGCGGGCGCGGCCAGCCCCGCCTCCCGGGAGGCCAGCCGGACGGCCGGTCTTTAACCAGCCCCCGGCCCCCGCCGGCCCGTCCCCGCCCGGCCCGACCCTGGTTTTCCTTGACTGAGGCCCTAAAAAAGACTAAGAATTTTGAACTTACTCCTGCGTGATGACCACGAGATGAACCGGAAAGAACCAGCCAGCGAGCCCAAAACCGACCTTTTTGAACTCCGCCAGGCCAAGGCGGCCGAGCTGGCCGCCCAGGGCGTCCAGCTCTACCCCAACGACTTCAAGCCGTCCCAGAGGCTGGGTCAGATCGTCGAGACCTTCGGCCAGATAGACGACGAGGAGCTCAGCCGCCTGAACGACCGGCCGGCCGTGGCCGGCCGGATGATGGCCGTCCGCTCCTTTGGCAAGGCCGCCTTTGTCAAGCTCCAGGACGCCACCGGCCAGCTCCAGGCCTACATCAGGCGCGACCGGCTGAGCCAGTCCGAGTTCGCCCTGTTCCAGAAGCTAGACCTGGGCGATTTCGTCGGCCTGACCGGCCGCCTCTTCAGGACCAGGACCGGCGAGCTGACCCTGGAGGCGGCGAGCCTCCGCCTCCTGGCCAAGTCGCTCCGCCCCTTGCCCGAGAAATGGCACGGCCTGACCGACAAGGAGACCCGCTACCGCCAGCGCTACCTGGACCTGATGGTCAACCCCGAGGTCAGGCGGGTCTTCGGCCAGCGCAGCCGGATCATCAAGGCCCTCCGCCGCTTCTTCGACCAGCGCGGCTTCCTCGAGGTCGAGACCCCGATGATGCAGCCCGTGCCCGGCGGGGCCACGGCCAGGCCCTTCAGGACCCACCTCAAGGCCCTGGACATGGCCCTCTACCTGCGCATCGCCCCGGAGCTCTACCTCAAGCGCCTGGTCGTGGGCGGCTTCGAGCGGGTCTACGAGATCAACCGCAACTTCCGCAACGAGGGCATCTCGGTCCAGCACAATCCCGAGTTCACCATGCTCGAGTTCTACATGGCCTACGCCACCTTCGAGGACCTGATGAACCTGAGCGAGGAGATGTTCGCCCAGGCGGCCGAGGAGGTCATCGGCGCGACCAGGCTGACTTACGGCGGCCAGGAGATCGACCTGACCCCGCCTTACGCCCGGCTGAGATTCGCCGCGGCCCTGACCGGCCCGGGCCAGGTGCCCGAGCGGGCCCTGGAGGATCGGGACGCGGCCGAGGAGTTCGCCCGGAGCCTGGGGGCCGAGTTTCCGGCCAAGGAGAGCCACGCCAAGCTCCTGGAGAAGCTCTTTGACCTGACCGTGGAGCCCCAGCTGGTCCAGCCGACCTTCATCACCCACTATCCGGTGGCCATCTCGCCCCTCTCCCGGCGCAACGACGCCGACCCGAGCGTGGTCGACCGCTTCGAGCTCTTCATCGCCGGCCGGGAGATGGCCAACGCCTTCTCCGAGCTGAACGACCCGGTCGACCAGGAGGCCCGCTTCAGGGACCAACTAGCCCTGCGGGCGGCCGGCGACGACGAGGCCCACCCCATGGACCGGGACTACATCCGGGCCCTGGAGTACGGCCTGCCGCCCACGGCCGGCCAGGGAGTCGGCGTGGACAGGCTGGTCATGCTCCTGACCGACTCGCCATCCATCAGGGACGTCATCCTCTTCCCCCTGCTCAGGGCCGAGGGCTGAGATGTCCTTCGAGTGGTTCGTCAGCCTGCGCTACCTCAAGGCCAAGCGGAGGCAGACCTTCATCTCGGTCATCTCCATCTGCTCGGTGGGCGGGGTGGCCCTGGGCGTCTGCGCCCTGATCGTGGTCCTGGCGGTCATGAACGGCTTCAGGCACAACTGGCGCGACCGGATCCTGGGCGTGACCGCCCACGCGGTCATTCTGAGCTACGACGGCGGCGTGGCCGACTATCCGGCCGTGGTCGGCGCGGCCGGGGAGGAGGCCGGGGTCGTCGCGGCCACGCCCTTCATTTACGGCCAGGCCATGATCGCCGCCGGCTCCCGGGTCCTGGGACTGGTCGTCAGGGGCGTCGAGCCGGCCACGGTGGCCCGGGTGACCAAGCTGAAGGAGAGTCTCCTGAGCCACGATCTGGGCCGGTTGAGCCAGAAGGCGGTCGATCCCCGGCCCGAGTCCAAGGGCCGGGAAATAGAAACCATCATCTTAGGCCAGGAGCTGGCCCGCAACCTGGGCGTGGACGTGGGCTCCCTGGTCAGGCTCATCAGCCCCTTCGGTGAGGAAACGCCCTTCGGCCGCAAGCCCAAGGCCAGGGACTTCCTGGTCAGCGACCTGTTCCGCTCGGGCATGTACGAGTATGACTCCTCCCTGGCCTACCTCTCCCTGGGCGCGGCCCAGCGCTTTTTCGGCCTGGGCCAGAGCGTCACCGGGGTCGAGGTCAAGGTCGGGGACATCTACGCCGCGGCCGAGGTGGCCGAGCGCCTGGCCAAGCGGCTGGGCTACCCCTACTGGACCAGGAACTGGATGGAGATGAACCGCAACCTCTTCTCGGCCCTCAAGCTGGAAAAGACGGCCATGTTCATCATCCTGATCCTGATCGTCCTGGTGGCCGCCTTCAACATCGTCTCGACCCTGATCATGGTCGTCATGGAAAAAACCAAGGACATCGCCATCTTGAAATCGATCGGCGCCCGGACTTCCTCGATCAGGAAGATTTTCGTCTACCAGGGCCTGACCATCGGCCTGGTCGGAACTGCTTTTGGCCTGGCCTTGGGGCTCGTTTTGTGCGAGATTCTGAGACGGTACCAGTTCATCAAACTGCCGAGCGACATATATTACATCTCCACCCTGCCGGTGAGGGTGGATCCCCTGGACGTGGGGCTGATCGCTCTGGCGGCGGTGGCCATCAGTTTCCTGGCCACCATTTACCCCTCGTTCCAGGGGGCTCGTCTCAACCCGGTCGAAGCGCTGCGCTATGAGTGAGGCGCCGCTGATCGAGGTGCGCGACCTGGCCAAGACTTACTCCCGGCCGGCCGGCCAGGTCGAGGTTCTCAAGGGGGTGACCCTGACCATCCCGACCGGAACCAGCCTGGCCCTGGTCGGGGCTTCGGGCGTGGGCAAGTCGACCCTGCTCCACCTCCTGGGCGCCCTGGACAGGCCCAGCGGCGGTGAGGTCAGGTTCAAGGGGGCCGACATATTCCGCTGGGACGACGACCAGCTGGCCAGGTTCAGGAACAGGAGCGTCGGCTTTGTCTTTCAGTTCCACCACCTCTTGCCCGAGTTCGACGCCCGGGAGAACGTGATGATGCCCCTGCTCGTAGCCGGCCGGAAGATTTCCCGGGCCAGGGAGCGGGCCGAGGGGCTGCTGGAGCAGGTCGGCCTCAAGGAGAGGATGGATCACCGGGCCGGCGAGCTGTCGGGCGGCGAGCAGCAGCGGGTGGCCGTGGCCAGGGCCCTGGCCATGGAACCGGAGCTGCTTTTGGCCGACGAGCCCACGGGCAACCTGGACGCTCACACCGGCCGCCTCATTAGCGAGCTAATTCTCGAACTGAACTCAAAACTGGGCCTGACCACGGTGGTGGCGACGCACAATCTCGAGCTGGCCGCCACCCTGGATCGGATGGTCAGGCTGGTCGAGGGGCGGGCCCTGGCGGAGCCCGCGGGTGAGGAGTTGACATGACCAGACAGCAGCTCACGGCCTTGTTGGCGACGGTGGCGATTCTAGTCGGCCTCCTGGCACCCCCGGCGGCCCTGGCGGCCAAGCCCAGGGTGGCGGTGCTGCCCTTCCTGATCCACGCCAAGGAGGACCTGCCCGAACTGGCCAGGGAGCTCCAGAACCTCCTTCTGCCTTCCCTGGTCAGCCCGACCCTGGAGGTCCTGCCCACCGAGGAGGTCGTCCAATTGGTCGGGACGCCCTCCCTCGACCCGATCTGGGCCCGCCAGGCCGGCCGGAGCCTCAAGGCCGACTGGGTCATCTACGGCTCGATGACAAAGGTGGGCCAGCAGCTCAGCCTGGACGTGCTCCTCCTCGACATCAAGTCCGAAAAGCCGCCCCTGACCCTCTACCGCCAGGGCCGAGGCATGGACAGCCTCAAGACCATGACCGCCAGCCTGGGCCGGGAGCTCAAGAGCCGGGTTCTGGGACTGAGGGAGGTGGTCGCGGTCGAGATCAAGGGCAACCGCCGCACCGAGTCCGAGGCCATCACCGCCCTGATGCAGACCAAGGCCGGCGAGTTCTTTGATCCGGACATCATGGACAAGGACATCCGGTCCATCTTCGGGATGGGTTATTTCGCCGACGTCAAGGCCCGGACCGAGGACCTGCCCGGCGGCAAGAAGGTCATCGTCGAGGTCCAGGAGAACCCGGCCATCCGCGATATCAGGGTCAAGGGCGCCGTGGACGACAAGGACGTCATCGAGGCCTTCAACATACCGATCCTGAGCGTCTACAGCGGCCAGGCCGCGGCCAACGGCCTGGAGCGGGTGGCCGACATGTACCGCCAGAAGGGCTACCTCAACGTCGAGGTCAGCCAGGAGCTGATCGACGTCAAGGAGGGCCTGGGCACGATCCTCCTCCGGGTCAACCCCAAGAGCAAGGTCTACATCACCGACATCAGGTTCACCGGCAACGAGAAGGTTTCCTCCAGCAAGCTGCTCAAGGCCATGGAGACCAAGGACTGGGGCATTTTCTCCTTCCTGACCTCCTCGGGCGTGCTCAAGCGCGAAGTCCTGGACAAGGACGTGGAGAAGATCAAGGCCTACTACCACGACATCGGCTACATCAAGGCCCAGGTCGGCGAGCCCACGGTGGACATCAAAGAGGACGGGATCATCGTCACCATTCCGGTGGAGGAGGGCGACCTCTACAAGATCTCCGAGGTCAACATCGGCGGCGAACTGATCAAGCCCGAGGATGAGCTCAAAAAGCTCATCGATCTGGCCCCGGGCGACGTTTACTCCCGGGCCAAGCAGCAGATGGGCCGCGACAGGCTGGCCGACGTTTACGCCTCCAGCGGCTTCGCCAAGGTCAGGGTTCTGGCCGAATCCAAGATCGACGCCAAGACCAAGACGGTCGCCCTGAACTACACCCTGAACAGGGGCGACAAGGTCTACCTGGAGCGGATCAGCATCCGGGGCAACGTCCGCACCCGGGACAAGGTCATCCGCCGCGAGATGAGGCTCACCGAAGGCCAGCTCTTCGACGCCTCGGCCATCAGGCGCTCGGCCTTCAACCTCAGGCGACTGGGCTACTTCGACGAGGTCGACTTCCAGACCAAGGCCGGCTCGACCCCGGACAAGGCGGTCCTGGAGGTGCGGGTCAAGGAGAAGCCGACCGGCATGGTCAACTTCGGCGTCGGCTACTCCACGGCCGAGCAATTCATGATAATGGCCAACATCTCCGAGACCAACCTCTTCGGCCGGGGCCAGGAGGTCTCCGCCCTGGGCGTGCTGGGAGTCAAGACCACCCGGGGCTCCCTGACCTTCACCGAGCCCTACCTCTTTGACCGGCCGCTGCGCTGGACCACCTCGGTCTATGCCCTGAAGCGGGAGTACCGGGACTACGACAAGTACGGCAGCGGCGGCTACACCCAGGTGACCCACCCCATCTGGGGCGAGGACGTCAAGGCCACGCTGCGCTATCTCTACGAGGCGGCCGAAATCACCGACATAGACGACGACGCCTCGCTCAGGATCCAGGACCAGGAGGGCTGGCACACCACCAGTTCCATGACCCTGACCCTGAGACGGGACACCAGGGACCAGATCTTCAACACGACCAAAGGTTCCAACACCTTCGTCGCGGTCGAGTACGCCGGGCTGGGCGGGACCAACTACTTCACCAAGTACACCGCCGGCACGGGCTGGTATTTCCCCCTGCCCTATGGGACGACCTTCTTCGCCAACGGTCGCTGGGGCTACGTGGAAGAGAACCCCGGGGGCGACCTGCCGCTCTACGAGAAGTTCTACCTGGGCGGCATCAACTCCCTGAGGGGCTTCAAGCTCTATTCCGTCTCGCCCCGCGACCCGGCCACGGGTGACCGCATCGGCGGCGAGAAGATGCTCCAGTTCAACTTCGAGTTCATCTTCCCGGTCATGCCCTCGGCCGGGGTCAAGGGTCTGGTCTTCTTCGACGCCGGCAACTCCTGGGCCAAGGCCGACGACTACGACCTGGGCGACATGAGGCAGTCGGTCGGCGCCGGAGTGCGCTGGTACTCGCCGGTCGGGCCGATCCGGCTGGAGTACGGCTGGGTCATCGACGGCGAGGAGGGTGACGGCGAGGGTGGCTGGGAATTCAGCATCGGAACGTTCTTCTAATCGTCCTTGGAGGAAACGCCATGAGAATGGCTGTGAGGCTCATCGCAATTCTGCTGACCGTACTTCTCATCCCGGCCGCCTCGGCTCTGGCCGTGACCAAGGTCGGGGTCATCGACATGCGCAAGTGCGTCCAGCTGACCGACGAGGGCAAGGTGACTTACGCCGCCCTCAAGAGCGAGGTGGACCGGATCGAGGAGGATCTCAAGCGCAAGGAAAAGGAGATCGAGGAGATCAGGAACAAGCTGGAAAAGGGCGCCACCGTGCTCTCGGAAGCGGCTCGCATGACCCTGGAGGGCGATCTGAGGCGCAAGTCGCGCTCCTACCGGGACCTCTATCAGGATTCCCAGGCCCGCATCCGGCAGCTGGAGATGGACCGGACCCGGCCGATCTTCAACAAGCTGGTCGAGCTGATCAAGGACATCGGCAAGCGGGACAAGTATGACCTGATCATCGACTCCAGGGCCGGGCTGGTCTATTTCGGTTCGCAGATGGACATCACCAGCCAGGTCATCCAGGCCTACAACCAGAAGTATCCGGCCCCGGCCGGGGCCAAGCCGACCACCAAGTAGGTCGAGCCAGGTGACTCCAACGACCGTCGGCCGGGTGGCGGCCCTGGTTGAGGGCCGGGTCGAGGGCGAGGCCAACCGGGAACTGACCGGCTTTGCCCCCTTGAGCACGGCCGGCCCCACCCAGCTCAGCTTCCTCTACAGCACCAAGTACCGGGCCGAACTGGAGGAAACCAGGGCCGGCGCGGTCATCGTCGGGGAGGCGGTCAAGGTCGAGCGGCCGCTGACCCTCATCCGGGTGGCCGACCCGGAACTGGCCACGGCTCTGGCCCTGCCCCTCTTCCTGCCTCCGGCCGAGCACCCCGGCCGGATCATGCCCGGGGCCGCGGTCGACCCGGCGGCCCGGGTGGCCGAGGGGGCCAGCGTCTACCCCCTGGCCTTTGTCGGGGCCGGGGCGGTCATCGAGGCCGAGGCGGTGATTCTCCCCCAGGCCTACATCGGGCCGGGGGTCAAGGTCGGCCGGCGGAGCGTCATCCACCCCCAGGCCACGATCCTGGAGGGCGTCGAGGTCGGCTGCGACTGCGTTATCCACGCCGGGGCGGTCATCGGGGCCGACGGCTTCCGTTTTGCCCACCGGCCCGACGGCCGCCACGTCAAGATTCCCCAGACCGGCCGGGTCATCATCGGCGACGAGGTCGAGATCGGGGCCAACACGACCATCGACAAGGCCACTTTCGGGGCCACGGTCATCGGGGCCGGGGTCAAGATCGACAACCTGGTCCAGGTGGCGCACAATGTGACCATCGGGGCCAACTCGATCCTGGTGGCCCAGGTGGGCCTGTCCGGCTCGGTCAGCCTGGGCCGCAACGCCGTTTTGGGCGGCCAGGCCGGCGTGGCCGACCACATCAACATCGGCGACGGGGTCATGGTCGCGGCCGGTTCGGGGGTGATCAGCGATCTGGAGCCCGGCGCCGTGGTCAGCGGCCGGCCGGCGGCCGGGCGGATGACGACGCTGCGCATCTGGCGCAACCTGCCCCGCCTGCCCGACCTGTTCCGCCGTCTGGCCGAGCTGGAGGAGCGCCTGAACTCGCTTCAGGCCGGCCGCAAAGAGGACGACAAGGAGTAAGGACTGCGTCATGCCTCGGGAGCTTGACCTCAAGGAGATCCTAGACATTCTGCCCCACCGCTACCCCTTCCTGATGGTGGACAGAATCCTGGACCTGGACCTGGACAAGAGGACGGTGGTCGGCTTGAAGAACGTCACCGTCAACGAGCCCTACTTCAGCGGCCACTTCCCGGGCAACCCGATCATGCCCGGCGTGCTCATCATCGAGGCCATGGCCCAGGTCGGCGGGGTCATGGCCCTCCTGGCCACACCGGACTACCGGCCGGGGATGCCGGGCACCCAGGTCTTCTTCATGGGCATAGACAAGACCCGCTTTCGCCGCCCGGTCAGGCCGGGCGACAGCCTGACCATCAAGATCGAGACGCTTCGCGGCGGCGGCAAGGTTTGGAAGCTGGCCGGCAAGGCTTACGTGGGCCAGGAGCTGGCCGCCGAGGCCGAGCTGATCGCCGCCCTCCAGCTGCCCGAGGAAGGAGAGGCCTAGGTGTCGGTCAAGATCCACCCCACGGCCGTGGTCTCCGAGCGGGCCGAACTGGGCGAGGGGGTCAGCGTCGGGCCTTACTCCATCATCGAGGAGGACGTGACCATCGGGCCGGGCACCGTCATCGACGCCCACGTCATGGTCAAGGCCCACACCAGCATCGGCCGGGACTGCCGCCTCTACCCCTACGCCTCCCTGGGCACTGACCCCCAGGACCTGCTCTACCAGGGCGAGGAGACCAGGCTGGTCATCGGCGACAACAACATCATCCGCGAGTTCGCCACCCTCAATCGAGGCACGCCCCGGGGCGGGGTCGTGACCAGGCTGGGCAGCCACAACATGCTCATGGCCTACACCCACGTCGGCCACGACTGCCAGCTCGGCGACCACGTGGTCATGGTCAACCTGGCCACCCTGGCCGGCCACTGCCACGTCGAGGACTGGGCCGTCCTGAGCGGCCTGGTGGCCGTGCAGCAGTTCACCCGCATCGGGACCCACGCCTTCATCGGCGGCATGACCGGGGTGGACAAGGACGTGCCGCCCTACTGCGTCGCCTCTGACTACCGGGCCCGGCTCTACGGCCTCAACACCGTCGGCCTCAAGCGCCGGGGCTTCCCGGCCGAGACCGTGGCTCAGCTCAAGGAGGCCTACCGGCTCCTCTTCCGCAACAAGGACAGCGTCCTCTCGGTCAACCTGGACCGGGTCGAAGAGAGCCTGGGCCACGTGCCCGAAGTCAAGCGGGTGGTCGACTTCATCCGGGCCTCCAAGCGAGGCATATGCCGTTAGCCGGATCAGGCAGGATCATCGGGGTCATCGCCGGCGGGGGTCAGTTCCCCTTTCTGTTCTGCCGGGCCGCCCGCCGGGACGGTTACCGGGTCGTGGTCGCGGCCCTGGAGGGCGAGGCCGACCCGGCCCTGGACCAGGCCGCCGACGAGTGCCACTGGGTCAAATTGGGCCAGCTGGGCCGGCTCATCTCGGCCTTCAAGAAGGCCGGCGTGGACCAGGCGGTCATGCTCGGGCAGGTCAGAAAGGCCCGGATCTTCTCCCGCCATTTCCGGCCCGACCTCAAGGCCCTGAGCCTGCTGCCCCGGGCGATCAACGTCCACGACGACGCCATGCTCCGCCTCTTTGCCCAGGCCCTGGAGGAGGAGGGCATCGTCATCCGGGAATCGACCCTCTTCCTGCCCTGGCTGCTGGTGCCGCTGGGCCGGCTGAGCAAGCGCCAGCCGAGCAAGCGGGAGATGAAGGACGCCGAGTACGGCTTCAACCTGGCCAAGGAGCTGGGCCGGCTGGACATCGGCCAGTGCCTCGTAGTCCGCTCCCGGGCCGTCCTGGCCGTGGAGGCCATCGAGGGCACCGATGAGACCATCCGCCGGGGCGGCTCCTACGGCGGCGGCCGGGCCGTGGTCATCAAAGTGGCCAAGCCGGATCAGGACCTCCGCTTCGACCTGCCCGCCATCGGGGTGGGCACCATCGAGTCCATGCTCGCCGCCGGCTGCACCTGCCTGGTCGTGGAGGCCGGGAAGACCATCTGCTTCGACCGGGAGGAGATGCTCGCCCTGGCCGACCGGAGCGACCTGGCCGTCCTGGCCCTGGAGGCCGATAAATGAGCGCCGGGCCGGGCCGGGTCAGGGTCGGCGTCGTCGGCGTGGGCTACCTGGGCTACTTCCACGCCCAGAAGTACGCCGCCCTGGACGAGGCCGAACTGGTGGCCGTGGTCGACGTCGCCCCCGAGCGGGCCGAGAAGGCGGCCCAGGACTTCGGAACCAGGCCCTTGACCGACCACCGCCGCCTCCTGGGGCAGGTCGACGCGGTCAGCATTGTCGCGCCCACCCAGGAGCACTTCTCCCTGGCCGAGGAGTTCCTCGAGGCCGGCGTCCACCTGTTGGTGGAGAAGCCGATGACCACGGACCTGGCCCAGGCCGACCGGCTCATCGACCTGGCCGAGGCCAAGGGGCTGATCCTTCAGGTCGGCCACCTGGAGCGGTTCAACCCGGCGGTGATGGCCCTAAAGGACGTCCTGACCCGGCCGCTCCTGGTCGAGACCCAGCGCCTGACCCCCTTTCAGAACCGGAGCACCGACGTGGACGTGGTCCTGGACCTGATGATCCACGACATCGATATCCTCCTGAGCCTGACCGGCTCCCTGCCCCTCCAGGTCCGGGCCCTGGGGGCCAGGATAATCACCGACAGCCCTGACGTGGCCAACGCCCGACTGGAGTTCGCCTCTGGCCTGGCGGCCAACCTGACCGCCAGCCGGATCTCGGGCCGGCCCTGCCGCCAGATCACCGTCTTTCAACCGGACAGCCACGTCAGCGTGGACTGCGCCAGCCGGACCCTGACCGTGTTCAGCCGCTCGGACGGACCGGGCGAGGAGATCCTGCCCGGCATCCGGGCCCGGCGGCAGAGCTTCGAGGTGGCCGACCCCCTGGCCGACGAGCTGGCCGCCTTCATCAAGGCCGTGCGCCAGGGCCGCCCGCCCCTGGTCGGGGGCCGGGAGGCCCGCCAGGCCCTGGAAGTGGCCCTCCACATCGCCGACCAGATCGAGCGGGGTCCTCTCGGTGGCCGCCGCTGAGGCGCGGGGCCCGGCCGGTGGCGCCTAGGGTCCTCATCGCCGCCGGCGAGGCCTCGGGTGACGCCCACGCCGCCGCCCTGGTCAAAGCCCTCAAGGCCCTCAGACCCGAGCTGAGCTTCTACGGCCTGGGCGGTCCCCGGATGGCCCAGGCCGGGGTGGAGCTACTGGCCGAGTCCGGCCAGGTGGCCGTGACCGGCTTCGTCGAGCTCCTGCCCCTAGCCGGCCGGATCATTAAAACCCTCAACCGGCTGAAGAAGGCCCTCCGGGAGGACCGGCCCCAAGCCCTTATCCTGATCGACTTCCCCGACTTCAACCTCCGCCTGGCCAAGGCGGCCCGCCGGGCCGGGGTCAGGGTGGTCTACTACATCCCGCCCCAGGTCTGGGCATGGCGGCGGAGCCGGGTCAGGGTTCTGGCCGAGTGCTGCGACCGGCTGATCTGCATCTTCCCCTTCGAGGAGGAGTTCTACCGCCGCCACGGAGTCGCGGCCGACTTTGTCGGCCACCCCTTCGTCGACCTGCCCGCCCTGGGGCCGGCCGACCGCGAGGAGCTGCTCCAGGGCCTGGGCCTCGACCCGGCCGGGGAGGTCCTGGCCCTGCTGCCGGGCAGCCGGGCCAACGAGGTCAGGCGGGTCCTGCCGGCCCTGGCCGAGGCCGGCGAGCGGCTCAGGCGGCTCAGGCCCGGCCTGCGGGTTCTCCTGCCCGTCGCCCCGGGCCTCAGCCCGGAGTCCCTCAGGCCTCTCATGGGCGGAGCCGAGGTCTCTCTTACCGAGACGCCGGCCCGGCGGGTCCTGGCCGCGGCCCGGGCGGCCCTGGTCTGCTCCGGGACGGCCACCCTGGAGGCCGCCCTGGCCGGGACGCCCCTGGTGGTGGTTTACAAAGCCAGCCTGTTGAGCTACTTAATCGGACGAGCCCTGATCAGGCAGGTCCGGCACATCGCCATGCCCAACCTGATCGCCGGCCGGGAGGTGGTCCCCGAGTACATCCAGGGCCGGCTCAAGCCGGCGGCCCTGGTCGAGGCCGCCCTGCCCCTGCTCGAGGGGGGCGAGGCGCGGGAGCGGATGCTGGCCCAACTGGCCCTCATCCGCGACTCCCTGGGCCGGCCGGGCGCGGTCAGGCGGGCGGCCGAGCGGGCGGCCGAGATCCTTGGAGAGGATTAGCTTGAACCTCTACCGGCGACTAGGCGGCTTCATCACACCCCACTGGCCCAGGCTGGCCCTGGCCGCGGCCTGCATGCTCGTCGTCGCCGCCACCACCTCGGCCCTGGCCTGGCTGGTCAAGCCCCTCCTGGACGACATCTTCATCGCGGCCAAGGACAACCCGGCCCACGCCAGCCGGATGATCGTCCTCCTGCCCCTGGTCTTTCTGGGCATCCAGGCCCTCAAGGGCACGGCCTCTTACGGCCAGGAAGTCCTGATGAGCTGGGTCGGCCAGTCGATCATCGCCCAGTTCCGGGAGCTGGCCTACGCCCACCTGCAGCGGCTGTCGCTAAGTTTCTACGACCGGACCCCCACCGGCCTGCTCATCTCCAGGCTGACCCACGACGTCCAGCTCATCCAGGAGGCGGTCTCCCGGGCCGTGGCCGGGGGGGTGCGCGACCTGTTCTCCATCTTCGGCCTGGTCTTCGTCGTCTTCTACCGCGACTGGCGGCTGGCCATCATGGCCATGGTCGTCTTCCCCCTGGCCATGATCCCCTTCGTCAAGTTCGGCCAGTGGATGCGCCGGCTCTCGACCAGCATCCAGAGCGGCACGGCCGACATGGCCAACCAGCTCCAGGAGACCATCACCGGGGCCAGGGCGGTCAAGGCCTTCACCGCCGAGGCCCAGGAGGTCTCCCGCTTCGAGCGGATCTCCCAGCGGCTCCTCCAGGTGGCCATGCGCGAGGTCAAGGTCAAGGCCCTGACCTCGCCGGTCATGGAGGCCCTGGGCGGGGTGGGCGTGGCCCTGATCCTGGGCTACGGCGGCCACCAGGTCATCACCGGCCAGTCAACGCCGGGCACCTTCTTCTCCTTCATGGCCGCCCTGATCCTGCTCTACGACCCGGTCAAGAAACTGGCCCGGACCCACAATCACGTCCAGCGGGGCCTGGCCGCGGCGGTCAGGGTCTTCGACCTGCTGGACACCCCGGTGGACATTGTCGACCGGCCCGACGCCGGGGAGCTCAAGCCCCTCCAGCGCGAGATAGTCTTCGACCACGTCTGTTTCTCCTACGGCCGGGAGCCGGTCCTGACCGACGTCGACCTCAGGGTCGAGGCCGGCCGCATCGTCGCCCTGGCCGGCCCCTCGGGCGTGGGCAAGACCACCCTGGTCAACCTGCTGCCCCGCTTCTACGAGGTCGAGGCCGGGGCCGTCCTCATCGACGGGGTGGACGTCCGCGACGTCACCCTGACCTCGCTCAGGCGCCAGATCGGCCTGGTCACCCAGCAGACCATCCTCTTCAACGAGACCATCCGGGGCAACATCGCCTACGGCCGACCCGAGGCCGGCCAGGCCGAGATCATCAAGGCGGCCAGGGCGGCCTACGTCCACGAGTTCATCACCTCCCTGCCCGACGGCTACGAGACCGTCATCGGCGAGCAGGGGGTCAGGCTCTCCGGAGGGCAGCGCCAGCGGATCGCCATCGCCCGGGCCCTGCTCAAGGACGCGCCCATCCTCATCCTCGACGAGGCCACCTCGGCCCTGGACACCGAGTCGGAGTACTACGTCCAGAAGGCCATCGACAACCTGATGCGCGGCCGGACCACCCTGGTCATCGCCCACCGGCTCTCGACCATCCAGCACGCCGACCGGATCGTGGTCCTGGTCGACGGGCGGATCAAAGAGTCAGGCCGCCACGAGGAGCTGATGGCCCTGGACGGCGAGTACTGCAAACTCTATCAGATGCAGTTCACCAGCTGAGCCGATGAAAATAGGCAGTATAATCAATCGTTACATCTTCAAGGAGCTGGTCGTCCCCTTCTTCCTGTCGCTCCTGGTCTTCACCTTTGTCTTCCTGATCTCGCGCATCCTCCAGCTGACCGACCTGCTGGTCAACAAGGGCGTCTCGCTCCTGGACATCCTCAAGCTCTTCATCTACGCCACGCCCTACTTCTTCGTCTTCACCATCCCCATGGCCGTCCTCTTCGCCGTGGTCCTGACTTTCATGAAGCTCTCGGCCGACAACGAGATCACGGCCATGAAGGGCGCCGGGCTGAGCCTCTACCAGATCCTGCCGCCGGCCTATCTGGTCGCCCTGATCGGCTTCCTGATGACCCTGGCCGTCTCGGTCTACCTCCTGCCCCTGGCCAACACCGCCCTGAGGGACCAGGTCTTCAAGATGGCCTCGTCCAAGGCCGAGGTGGTCATCAGGGAGCGGCTGTTCATCGATGACTTCGAGGGGCTGGTCCTCTACATCGAGGGCGTCAACCCCCAGACCAGGGAGATGAGCCGGGTCATGGTCGCCGACGAGCGCGACCCGGGCGTCAGCCAGATCATCATGGGCAAGCGGGGCCTGCTCCTGCGCGACCCGACCACCCGGACCATGGTCCTGAGGCTCTTCGACGGCGTGATCGACCGCCGCTTCACCGATTCCAGCCGGACCGAGACCATCACCTTCTCGGTTTACGACCTCAAGATCGGGGTCCAGCAGATGGTGGCCAGCCGCAGCGACGACGACAGGCACCGCGAGGAGCTGAGCATGGGCCAGCTCTGGCGGAAGATGGAGGAAACCAGGGGCCAGAGCCTGGACTACTACCTCTACTTCATGGTCTTCCACGAGCGGCTGTCCATTCCCTTCGCCTGTCTCTGCCTGGGGCTCCTGGGCGTGCCCCTGGGCATCCAGTCCCGGTCCAAGAAGACCTCCTCCAGCCTGCTCCTGGCCGTGACCGGCTTTCTGTGCTACTACCTGCTCTATTCCGCGGCCAAGGGCCTGGGAGAGACCGGCCTCTACCCGCCGGTCCTGGGCCTGTGGCTGCCCAACATCCTCTTCGCTGGCCTGACCGTCTACCTGATGATCCGGACGGCCAATGAGCGGCCCTGGGCTCTTTTCGAACTGGCCTCGACGCTCCGCCAGCGGTTCAGCTTCCTCAGGCGGCGGGAGGCCTTCTGAGTGCGCGTCCTGGTCCAGTACCTCCTCGGCGAGTTCTGGCGCTATTTCCTGCTCTTCCTGGGCATCTTCGTCTTCGTCTACCTCCTGGTCGACTTCCTGGACCGGATAGACAACTTCATCGAGTACCGTTCCACTGGCCGTGAGGTCCTGGCCTACTACGTCTGCAAGATGCCCTTCATCCTGCTCCAGACCAGTGCCGTGTCCGTGCAGCTGGCCGTGATCGTCACCCTGGGCCTTATGCACCGCCACAACGAGATCGTGGTCCTCAAGGCGGCCGGGTTCTCCATCTACAGGCTCAGCCTGCCCCTGATCCTGGTCTCCGTCTTCATCAGCCTGATCACCTTCTCCCTGGCCGAGGGCGTCGTGCCCCAGGCCAATCTCAAGGCCCACGAGCTCTGGTACTTCGACATGCGCCACAACGAGGCTCGCAGCAAGGCCCGCTTCTCCCGCTACAAGGGCTGGTACCGCTCCGAGCGGGCCGTCTACAACATCCGGCGCTTCCTGCCCAACCGTAACATCATCGAGGGGGTCAGCCTCTACTTCTTCGACGACAAATACAACCTGACCCGGCGGGTGGACGCCCAGCGAGCCGTCTACCAGGACGGGGTCTGGCGCTTCCACCAGGGCACGGACAAGACCATCGGCCCTGACGGCGTCTTCAAGGTCGACTCCTTCGAGGACAAGGTCCTCGTCCTGCCCGAGAAGCCGGCCGACTTCCAGTACACCGAGAAGACGGCCGACCAGATGAGCCTGGCCGAACTGGACGCCCACATCGCCCAACTCGGTCGCGAGGGCTACGACACCACGGCTTACCGGGTCGACCGCCAGGTCAAGTTCTCGCTGCCCTTTGTCTGCGCCGTGCTGACCGTTCTGGCCGTGCCTCTGACCCTCAGGCTCAACCGCGAGGCCAGCATGGCCCAGGGGGTCGGCTTAGGCATAGGCGTGGCCTTCGTCTACCTGGTCTTCTTCGGCCTGTCCCGGTCATTGGGTCATTCTGGTAATATGCCCATCTTTATGGCGGCCTGGTTGCCCAACATCGTCTTCACCTTGACCGGCCTCTACCTGTTGGTCAGCCTGCGGCAGTAGGCGGCTGATGAGCGCCCTGGCCTACAGCCTCTACAACCTCTTCCAGATCCCGGCCGGCCTCCTGGGGCTCCCCCTGGCCCTGACCCGGGGGGGCGGCGGGCGGGCCGGACACCTGACCCGGCGCCTGGGCCTGAGTCCGCCCCGGCTGGAACCGGGCGGGCTCTGGATACACGCCCTCTCCCTGGGCGAGGTCATCTCGGCCCGGCCTCTCCTGGAGGAGCTGAGGCGGCGTCGACCCGGGGTCAGGCTGTGGCTGAGCGCGGCCACGGCCGCCGGCCTGGCTCAGGCCGAGGAGGAGCGGGCCGCCGGCCGGGCCGACCAGATCTTCCTCTCCCCCCTGGACCTGGCCCCCCTGCTGGGGCCCTGGCTGGACTGGCTCAGGCCGGAGGCCCTCATCATCGTCGAGACCGACCTGTGGCCCAACCTGATCCGGGCCTGCCGCCGCCGCCGGATCCCGGTCCTGGTGGTCAACTTTCGCATCTCACCCAGCCGCCACCGCAGCCACCGGCTCTTGAGGCCCTTCTTTCGGACCGTCTACGGCCAGCTGACCGCGGTCGGCCTGCCCACCGAGCTGGACCAGACCCGCTTCGATGTTCTGGGCCTTGGCCCACCATTAATCAGAGTTGTGACCGGCTCGCTCAAATACGACCAGCCTCCTCCCCGGGCCGCCCGCCCTGATGAAGTTGGGCTTTTGCCCGGACAGATGGCCGTCGTGGCCGGCTCGACCCACGCCGGCGAGGAGGAGATGGTTCTGGAGGCCTTCGGCCGGTTGAGGGTTGATTTCCCTGACCTGGCCCTGATCCTGGCCCCCCGGGACCGACCCCGCTTCGAGGCCGTGGCCGGCCTCATCGCCCGGCAGGGCCTCGGTCCGGCCAGGCTTTCCCGGGGCGAGAGCCTCGGCCCGGGACGGCCGGTCCTCCTGGTGGACGTCCTCGGCCGACTGGCCTCTCTCTACGGCCTGGCCCGGGCCGCCTTTGTGGGCGGCTCACTGGTCCCGGCCGGGGGCCACAACCCTCTGGAGCCGGCCGCCCTGGCCGCGCCGGTCTTCTTCGGCCCGCACATGGAGGACTTCCTGGCCGAGGCCAAACGCCTCCTGGCCGGCGGCGGCCGGCTGGTCCGCGACGCCGGCTCGCTGGCCGTCGCCCTGGGCCAGGTTCTGGCCCAACCCGAACTGGCCCGGGCCATGGGCCGGGCCGCCCGCCAGGTCTTCCTCGACCACCAGGGCGCGGCCGGCCGGACAGGGGCCCTGATCAGCCGGGCCCTGGGCTGGGAGCCGGGGCCGTGAGGGCTTTCGGGCAGGCCCTGGCCCAGCGGCTCTGGGCGGCCTCCCCGTCATTCTGGGCCAAGACCCTGGTATTCTGCCTGCGGCCCTGGGGCTGGATTTACGGTCGGGTTATGGCCCTTAGATGGTGGGTTTACGCCCATGATATCAAAAAAGTAAACCTGGTCGGGCTGCCGGTGATCAGCGTGGGCAACCTGGCCCTGGGCGGTACGGGCAAGACGCCCCTGGTACACCGTTTGGCCAGGGAAGCCCTGGCCCGCGGGCTCAGGCCGGCCGTCCTGATCAGGGGCTACGGCGGCGCCCTGGGGCCGGGGCCGGTTCTGGTTCAGGCAGGCGACGATCCCGGTCGGGTCGGCGACGAGGCCGCCCTCCTGGCCCAGACAGAGGGCTTGCTGGTCGCGGCCGGCTCGGACAAGGTCGCCGCGGCCGGCCTGGCCGCCCGGGAGGGGGCCGGGCTGATCCTGGTTGACGACGGCTTCCAGCACCTCAGGCTGGGCCGCGGCCTGGACCTAGCCTTGCTGGACGCGACCTCGCCCCTGGGCAACGGCCGAGTCTTTCCGGCCGGCCCCCTGCGCGAGCCGGCCTCGGCCTTGAGCAGGGCCCAGGCCCTCATTCTGACCCGGACCCCTGAAGGGGGCCCGCCGGCCTCGACCCGGGAACTATTAGGCCGCCTGGTCCCGGGCCGGCCGGTCTTCACCGCCCGCCACCGGGTCAGGGCGGTCATCGATCCCCTGAGCGGCCGGCCCGAGGACCTGGCCGGCCGGCGGCTGCTCGTGGCCGCCGGGGTGGCCCGGCCCCAGGATGTGGCCCGGGCGGCCCTGGACCTGGGCGCGGCCGAAGCCGAGCTGCTGCCCCTGGCCGACCACCAGTCTTACGGCCCGGCCCAGGTCGACCTGATCAACCGCCGGCTCAGGAGCCGCCGGGCCGAGGCCCTCCTGACCACGGCCAAGGACTGGGCCAAGCTGGCCCCCCTGGCCGGCCGCCTGGAAGCGCCGGTCCGGCTGGCCGAGCTGGAGATCGAGCTGGACGACGAGGCCGGCCTGTGGCGGTTGATCGAGGAGGCCGCCCAGAGCCGGGGGGCCGTGCCCGGGGTTGTCGCCCGGGCCGCAAAGCCCCTGCCCCGGGAGGGCCGGCTCCTGGTCAGGCTGCCCAACTGGGTTGGCGACGCGGTCCTGGCCGCGCCGGTCTTGAGCAACCTCCGGGCCGCCCTGCCCGGCTGGCGAATCCACCTCCTGGCCACGCCCTGGACCGCACCCCTCTTCGCCGTTGACCCGCGCTCGGACGGCCTGATCGTCTATCAGCCTCAAGGCGCCCACCGCGGCCTGGCCGGCCGTATCCGCCTGGGCCGGGACCTGGCCGGCCGCTTCCAGGCCGGGTTGCTCCTGCCCAACTCCTTTGACTCGGCCCTGATCTTCTACCTGGCCGGGCTGGAGCGCCGCATCGGCTACGCCCGGGACCTGAGGCGGCCCCTCCTGACCGACGCCGCCCCCCTCAGCCGCAATCTGAGATCCCTCCACCAGGTCGAATACTACCTGGCCCTGCTGACCTACCTGGGCCTGCCCGCGCCCGAGCGGGCCCCCCGCCTCTTCCTCGACCCCGAACTGGAGGGCCGGGCGGCCGATCTGCTCCACCGCCTGGGCCTGGAGCCGGGGGAGCCCTTCCTGGCCCTGGCCCCCGGCGCCGCCTTCGGCCCGGCCAAGCGCTGGCCGGTCGAGCGCTTCGCCGCCGCGGCCGAGGTCCTGGCCGACCGCTTCTCCGGCCGGGCTCTGATCCTGGGCTCGGCCAGCGACGGCCCCCTGGGGCAGAAGATAACCGCCCTGGCCGGCCGGGCCTGCCTGGACCTGACCGGCCGGACCAGCCTGAGCGAGGCGGCCGTCCTCCTCCAGCGGGCCAGCCTCCTCCTGACCAACGACTCCGGCCTGATGCACCTGGCCGCCGCCCTGGGCCGGCCCCTGGTCGCCCTCTTCGGCCCGACCGATCCGACCCGGACCGGCCCCCGCGGGCCCTGCCAGCGCCTCCTCGTCGCCCAGGCCGACTGCGCCCCCTGCCTCAAGCCCGACTGCCCCAAGGAGAAGCCCTGCCTGGAAAAAATCACGGTCGAGGAAGTGGTCCGGGCCGGCCTGGACCTGCTGGCCGAGGCCGGGCCGGCGGCGCCCTAGGCGGTCTCTAGCAGGGGCTCGACCGCGGCCAGTAACTCGGCCGGGCTGATGGCTTCCAGGCAGTCCGGCCGGCCCTTGGGGCAGGTCCGCTTGACGCAGCCGCGGCAGTCCAGGGGGCTCTGCAGGGCGGTGTGGCCGGGCGGGGCGTTGCGCTGGGCTAAGGTGGGGCCGTAGAGGGAGACGGTCGGCCGATCCAGGGCCGCGGCCAGGTGGAGGGGACCGGTGTCGCCGCCCAGGACCAGCCGGGCCCCGGCCAGGAAGGCGATCATCTCCGGGAGGCTCAGCTCCGGCGCCGGGGCCGTGCCGGCGACTCCCCGGACCGCCTCCTCGACCCGGCGCCGCTCGTCCGGGCCGTGCCAGGGCAGGAGGAACGGCAGGGCCCGGCCCAGCCGGGCCAGTACCGCCCGCCAGTGCTCCAGGGGCCAGAGCTTGGTCGAGAAGCCGCCGCCCACCAGGGCAACGCCGTAGGGCCGGCTCAGCTGCGGGCCCAGCTTGGCCTCCAGGCTGGCCCGGGCCGCCGGATCGAGGACCAGGTGGGGCGGCCGGGGCAGGCTCAGGCTCCGGCCGGCCAGGAGGGCCAGGGGGGCCAGGTACTGCTCCCGGATGGGATCAATGGCGTAGTTGATCCTGGCCTGGAGGCTGGTCACCAGGGCCGCGGCCGGCTCGCGGCAGGAGGTCCGGTCAAAGCCGACCCGCCGCCGGGCCCGGGCCAGGAGGACCAGCCCGGCCGACTTGGTCAGCCGCTGCAGGTCCACCACCGCCTCGTAGCGCACCCGCCTCAACTCCCGGATCGAGCCCAGCATCTCCCGCCAGGTCGCCGGATCCCAGGGCCGGCGGCGTATGGCCCGGGAGTCGAAGCCGATCAACCGGCGGAGAAAGGGCTGGCCCTCCAGCAGGGGGGCCAGGGGCGGCTCAATGAGCCAGTCGAGCCGGGCCTCGGGCCGGGCGGCCTGGAAGGCCCTGACCGCGGGCAGGGCGTGGACGACGTCGCCCAGGGACGAGGACTTGATGATGAGAACGTCCACAGGCCTGAGCTAACAGGCCGGCCGCCCGCTGTCAAGGCGAGAGCCGGCCGGAGCCGGCCCGACCGCCGGGTCGGCCGAGGCCAATCTGATCTTGCTAATTGGTTTTGTTGACTCTATAATTGACAGTCTGATGTCCTTCCAGCACGCTCGGATCTGTCTGCTCTGGAGCCTGGCGGCCCTGCTGGTCCTGGCCGGGCCGGCCCGGTCGGAACAGGACCGGCTCGAGGTCAGGGGCCATGTCCGTCTGGTCAGGCTGGCCGAGAAGGGCCAGGCCGAGTTGCTGATGACCGTGCTCGAGGACGCCGGGCCGCTCAAAACCGGGGCCGAGATCGCGGCCCGGGCCAGCTTCGAGCTCCAGGACCGGGGCCGGATAGACTGGTCCAAAGAGAGCAATCAGGCCCTGGGACCGCTGCTCAAGCTCAGGCCCGGGGACAAGGTCCGAGCCCTCCTGATCCCCGAAGCCGAGGGCTGGCGCCTGGTCGAGGTGGCGGCCACGGCCTGGACCTCCAGGCTGTCCTTTCCCGGCCGGGAGAAGCTGACCGACCCGTCCATCCTGGACGGCCTGACCAGCCCCGAGGCCACGGTCAGGGTCATCGTCCTCCTGGTCGACTACGACCAGCTCAGCCAGAAGGCCGGGGCCGGCGATGAAACGGCCAGGGCCGAGATCAGGAGGCTTCAGGACTCCCTCCTGGCCGACCTGTCTGGGGCCGAATTTTTACTCAGCCAACGATTCGAGAACCTGGCCGCCCTGGCCGGCCAGGCCAACCTGGCCGGGATCAACGTCCTGGCCGGCCACCGCCTGGTCGCCCTGATCGAGCCGGACCGGCCCCTCCAGCCGCTGGCCGGGGAGAGGCCCAAGCCATGACCGGCCGCTCCGGGATAAGCCGGCCCCGGCCCTTGCGACGGCGTCTGGCCCTGGCCGCGGGCCTGGCTGGCCTGGCCTGCCTCCTTCTGGCCTCCGGCACCACGGCCTTCCCCGGCCGGGAAAAGGTTCTGAGCCCCGGCCTCCCGGACCGGTTCAAGACCGGGTCCGATCGGATCGAAGTCATTATCCTCCTCAGGGGCGTTGAGGAGCTGACCGGCCTGGACCTGCGGGCCGAGAAGGGCCTGGCCGCTTCCGTCAGGGCCGGGGTGGCCAAAACCCAGGACTCGGTCCTGGACCGGCTCGATCCGGCCTCGGTCAGGGTCAGGCACCGCCTGGAGAACCTGCCCGTCCTGGCCGCCTCGGTCACGGCCGAGGGCCTGAGGAGGCTTACCGCCCTGGAGGAGGTGGCCGCCGTGGAGGAGGACCGGCCCATTGCCCCCTTCACGGTCCAGGGCCTCCGCCTGATAGCCTCGCCCCTCTTCCGGGAGCAGAGCGGCGGCCAGGGCCTGGCCATCGCCGTGGTCGACACCGGCATCGACTACAGCCACCCAGCCCTGGGCGACGGCGGCTTCCCCAACGACAAGGTCATCGGCGGCTACGACTTCGCCGACCACGACTCCGACCCCAGGGACCTCAACGGCCACGGGACCTCCTGCGCCGCCCTGGCCGCCGGGGAGAACACCGACTCGGGCGACTACGTAGGCGGCGTCGCCCCCCAGGCCAAGATCTACGCCCTCAAGGTCTTCACCGACAGCGGCCAGGGCCTCTTGAGCAACATCGCCGCCGCCTGGGACTGGTGCCTGACCCACCGCAACGACCGGCCCAGCCAGCCGATCAAGGTCATCTCCACGGCCCTGGGCGTGACCGGGAGCTATTACGAGTCCTTCTGCGACTCCTCGGGCCAGCTCCTGACCAGCCTGTCCGCCCTGGCCCGCTCCTGCCAGGCCAGCGGCCTGGCCATCTTCGCCCCCTCGGGCAACCAGGGCTACTGCCGGGGTCTGGCCGCCCCGGCCTGCCTCAGCCAGGTCATCGCCGTGGGCGCGGTCTACGACGCCAACGTCGGCCAGATCCGCTCCTGCCTCTCGGCTCGGTCCTGCCTGGGCGAGTCCAGCCCGGGCTGCGCCGCCTCCCTGGGCGAGTCCGGGGCCAGGTTCCACAGCGAGTCCAGCCGGGCCGATCAGGTGGCCGCCTATTCCAACTCCGGACCCAGGCTCGACCTCCTGGCCCCGGCCGACTGCGCCAGGGTCCCCACGGCCGGCAACAGCTACGAGGATTGCTTCACCGGCACCTCGGCCGCCTGCGCCTACGCCGTCGGGGCCGCGGCCGTGATTCAGGCCTGGGCCAAGGCCGAGAACGGGCAGTTCCTGACGGTCAACCAGCTCAAGACCCGCCTGGTCAATAACGGCGAACAGATCCGCGACTCCAAGTCCGGGCTGAGCCGGCCGCGGATCAACATCCGCCGGGCCATCCAGGCCCTCAGCACGACCAGCTCCGAAGAATAGCCGGCCGGCTTAAAGCCCTTCAGAAGCGGCATGGGCTTGCCCTGGCCCCCTCCGAACAACAAAATGTGTTACCTAGGTCCCCGGTCTAAAGTGTTACCTATGTTCCCGGTCATACACGCGGCCCCGACACCACTTCAATGTTGTTTAAGACATCTATATCATTAATAAAAGACCCCTCACCCTCTCCCCGCCAAGCGGGGCGAGGGAATAAGAGAAGGTCCTCCCCGCCTCTGGGGCGAGGGTAAAGAGAGAGACTGATCTTTCCCCGAAGAAGTGGACACCAAGTTAAGCGGCCATTTTGATCATCTCGAACTCCGCGGGGGCGAGGAAGC
>ENA-OSEO01002442-OSEO01002442.1-sediment-metagenome-genome-assembly--contig:-NODE-2442-length-26313-cov-4.312548_pt1 | contig 26313 bp, 20 predicted proteins | sample MGYA00237883_ERZ534232 | MGnify/ENA metagenome assembly ERZ534232
ATCTCCGCCGCACCCTTTCCCCACAACATGAGTGCGAAAAGAGTGGCGACGCCGCCGATAGCGGCAAAGATCCGCTGCCCGGTGAGAAGCATGAGGAGCATCGAGGTGAATATCAGCACTGCAATAAGTTCATAACTCATGAAATCTTTTCCCCTCTGGCCTTTGCCAGATCTTTGAAGAAGGTGGCGACGGCCTGCAGCAGCATCAGCAAGATTCCGATTCCCATGTGGCGGCCACGGCCGCGGCTGTCCCCACGCCTGCTTTTTTGAAAAAATCGCGTCTTTTCATACTTTCTGTCTCTTTTCATGGTGTTTGGGTTAATATCCGGCTAAATAGAAAAAGGATGATGTTCAAGATCAGGTTGTATCAACAGGCGCCTATTTTGATATCGTTTGCAGGCGGCGGATAGGCATTGCGTTTGAAATTATCTTTAACGGCGGAGGAATTTTTTTAAAATAAAAAGTTCTGCATCATAGTTTAGACAATTGAGTCTGAATAACTGTTTGAGCGATGTATATGGGCGCCTGTAATTTTACGGTGCAACAACTGTGAAAAGAAGGTGAAGCGAATCTAAAATCAGATGATTTTAGTCCGGTACACCGAAAGCGATTTTAACTGGAACCTGCTTATTGGAAATAACTCCGGATTTTGCTACATCGCCGTTCAAGGTGCTGTCAAGTTATTTGTGAAAAGGCCGGACATTCGATAAAGCCGCTCGTCGGAGCCCCCTTTGCGATCCAGCCTGATCAAACGGCACCTTCAAAGCACTAAACAAGAGGCCAAAAAAGGGATTGACTCCGCTTATACCCCGTTATATTCAAACGGCAGTGGACATAAACAGACAAAGCCGATGTCATCCCTGACGATAGCCGGATAGACCGAAGGGGAGGAAATCGACATGAACACGCCATGGCGCCTTTTGGAACAGGAACTCACCCGGGAGACCTGTTACGAAATTTTGCCGGAATGGAAAGGAATGGATGTCCGCGTCACGCAGCTTAGCGGCGGAATAACCAATAAGCTGTATCGGGTTCAGTCCCCAAAAGGCGACTATACCGTTCGGATTTACGGCGACAAGACCGATCTTTTTATCGACCGCGATCATGAGGCCCATGCCATCAAAGAAATGGAAAAAATCGGGGTATCCTCAAGGCTGGTTAAATACCTGCCCGAAATCGGTGTGACCGTCGTTGAATATATCGACGACTGCACCGTTCTAAAGAATAAACATTTCCTGGACAAATCACTTTACAAAAAGATAGTCAGCCCCATACGAAAAATACACGAAAGCGGCGTCCAGTTAAAAAAAATCTTTAACCCCGTTGTCGAAGTCAAAAAAATGGCTTCCATACTTGCAGATCTCGGCGCCAGGTACGACGAATTCGATATCGACGAAACCATCCATCGCCTTGAAAAATTGTCGTCCGTCATTAATATCCCTGAAACTGAATATACCGCCTGTCACAACGATCTGCTGGCGGACAATTTCATTTTGATTAATGAAGATGCGTTGCACAAGTATGCTTCGCCCCTGTACATCATCGACTGGGAATATGCCGGGATGGCGCCCCGGCACTATGATTTTGCGGATATGTTTCAGGAAATCCTGGTCGCGCGAGAAGCTGAAAAACTGATTGTCAAGGAGTATTGCCAAGATAAAGAATATGACCAAACACTATACCTTGTCGATCTCTTCAAGCCATTCCCCGATATTTACTGGTTTTTATGGAGTTTGATCCAGCTCAACATCTCCAACATCACCTTCGATTATTACACCTACGGAAAAATCAAATACGAAAATGCGCTGCAAAATTTCGAATTCATCCGAAAGGAATATGGCGTAACTGCATAACGGGTTATTTCTGTTAAAATTTAACAGATGTTAAATTTAACGATTTAACACAATCTTAGCAATGCTCATAAGATCCGTTTTGCGTAAATAAAGATTAACCATATGTTTTTATTAAATAAAAAAACAAATAAAATCAATTGTAACGATGTTGGTCCGATTTTTGCTGAATAAAATCCTCTTAGGCAAAAAATGGAGCCGGGCCGGGTGCTGCGGAAGTTGAAACATATTTTTAACAGTAGGGGGGTATAGTGTCGGAAGGTAGTATGGGAAAAGAAGAAAGGCCCAAAGGGATTCCCGGGGCTTGTGGCATGGCGCCCGCCGGGCCTGTGGAGAAGTGAAAATGAGTTTACGTTTTTCATCCTGAAACTGCCCCGTAAATAGCTTGGGAAGCATTTTCAGGGAGAACCACTAACCTTACCTGCAGCTATGCGAAGGGAAAAAGAGCGTATGAGTTTTCAGAAACGATTATCATCAGGCGAATTTGCAGTGCTGGCTGAAATGCACACGCCCAAAGGCGTCAATATTTCCAGGCTCGTGATCGATGCTCGCCGGATCAAGGGGCGGGTGGATGCCATCGTCGTCCCGGACATGGACAACGGCATTATGCGGATGAGCGCCCTGGCCGGAGGGGTTTTGATGCAGCAGCAGGGAATCGAAGCGATCATCCATGTATACGGGCGAGATCGCAACCGGATGGCGCTCCAGGGTGATATTCTGGCCGCCCACGTTCTTGGCATTCAAAATCTCATCGTCGTTCACAGCCTGGAGATGGACCAGAGTGATCACCGCGACAGCAAGCCGGTTTACGATTTGAATGAAGTGGACCTGCTGCAGGCGATCCGTTCTCTACAGGGCGGCAAAGACATGGGCGGCTTTGAGCTGGACGGCAGCCCCAGTTTTTTTGTCGGCTGCACCCTCGCCCCCTATGCAGATGACAGGGCGCTTGAAAACGAGCTGGCCGCGGCCCGTCAAAAGATTGAAGCCGGCGCCCGTTTTGTGATTACGCCGCCGGTATTTGACCTGGATCGGTTTGCCGATTTTTTGCGCAAGGCTCAGCCCCTGGGCGTACCGATCCTGCCGACGGTGTTCCTTTTAAAATCGGTGGCCATCGCCCGCTATATTGCCAACAGCGAGCCGGGCGCGCACATATCTGAAGAACTGATCCGTCGCATTCGCAAATCACCGGACCGGGAAAACGAAGGCCTGCGGATAGCCGGAGAAACCATTGCGGCCCTCAAGCAACTGACCCAGGGGGTGCTGATCCAGACCATCGGATGGGAACACCGGCTGCCGGCAATACTGGACGCGGCCGGGATTTGAGCGCCCGGCGTTCCGAAATCTGCTCACTGCCAGCAGGAGCAGGGTATAACGCATCAATCGATACAAGATAAAGGACGACATGCAGAATCAAGATAATCTTCAAGCAGGCAATAAGGTACTCATTGTCGGCGGCGGGCTCGGCGGTATCCGTACGGCGCTGGATCTGGCGGAAGCCGGACGCGACGTGATCCTGATAGACAAATCCTTTTCCATCGGCGGACTGATGACCCAGCTGGATCGCACCTTTCCAACCAACAACTGCGATCTGTGCACGCTCTCGCCGCATCTATCCGAAAGCGGCCGGCGGCTTCATATCGAACTCCTTGCCATGACGCAGGTGGCCGGTATTGAAGGCGAGGCGGGAAATTTCACCGTTACACTGAAGACCGCCCCCCGATATATCGATCTGAACCGATGCACGGCCTGCGGCGACTGTTTTAAAAAATTTTCGGAGTGCGTTCGGTTTACACCCGGACTGGATCATCGCACGCCCACCTGCATGCGTTACCCCCAGGCCACCCCCCAGGCGTTTTCCATCGATATGGCCGGCTGCACCAACAAGGAAGGTCTGATCCAGAGCTGTCCGGCCGGCGCCATTCTGGCGGACGACACTGAAAAAATACGCCGAATCGACTGCGGCGCGATTGTGCTGGCACCCGGTGCGGCCCTGTTTGATCCCGGCGAACTGGACAACTTCGCCTATAGAGACCAGCCGGATGTCGTGACCAGTCTGGAATATGAGCGCATCCTGTCGGCTTCCGGACCGACCGGGGGTCAACTTGTCAGGCCGTCGGACGGACGCCGGCCCCTTAAAATCGCCTGGATTCAGTGCGTAGGCTCCAGGGGGCTGCAGAAGGGGGCCGCCTCATACTGCTCGAGCGCCTGCTGCATGTTTGCACTGAAAGAAGCCATCGTCACCAAAGAACGATTCGGAGACACCATCGAGACCACCCTCTTTTTCATTGACATGCGCACTTTCGGCAAGGACTATGAGCTTTACCGGCAGCGGGCGGAAAACGAGTACGGCGTTCGCCTGATTCGCTGCCGTCCCCACAGTGTCGTCCAAAAGACCGGCGCCGATTCTCTGTCTGTCGCCTATGTGCCGTACGACGGCAGCGAACTTAAAAGCGAAGAATATGACATGGTCGTTCTTTCCACCGGTTTCAAGGTGGCCGAAGATGTCCGTGAGATGGCGCTGGAAATGGGAATTGAGCTCAACTCCCACCATTTTGCCAAAACCGGCAGTTTCAATCCGGTCGCCACCAGCCGGCCGGGGATTTATGTCTGCGGTCTTTTTGAAAGCCCCAAAGACATACCGGAAACCATGGTTCAGGCCAGCGCAGCGGCCGCGATGGCATCGACGAATTTGAAGGCCGGCGGCCGGAGCTTGCGCCCGCAAGAGGAATTCCCTCCGGAACGCGATGTAACCGGTGAGGCCCCGCGCATCGGGGTATTCATCTGCGACTGCGGGTACAACATCGGTGGGGTTATTGATGTCGATGCGCTGGCGGGGTATGCCCGGACGCTGCCCGGGGTGATAATTGCCGAAGGCGTGGGGCACGGCTGCAGCCGCGAGTCGATGGAACGCATCCAAAAACTTATATCCTCAGAAAATCTGAACCGTGTGGTCATCGGCGGGTGTTCGCCGCGCACCCATGAAACCAAGTTTCAGGATACGATACGAAAGGCCGGACTCAACCGGTATCTTCTGGAAATCGCCAATATCCGCGATCAAGCCACCTGGGTGCACAGTGACCGGCCGGCGGAAGCTGCTGCAAAGGCCAGGCATCTGATCCGGATGGCGGCAGTCGCTGTTGGCTTCGCCCGGCCGCTGGTCGACCACAGCCTGCCGATGAACAAGGACATCCTGGTCATCGGCGGTGGTGTCGCCGGGATGAGCGCGGCGCTGAGTCTGGCCGATCAGGAGTTCAAGGTCTATCTGGCGGAAAAATCGGCTGCCTTGGGCGGACAGGCTGCCAATATCCGCAAGACCCTGGAAGGCGAAGATGTTGGGGCTTTTGTCAGGGATCTGATCCAAAAAACGCAAACCCATCGCAATATCCAGGTCATTACGCGTGCCATCCTCGTGGACCATAGCGGCATGCCCGGCATGTTCAGGACCGGCATGCAGGTGGGGCCGCAGATGTTTTACCGCCAGATCGAACACGGCATTACAATCCTGGCGACCGGCGCCCTGCCCAACCGTCCGGCGCAGTACCTGCTGGACCGGCATCCGGCGGTCAGGACCCAACTGGAGGCCGACGCGCTTATTGAAGATTCGCCTGAAACGGTCAAGGCCTGGGAAACTGTGGTGATGATCCAGTGCGTGGGATCGCGCTGCCCGGATAATCCCAACTGCTCGCGCATCTGCTGCCAGAGTGCGTTGAAAAATGCCCTTCGGATCCGGAAGCTCAATCCGCAAACCCGCATTTTTGTTCTGTATCGCGACATGCGCACCTACGGCTTTCAGGAGGATTATTATCTTCAGGCCCGGCAGCAGGGGGTGATCTTTATCCGTTATGAAACGGCCGATCCGCCCCAGGTTGCCGCCAGCGGCGATCAGGTCGATGTGACTTTCAAGGATCCGGTACTGGGTCGAACGCTGACCGTCACGGCCGACAGTCTCTGCCTGAGCACCGGGTTTGTCGCCGACGAAGAAGGGACGGAAGATCTGGCCATGATATTCAAGCTGCCGCGAACCCGCGACGGCTATTTTCTGGAAGATCATACGAAGCTCCGGCCGGTCGATCTTCCCGTGCCGGGTTTTTTTGTGGCCGGCACGGCCCACGCGCCCAAATCCATCCGCGAATGTATTGCCCAGGCCCAGGCGGCGGCAGCCCGGGCCCAGACCCGGCTTTCCCGGGATGTCATCAATCTGGGCGCGGCCGTTGCCCGGGTGGACGGCAACAAGTGCGCCGCCTGCCTGGTCTGTGTACGGGCCTGCCCGTTTGGCGTCCCGTTCATCAACGCAGACGGTTATTCGGAAATCGATCCGTCCAAGTGCCACGGCTGCGGCATTTGTGCCGCGGAATGTCCGGCCAAGGCGATTCAGCTCCTGCAGTTTGAGGATGACCAGATCATGGCCAAGCTGGAAGGGCTTTTTGAAAGGATGGTAGCATAATGGAAAATTTTGAACCGGTCGTTGTGGCCTTTTGCTGCCACTATTGCGCTTATACGGCCGCGGACATGGCGGGCAGTCAGCGGCTTTCTTATCCGGCCAACGTGAAAATCGTTCGGGTTCCCTGTTCCGGCAAGGTGGACGCCATCCACGTCGTCAAGGCCTTTGAAAAAGGGGCGGACGGCGTTGTTGTGGCCGGTTGCCTGGAAGGGGACTGCCATTTTAAAACCGGCAACATCCGGGCATCGCGCCGGGTGGCCTATCTTCAAAAGCTGCTGGACGAAATCGGGATCGGCGCCGATCGTCTGGAGATGGTCCTGATGTCTGCCGGCATGGGGGAGCGTTTTGCCGAAACCGCAAAAAGAATAACGGAGAAAATTCGCAAGCTGGGTCCCAGTCCGATCAATGCCATGGTCCTTTCTGAGGCGCGGCAGTCTGCGTGTTGAGGATATCCATATGAAGGAGAATAGATCCCGATGATTACTGCTGAACGAAAACCATTAGACGAGCTGGTGGAATATATCCGGCCATTTGACCGTATTCTACTGGTGGGATGCAATGAATGCGTGACCGTTTGCGCGGCCGGGGGCCGCAAGGAAGTCGGCCTGCTGGCGGCTGCTCTGAATATGACTTTTTTAAAGAGCGGCAAAAGCCTTCAAATCAAGGAACTGACGCTGGAGCGGCAGTGCGATCCCGAATACGTGGAGGAACTCGCCGCCCACATTGACGGGGTGGATGCCGTCCTGTCCATGGCCTGCGGCTGCGGGGTCCAGGAAGTCGCCCGGCGATTTAAAAACACACCGGTATTTCCGGCGGTGAACACGAAATTTATGGGCGCTTCGGAACGCCCGGGCATATGGGCTGAAAGATGCCAGGGGTGTGGCGATTGCCTGCTGGGACGAACCGGGGGGATCTGTCCTATTGCGCGATGTTCCAAGCGGCTGATGAACGGGCCCTGCGGCGGATCCACCAATGGAAAATGCGAAATCAGCGTGGAGGTGGACTGCGCCTGGCAACTGATCTGGGACCGACTCAAGGCCCTGGGATTGGAAGACAGATACGAAGAAATCATGCCGGCCAAGGATTGGCGAACGGCCGGGGGCGGCGGACCCCGCAAGATCATCAGAGAGGATTTGGCAGAATGAAAACCGAAAGCATACTCGAAAAAGTCTTAACCTCGGGCCAACTGGCGGTGACCTCCGAATGTGGTCCGCCGCGGGGGGCTCTTCCGGAGAAGATAACGGAAAAGGGCGAACTGCTCAGAGGAATCGTCGATGCGGTCAATGTGACGGACAACCAGACGGCTATGGTGCGCATGTCCAGCTTTGCCGCTTGCGTCTTTCTGAAGCAGGCGGGGCTCAGTCCCATTTTGCAGATGGTCACCCGGGACCGAAACCGGCTGGCCATGCAGGCGGATATTATCGGGGCCTATTCCCACGGCATCCATACGATGCTGTGCTTATCCGGCGATCATCCCCATTTCGGCGATCATCCCATGGCCGCCAGCGTTCATGATATTGATTCCATTCAGTTTGTTCAGATGGTCAAAACCATGCGGGATGAGGGTAAATTTCAAGGCGGTGCGGACATTCAGAATGCGCCTAAAATGTTTATCGGGGCCGCCGCCAACCCCTTTGCCGACCCGTTTGAGTTGCGGGTGGCCCGTCTGGCCAAAAAAGTTGCCGCCGGCGTCGATTTTATTCAGACCCAGTGTATTTATAATCTGGACAAGTTTGAACGCTGGATGGAAGGAGTCCGGCGGAGGCGCCTTCACGAGAAATGCTATATCCTGGCCGGGGTGACTCCCATGAAATCAGCCGGCATGGCCCGCTACATGAAGAATAAGGTTCCGGGGATGGATATTCCGGATGCAGTGGTTGAGCGCATGGCGTCTACGCCCAAAGAGAAACAGGCTGAAGAGGGAATCACGATCTGCGTTGAGACCATCGAACGGTTGAAGCGGGTTGAGGGAGTTGCCGGATTTCACATCATGGCCATCGAGTGGGAGCAGAAGGTTCCGGAAATTGTGAAAAGAGCTGGACTCCTGCCCCGGCCCCAGGTATAGTATGCCCGGCAGTTGCATCAATAACAGGGCTTGCCCAGAGGAAATGCGACTGAATGCAACCTAAATAAGGAGAAAAATAATGAGTGCGAAAAAGCTGATATTGGTCGTTGATGACGATCCGGATCTGGTGGAATCGGTCGCCATGAAGCTGGAGAGTCTAAACTTCCGGGTAGCCAAAGCCTACGACGGAGTCGAAGCCTGGGACAAGATCCGCACCGAACGGCCGGCGCTGATTATCCTGGATGTCATGATGCCGCGTAAAGATGGCTACCAGCTCTGTGATGAGCTAAAGAAATCCGAAGACTATAAGGATATTATCATTGTCCTGCTTACAGCCGTCGCTGACGCGGTTACCTCTACCAATTACACCCACTGGGGCGGTAAAACAACGCTGGCGGATGATTTTATTCCCAAACCCATCGACCTGGACAAGCTCATGGAAATCGTCAAGGACAATTTGGAGTAAGTTTTCCCTCGGCCGGCTGTGTAGGCATCCGCTATCCGGACAAAGGCCGTTTTATCAGCCGGTTCCCGCGTTTTCGGCGCAGAACCGGCGGTCAGGTTTTTTATGACAACCATGCAGGCAGACGCCGGCGACAAGGTTCGGATCGGCGGCATCCGATTGAGCCGGGAAATGGTTCAGCTTAACTGCAGCGACCCCCCGGGCGAAAACGGTCAGGCGCTACGTCTTTTCCGCCATCTGGCTGAAAACCGGATCAACATTCCCTTTCTTGGCATGGGCTGCACCGGTGAGGGAGCGGTCAGTTTCGGCTGCCTGGAAATCGAAGATGCCGGTTTCGTACGAAAACTGATAGAAGGGGAGCCGCACCGGTGGCCGCATGTTGAATGGATCGCCCCGGTGGGTACGGTGACTATTTTTCCCCATCAATCCAGTCTCAAATTGTTGGGACTTGTGATGTCCGCCTTGGGGAAATCCGGTCTTCCGATTTACGGAATGGGAACATCCCTGTCGGCGCTGACCATCAGTACAGACTACCGGCTGCTGGACCGGTCCGCCGATGTATTGAGGGCGGTATTGGATCTTCCTCCCAATCACGCCCCTATTTGTCCGGAAGTGCGCATCAGGCAGATTCAGTCGGCGGGGTCTCAACGACCTTGAGGCAAAATGTTGGAGACAGTTGCCGTTTATTGGGAACCGATCATAAAGACATACGGATTTCAAGAAAAGACCGATCTGTCTTTATTCAGAATTTTGATCACGTGCGATCAAATGGCCGATTGGGGGCTGCAATTTCAAAACATCGGCTCCGGCGACGGCAGATTTCTGATGGCGACCGCACGGATGGTTGGCGCTGAAACCCTGCAGTTGCAGCTGCTGTTTGAAAAAAATGCGGCGGACCGATACCGGCATGAACTGGAGAGTCTCACGGAAAATAATCTTCAAACAACCCTGTCTATTGATGCTCCCGTCGAATTAATCTGTTTCCATGGCCCACACTTTGGCGACCGCTACGGCATTGCCGATGCGGCTTTCGGGGCACTGGCTCCAAAAAAAATTTTAGTGCTGGCGGCCGCGTGCACGGGCGCCAGCATTTACATTGTGGTGCCCGAAAAGAGCGCCCGGACGGCTGTTGAAATTCTGTCCAAAAAATTTATCGGGCCGCAGCCGGAGAAAAAGCTGGTATGAACAAAAGTATTTCCAATGAAACCGACTGGCGCATCCGGGTGTTTGAATCCCTGTCTTTTCCCACCCTGATATTGAAACCGGATCGGACGATCATTGCGGCCAATCAGATTTTCCTGGAAAAGGTCGGTGTGGCCCCGGACCGAGTTGTCGGCAAGACTTGCAAAGATATTTTTCATCGATATTTTTATAGTTCGGAACTTCCCTGCTCTGAAAAAGACTGTCCGCTATTTAGTACCCTGAAAAATCGCAAAGGGCATTCGATCCTGAAGAAAATCAATGGGCTTGATGGGAAAGAGCGCTGGGAGGACCGGGTTTTTTCTCCAATCCTGGATGAAGACGGCAACGTCAAGTATGTCATCGAGAGCATTCGGGATGTCACCCGCGTTAAAACCCTGGAGGAGATGTACAGCGGTATCCAGGAATTGATGGACAAGGTCGTCCAAAGTTCGGCCAGCGCAATCATCGCAGCGGATCGAAAGGGAAAAATCATTCTGATGAACCAGGCGGCCGAAAATCTCTTTGGATATTCCTCAAAAGAAAAGGAAGAAATCAACATCCGCCGCTTATATCCGGAAGGGGTCGCCCGGGAAATCATGAAAAAGCTGCAGGATGAACAACTGGGCGGGAAAGGCAAGCTTCCCATCACCCCGGTCGCCATCATCACAAAAACCGGTCAGGAAATTCCGGTGGAAATGACGGCCGCCATTATCTACGATGGCAGCCGGGAAATAGCCACCATGGGAATTTTTAATGACCTCAGGGAAAAACTGGCGGTGGAAAAGCAGTTGCGGGAGGCCCAATCCTTGGTCGTGCAGTCGGAAAAAATGGCGTCGCTTGGGAGACTGGCCGCCGGAGTTGCCCACGAAATCAACAATCCCCTGACAGGCATTCTGCTTTACGGGAACATGATGCTGGAAAAACTTGAAAAAAATCACCCGTTCGAGCAAACCATGAAATACGTCCTTGAAGATGCCGACCGCTGCAAGGCAATTGTAAAAAACCTTCTGGCATACAGCCGGCCGATCAGCCCGACGAAAGAAAGATTCCAGTTAAACGCCCTGGTCGAAGAGAGCTTGTCGCTGATCCGGGATCAGAAACTGTTTATCAATATCATTCTTGTTAAAGAAATGGCCGACTATCCGATTCCGATTCTTGCCGATAAAAATCAACTCAATCAGGTCGTTATCAACCTGTCCATGAATGCAATCGATGCCATGGAGAACAGCGGCATTCTGACGTTCCGGACATATATCGATAAAGATGCCGCCAGCGCCTGCCTGGAGGTCCAGGATACCGGATGCGGGATTCCGAAAGAGCAGATCCCCAAGATTTTTGATCCGTTCTTTACCACCAAGAAACCGGGAAAAGGCACCGGCCTCGGATTGAGCACGGTTTACAGCATCGTACAGGAAAACAAGGGACGGATTTCCGTCAAAGAAACGGGTCCGGAGGGGACCACCTTTCTGCTGGAGCTCTCCCTGGATGAATCGTCAGATGAAAAAATAATCGAAACCATCGGCTAAAAAGGATCTTTTGAAATCATGACACAACCCGAACCCACAGAAACTCTCTATCATCCCCGGATTCTGGTGGTGGATGATGAACAGCGCATCCGCGATGCCTGCCGGATGGTGCTCGACGAGGAAGGCTATATGGTCTCCATCGCACCGGACGGAGATGTCGGGCTCCGGATGATCAAGGCGGAACATTACGATATTATTCTGCTTGATTTAATGATGCCGTCTCTATCCGGTTTTGATGTCCTTTCCCAGGTCCGGGAACAGCACCCCGATACCGTGGTGATTGTCATTACCGGTTATGCAACTCTCGAACACTCCATCGAAGCCATGAAAAAAGGGGCTTTTGATTTTATTCCAAAGCCCTTTACACCGAACCAGCTTCGTGTCGTGGTATCCAAGGCGATTAGATATACCGGCGCTATGCAAGACATTGCCGACACCAAATCGCGTTTGCGGGTGATCGTTAACCGGCTTACGGATGGTGTCATGACCACCGACATTCACAAACGCGTGGTTCTGATCAATCCCGCCTTCTTGAACATGATCGGCCACCCGGGGGAAGGCGTCACCGGCCGCAGCGCCGAAGAGTTTATTTCCTGCAAAGCGCTGCTTGAGATGATCGATCAGACCTTGACCCTTCCTTCGGACAAATTTGCGGAAATCAACGCTGAAATCGAAGTGGGGGAAAGGACCTTCAGCGTCAGCTGCACTCCGTACCGGGATCGGATCGGACAAAACCTTGGTATCGTTACGGTCCTGCACGACATCACGGTTCTGAAAAAGATAAATCAGATGAAATCCGATTTTGTTTCCATGGTCTCTCATGAAATCCGCAGCCCGATGAATTCACTGCTGACCCAGATCAAAGTCATTCTCGACGGCCTGGCCGGCGATGTCACCGCAAAACAGCGGGAAATTCTAAACCGGGCTTCGGGTAAAATTCAAAACTTGGTGGCCATGGCGTCCGAGCTGTTGGATCTGGCCCGGATTGAATCCGGCCTGATTACCCAGGAAAAGGAAGAAGTGAACCTGCCGGATCTTCTGACAGACCAGGTCGCTTTTCACCAGAGCGCCGCCCGGGAAGGGGGAATCGAGATCCAGCTTGAATTGCTTTCTGGCCTGCCCCCGGTTCTGGCCAATCGCCGGAACGTGGATGAGGTCTTGTCCAATCTGATCACCAATGCCATCAAATATTCACCCCAGGGCGGTCGCATTACCGTTTCGGCCGGAGTTGATGATGGGTTTGCGGTCATCCGTGTCAGCGACTCGGGCCTCGGCATTGCGGAAGCGGATCTTGACAAAATTTTCACCCGGTTCTACCGGGTCAAAGATGAAAAGACGCGGTATATTCACGGCACCGGACTCGGTTTGGCTATCGTTAAAAGTATTGTCGAAGCCCACCACGGTCATGTCCGGGTTGAAAGCCGCCCGGGCTCCGGCAGCACGTTTTCGGTCTATTTGCCCCTGCATGCGTTCTGAAATGTTTGCCGGCGTTTATTCATATTTATAAATACGTATTTCGCGATATGGACAAAGCTTCCCGCGAATTTCAGGTTTTTGCCAAACCGGCCGGTGCGGCTTGCAACTTGAACTGCAGCTATTGCTACTACCTGGAGAAGGAAAGCCTTTATCCGGAAGGCGGGTCGTTTCAAATGCCCGACGACCTTTTGGAAGCCTACATCATTCAGCACATCGAGGCGCACCCCGGTCAGGTGATCCTGTTTTTCTGGCACGGGGGCGAACCGACGGTCCTGGGTCTGGAGTACTTTCGCAGGATCGTTGCGCTGCAGCGCAAGCATCGGCCTGCCCAGCGACAGATCATCAACGGGATGCAGACAAACGGCACCCTCCTCGATGATCGCTGGTGCCGCTTTTTAGCAGAAGAGGGTTTTGCCGTGGGGCTCAGCCTGGACGGCCCCCGCCATATGCACGATTCCTATCGGGTCACCAGGGGCGGCAAACCCACCTTCGATCAGGCGATGCGGGGGTATGCCTGTTTAAGGCGGCACGGAATCAGGTGTGATGTCCTGTGCGTGGTGCATGCCCGAAATGTTCGGCGCCCCGAGCAGGTGTATCGGTTTTTCCGGGAGATCGATGCTCCTTACCTGGGATTTCTGCCGTTGGTCGAACCGCAACCGGACGCCGAGCATGGGGTCAGCGCGCGCAGCGTTTCGGCCGAAGCCTGGGGTAACTTCCTCTGCAGCATCTTCGACGAATGGAAGCGCCGGGATATGGGGAAGGTCATTGTTCAGATGTTTGAGGAAGCGGCCTGCCCGGCCTTCGGACGCGAGCAGACGCTGTGCATCTTTCGCGAGACCTGTGGAGACCTTCCGGTCGTCGAACACAACGGAGATTTTTATTCCTGCGACCACTTCGTCGATGGGCAGCATCGGCTGGGGAATATTCGACTGCAGCCCCTGGCGGATCTGATCGAAAGCCCGGCTCAGCGAGCCTTCGGGCAAATCAAGCGGGACGCCTTGCCCCGCTATTGCCGGGAGTGCGAGGTCCGGTTCATGTGCAACGGCGGGTGCCCCAAGGATCGGATCCGGCGAACCCCCGACGGCGAGGCGGGACTGAATTACCTGTGCACGGGGTATAAGCGATTCTTTCGGTATTGCCGGCCTTTTTTTGAAGATCTTGCCGCTTTGTGCCGCGAGCGCTCCAGAATTCTTTCACACTTGAGGATTTCATGAAAAACTTTCAGCCGCATGAACATTTAAATGCAAAGGGAGGCATCCATGACAAAATCAACCCCTAACCCGAAATCATCTTTAAATCCCAAGTCAAAGCCCGCTTCGGAGGCGCCCGGAAATGCGACCCGGGCCGGCGCACCCCCCCCGCAAACCATTTCCGAAGGCGGGCCGGAAAAAATCGTTTCAATGCACGCAGCCTATCGAAGCGGCAAAGACGTCGTGGACGGTTTTCTTTCCCGGCCCTACGAAGGCGGCGTCAGAACTGCCATCGTGCTGATTCACGGTTATCGCGGCTTGGATGACGGCCAGCGGGCGGTCACCCGCAGGTTCGCCCAACAGGGTTTCAGCGCGCTTTCGCCGGATCTGTTTCACGAGGAAGTTTATACGACCCGCGAAGACTGCGCCCTGGCGAAAACCTCTCTGGATATTGCCTGGGCCGTGGAGAAAATCGCCGACAGTGTGTCGTATTTACGCCGACTGCCCTGGGTGCGCAAACAGAAAGTGGCGGTTATGGGCTTTTGCATGGGCGGCGGATTGGCGCTTTATGCTCTGGCCAAATCAAATGTGTTTTCCGCCGGCGTCATCTACTACCAGAGCCTGTTTCCCGACCCGGAGGACCTGCGTGATATTGAAGCGCCGCTCCAATGTCACTACGGCACCGACGACGCCAATACCACGGCGACCGAAATCAAGATGTTCCGTGAGGCGCTGGAACGCTTCGGCAAAAAATATGAGATCCACATGTATGCGGGCGCAAATCACGCCTTTCTCAATAATCCCCAAAAAAACGACGAGCCGAATCGAAAAGCGGCCGACCTGTCCGTGGTAAGGACAACCCGGTGGCTGAAAAAAATACTGGCCTGAACGCCCCATCGGAAAGTAGAAATCCGAATCTCTATTTCTGGACAATAATTCCGGTGATATTCTCGCTTTTCAGCCGCTCCAGCATTCGCGAGGCCGCTGTTCTGTCTTTAAAGCTTCCGATTCTGATTCGGTACCAGGTCCCCTGGCCGGGAACCACCCCGGTGGAGCGGTATGCCGGGTAACCCTTCCGGCTGAGTTCGGCCACCTTCACGTCAGCGAATTTTGCTTCCCTTACTGCCGCCACCTGGATGGTAAAAATGCCGGCTGTATCGGCAGCGCCGGCGGCAACTTTCAGGCCACCAACGGATTCGGCCGGTTCAGGCCGGCCTTCAGGTGATTTTTTTCTCTCCGGCACCGGCATTCTTTTAACATTTTCCACCGTCTTCGGCTTGTCGGGGCGATATGCATCCAGACCGGACCGTGTTTCAATTGTATTTTTTTTAAGGGCTTCATGAAATTCAAGGTCCGGTTTGTAAGGAACAGCTTCGGAACGGTTTTTGTACCATTGCTGCTCTTTTTGCTCGACGGCTTCTTTCAGCGCAGTCAGTTCTTTTTGCAAAGATTCAATATCGAAATGCACCGGCGCAGTTCCCCGGCCGACCAGAACACCGAGGACGAACATCCATGCCGACACAAAAAAAATAATACAGATCCATAGGGTTGTGCCCTTGTGCGTGGATTTAGGTGCAGGGGGGTTATTTTCGGTTTGTTTTGCCATTTATATATTCTAAAATCTCTTCCAATCTTAGGGATCAGGGATCGGGGGCCAGCTACCAGTGCCCGGGAATCAGGAAACCATCATAAATTACAATCAACTTACATCTGCTCCGGGGCGGATACCCCCAGGAGGGTGAGGCCGTTGCGGATGACTTTTTGCACCGCCAGAACCAGGTATAGTCGGCCGCGGGTCAGCAGGGGGTCATCGGTCAGGACCCGATGTTTATTGTAGTAGGCATGGAAACAGGATGCAAGGCTCATGAGATAAAAGGTGATCCGGTGGGGCTCAAGATAATCGGCGCTGCTGCTGACCGTTTCAGGATACCGCGCCAGGGCTTTCATGAGCTGGATTTCCTCCGGTTCCGTCAGCCGGGCGACGGCATCTGCGTCCCATCCCGCTGCAGGAACACCTTTTTCCTTGCCTTTACGAACGATGCTGGCGATGCGGGCGTGGACATACTGAACATAGTAAACCGGGTTGTCATTGGTCTTTTGCTTGGCAAGTTCCAGGTCAAAATCCAGAGGGCTTTCGTAGTGGCGTGTCAGAAAGATAAACCGGGCGGCATCCCGGCCGACCTCGCTGACGACGTCTTTCAGCGTTACAAATTCGCCGGACCGGGTGGACATGGCCACCGGCTGGCCCCCCCTTAACAGGTTGACCAGCTGGACCAGGATGACTTTAAACTGGTCGCGGCTGTAACCGGACGCTTCAATAGACGCCGTCATGCGCGGGATATAGCCGTGATGGTCTGCTCCCCAGACGTCGATGATCCGCTCGAAGCCGCGCCTGAATTTGTTGTGGTGATAGGCGATGTCGGATGCAAAATAAGTTGTCAGGCCATTATTGCGGACGACGACGCGATCCTTTTCATCGCCGAAGCGGCTGGTATTGAACCAGAGGGCGCCGTCTTTTTGATAGATGATATGGGTTGCCTTAAATTCGCTGATGACCCGGTCAACATGGCCGGAATCGAACAGGCTCTGCTCGCTGAACCAGTTATCGTGTCGAACGCCGAAGGCGATCAGGTCTTTTCTGATATCCGCCAGGATGGCATCGGCCGCATAACGGGCGCAGGTTCCGATGGCGTTTTCATCACTTTGTTCAAGCAGGCTGTTTCCCTTTAATTCTTTAATTTCATTAGCGATATCAACAATATAGTCTCCCTGGTAACAGTCCTGGGGAAACGCGATGTCTTCGCCGAAGAGCTGCTGGTACCGCAGAAAAACCGAACGCCCCAGCGTTCGGATCTGACGGCCGGAGTCATTGATATAATATTCGCGCTGAACATCATAACCGCAAAAAGACAGAATATTTGCCACGCTGTCGCCGACAGCCGCCCCGCGGCCATGCCCCACATGCAGGGGACCGGTGGGGTTGGCGCTGACAAATTCAACCTGGACCCGTTTGCCGTGGCCGATATCCACAGCGCCGAATCGGGTATCCTGCTTGTGAACAGCTTTTAAAACCGGGAGCCAGGATGCCGGGTTGATAAAAATATTGATAAAGCCCGGCCCGGCAATCTCTGTTTTCGCCATGACATGGTTCGGATCATCCAGGTATTTCAAAATGATTTCCGCCACTTTGCGGGGCGGCAGCTTCTGGGCGGAGGCCATCACCATGGCAATATTGGTGGAAAAATCACCGTGGGTTCCAATTTTAGGCTCATCCATGGCAATTTCCGGCCATGTGGAAGATGGCAGATCCCCCTGCCGGTGGGCGGTTTCCATAGCGTGTTGAATGAGTTGTTGTATCGTAGATTTCATGAAATAAGCATTGCCTTCTTGTTTAAATTTACTGAAAGTATGATTCATAAAAACTTTCTGATTTTAAGTCAAGTTCTTCGATAAAACAAGAAAAACGCAACCCGGCTGTTATACCGCTTTAAGATTGACATCTGTACCGGTATTTATTATAGAAGTTTCCAATGGCAGGCTGAAGCCTGCTGCCGGCATGAATTAGGCAAAAAATGTAACCACGAAGAAGTAGGTATCACGAAGATACTTGAGGTTCGTGGTTTTTTTTTAAGGGAGACACAGTATGCACATGGCAGATGCGTTGGTATCCCCTGCAGTGGGCGCGACAATGTGGGCCGCATCGGCGGGCCTGATCGGTTACTGTTCCCATAAAGTGAAAAGGGAACTTGACAACGGAAAGGTTCCCCTGATGGGCGTTCTGGGTGCTTTTGTTTTTGCCGCCCAAATGATCAATTTCAGCATTCCGGCGACCGGTTCCAGCGGTCACCTCGGGGGGGGGATGATCCTGGCAATTCTACTGGGGCCTTATGCCGCCTTTCTTGCGATCGCCTCCGTTTTGACCGTGCAGGCCCTGTTTTTTGCCGACGGCGGCCTGCTGGCACTGGGCTGCAATATTTTCAACCTGGGTTTTTTCCCCTGTTTTCTGGCCTATCCGTTTATCTATAAAAAAATTGTCGGGCACCATGCAACCCGGGGCCGGATACTGACAGGTGCGCTGCTGGCATCCGTGGCAGGGCTTCAACTGGGTGCGCTGGGCGTGGTGGTGCAGACCGTTTTGTCGGGTATTACGGAACTGCCGTTTAACAGCTTCATTCTTTTAATGCTGCCGATCCATCTGGGCATCGGCCTTGTCGAAGGAATTGCCACCGCCGCGGTGGTTCTATTTATCTGGAAATCGCGACCGGAGATTCTGGAGAAAGCGGCGGATGCCGTTCCGTTAGGAGTGCTGCCTCTTAAAAATGTCCTTGTCGGAATTCTGATGGCGACAATTGTCATCGGCGGGGCTTTTTCATGGTTTGCATCCACTCATCCCGACGGTTTGGAGTGGTCTATGGCCAAAACCGCCGGAACCGAGGAGTTAAAAGCGCCCGAAACCGGCCTGCATGATTCATTATCCAGGTTTCAGGATGCCTTGTCCTTTCTGCCGGATTACAACTTCAGGAGTTCTGCCGAACCCGACAAGACTGAAACAGCCTGGCCGGCGGTTGATACCGGCACGTCTTTTTCCGGTTTGATCGGCGGTATGCTGACGCTTGTAATGGTGACCCTGATCGGTTTTTTTATAAAAAAGAGAAAGGAACAGCGATAGTAATTAGGCTGAAGGTGGATAGACTGAAGGCTTTGAGGTATTGTGTATGTGCGATCACAAAAATCTTCAAACATTTAACCGGCAGATGAAATAACTTTTTTGAGTTATACCGAGAAGGCCTTGAATGGCTCTATGGGCGCCTTGTGATATGTTTACATAGGCTTCGGCCTTTAGCCTATCTACCTGATCGGCCTTAAGCCGATACACCTGAATGGACGGCGTTCTGTGAAACTAGGATCCGCATTATTTGACATCGGTTATATGGACAGACTTTCAAGCCAGGACACCCCTGTCCATCGACTGGATCCGCGCGCTAAACTGCTGACCACGTTGGTGTTTATTATCGTGGTTGTTTCTTTCGATAAATACGAAATTTCTGCGTTTATCCCCTTTTTGATTTACCCGATTATTCTGATGATATCGGGTAATCTGCCTCCGGTTTATATTCTGAAAAAAATCGCAGTGGTTCTACCGTTTGCGTTTTTGATCGGAATTTTCAACCCCATACTGGATCGAGAGATCCTCGTACGCCTGGGACAAGTTCATATTTCCGGCGGGTGGATTTCATTTGTGTCCATCATGATCCGATTTGTCCTGACCGTGGGTTCGGCATTGATTCTGGTTGCCTGCACCGGATTTAATGCGGTCTGCATGGCCCTTGAGAAACTGGGAACGCCTCGTATTTTCGCCATTCAGCTCCTGTTTTTATATCGGTATCTTTTTGTCCTGGTGGACGAGGGCGCCCGCATGGTCCGGGCACGGTCCCTGCGGACGTTTAATGGCCGATCGATGGGGGTCAATATATACAGCTACCTGCTGGGGCATTTGCTGTTGCGGACTCTGGATCGTGCCCAGCGCATTCATCTGGCGATGTTTTGCAGGGGCTTTGACGGTGAAATCCGGCTGCTGCGCCCGTTAAAAATCGGCCGGGCAGAAGCTGCTTTTGTTCTGGGATGGTCGGCTTTTTTTTTCTTGATGCGCATCTATAATATCCCGCAGGTCGCGGGGACCTGGATCTTGCATGTCATTTGACAAAAACAAAATCAAACATGCGATATCAGATACTCCCATTGATTGGATCATTTGAATTTAATAAGGCAGCGCCGCTGAACACTGCCCCGGCGTTGCGGGATTTTCGACGGTTTATGCGTACCAGGTTTTCTATGCAGGAATGCATGCGCGACATACGGAGTTGTCGACATGACCCACCACATTGTTGACGTACATGATCTTGAATACAACTATCCGGACGGCACTCCGGCACTGCAGGGGGTTTCCTTTCGGGTTGCCCATGGGGAATCCATGGCCATCGTCGGCGCCAACGGCGCCGGCAAGTCCACGCTGCTGCAGCACTTAAACGGATATCTGAAACCGACCAGGGGGTCCATCCAGATCGGTGATTTTTCTTTGACCAAGGAGACGCTCAAAATGGCCCGCCGCACCGTCGGCATGGTATTCCAGGACCCGGACGATCAGCTGTTTATGCCGACCGTTTATGACGACGTTGCTTTCGGCCCCCTGAACCTGGGGCTTACCCCCCAGGACGTCGATGCCCGGGTTACGAACGCCCTTTCCATCGTGGGCGCCGGCCATTTGAAAAATCGTCCGCCCTATAAGCTTTCCGGCGGTGAAAAACGGGCGGTCTCGATTGCAACGGTGCTCTCCATGTCACCGGATATCCTGGTGATGGATGAACCCACGGCGAATCTGGACCCCAAAGCCCGCCGGCAGCTGATCGAGCTTTTGAAGACCTTTACGCATACCAAAATCATCGCAACCCACGATCTGGACATGGTGATCGATCTGTGTGAACGCACCGTCGTGATGCACGATGGGCGCTTGACGGCCGATGGACCGACAATGGATATCTTCCAAAACGACGCCCTTCTGGAGGAAAGCCATCTTGAAAAACCGCTGCGGATTCAGGGCTGTCCCGTTTGTTCAGAACCGCGATAGCGGGGAGTAAATATATCTCTTAAGCCTGGATCGTTCACAAATGGACCCGGAAATGCGTCTAAACAGGAATTATTATCATTTACTTGTTTTTTTCTTTGTGATAATTAACGTGCCCTGAGTTAGGTTCTTTCCAGATTTAGTTTTCTTGACGTTCCTTCTAACCGAGACCTTTTGAAACAACGTATGAATTCAACCAAAGCAAAAGGTGCAGCGGACCGGGTCGACCGGCTGGTGGTTTTACCTTTTATGAAGTCTGTGGAGATTGCATTTAAGAGCATCAAGGTCCGCTTTTTTCGATCCCTGATCACCACCATGAGCCTGGTGCTGGCCGTTTCTTTTTTAAGCTTTGTGAATGTCACCAATGATGTGGCCAACGGCCTGCTGGCCACCGGGGATTTTAACCTGCGCCAAGCCCTGATTCAATCCGGCTACGACCTTGCTCCCCAGGATACCCGGGTTGAAAGCGGCCCCAAGCAGCGCTGGATCGTAATCCTGTCGCTCCTGGTATGCGTGGTGGGAATCGTCAATGCCCAGCTCATGGCGGTTACGGAGCGATTTCGCGAGATCGGCACCATGAAATGCCTTGGTGCGCTCGACCGGTTTGTACTGCGCCTTTTTCTACTGGAAGCCGGCATGCAGGGAATCGCCGGCGCCGGCGCCGGCAGTCTGCTGGGAGCCGTTTTTGCCCTGCTGAGCGGACTGTTGCATTTCGGCGCTGCAGCCCTGAACAACATTTCATGGATGCACCTGGCCGATTCGCTATTTTTGGCAACGGCGGTGGGATGTCTGCTGAGCCTTCTGGGCGTTTTATATCCGGCCCTGGTGGCCGCAAAAATGCAGCCGGTGGAAGCCATGCGGGTGGAGCGGTAAAATGGCAGTTCATAACGAGTCGCGCAACATTGTCCGGGTTTCCGGGGTCACCAAGACATTCAAGCTGGGCAAGGTTGACGTTCAGGCGCTAAAGGGCATCGATCTCGAGATTGCGGCCGGTGAATATATTTCCATTATGGGACCTTCCGGCTCAGGCAAAAGCACTCTGTTTAACATGATCGGCGGTCTGGATAAACCCACCACCGGCAAGGTGTTTATCGATGAGGTCGACATCGCCCAGCTGGACGCCTATGAGCTGGCCTGGCTGCGTTGCCGCAAAATCGGTTATATTTTTCAAACGTTTAATATTATTCCGGTGATGACCGCCCTTGAAAATGTTACGCTTCCCATGACGTTTGCCGGCATGAATAACGACCGGGCCGTTGAAAAGGGCTTGCAGCTCCTGAAGCTGGTCGGACTTGGGGATCGATTCAGCCATAAACCGTTTGAACTTTCCGGCGGCCAGCAGCAGCGGGTTGCCGTTGCCCGTGCCCTTGCCAATGATCCCGCCATTATCCTGGCCGACGAACCCACCGGTAATTTGGACCTGACCACCGGCGAAGAGGTCATCAAGCTGCTCAAGCGGCTGAGTCGGGATAGAAATGTTACCGTAATTTCCGCCACCCATGACCTCAAAATGCTGAATGTTTCGGATCACGTGGTCTGGATCCGTGACGGTCGTGTCGATAAAATTGAAAGCCGTGATGAGCTCTCCATTTCGATCGGCCAGATCGATAGTCGCAACTAAAGGTGCCGGCCATGCCAACCGCATTTACGTTCATCCATCCGCACCGCGATAGCCGATGCCGTCGCCTATTGATGGGGCTGCTGCCAGGCGTTATTTATGTGGCCTTTCTCCTGATTCCGTTTTCAGCCGGCGCCCGGGGTGAGAGCCTGCCGATCAACAGCCTGATGGATGACGTACGGGCACTGGCCGCCCTGGAGGATCGAAGCACCGGGACTTCGGGCAACAAGGCGGCCGCCGAATACATTACCAAACGGTTTACCGATCTCGGATTCAAGGAAATCGGTGTACACCGGTTTTCCGTCCCGGTTCTCCGGCATCACAACAGCACCCTCTTTTTGCCGGTTCAAAATCTGAAAATCTCTCTTTTCCCGATCCAGAACAATGCCATTTCTCCCGGGACCATCCCGCCCCAGGGGGTTTCAGGACCACTGGTTTATGTCGGTTCCGGCAACCTGGCCGACTTTAACGGCAAGGCACTGGAGGGGGCCATCGTGCTGATGGAACTCGATTCCGGCAAAAACTGGCAAAATGCGGCCAATTTCGGAGCCAAAGCTTTGATTTATGTGGATCGCGGCCCGGCGCCCAAAACGTTTTTCAGGGAAAAAGTTGAACTTTCACCGATCCCGTTTCCGCGCTTCTGGATCCCGCATTCAAAGGTTCGAGAGCTTTTCGGGCCATTCGAGTCGGCCGGAAACGGACAGGTTGCTGCGGCGGTGCACCTCAGCTCGGATATTGCCTGGGAGAATGCCGTCGGTGAAAACATCTACTGCCTGATACCCGGAAGCAGTCCCGACAATCCGGAAGATCTCCTGCTGGTGGAAGCGTTTTACGACAGCACCCCCCTGGTCTTCGGGCGGTCGCCCGGGGCCGACGAGGGACTCAGCATCGCCACCCTGCTGGATTTGGCCCGCAGACTCGGGGAAAATCCGCCCCAGAGGCCGATTCTCCTGGTGGCAACCGGCGGACACGCCCAGACCCTGGCCGGTATGCGCGAACTTGTCTGGAGTCTCTGGGAGCGGTCCAAGGAAATTCGGGACCGCAAAAAATATCTAAGAGACAAGGTTCGTAACACCCGGAAAATCGTCAAAAGACTTCAAGAGCTGTCCCCTGACGGACCGGGTGCTGCCGTCGCGGCAAATGAGACGCTTGACCGCATGATCAGTGATGCCGTGATCGAACGGGTTAAAACCGACGCAGATCTGATTTCACGGACGCTCATGCGGCTGCGGTTGCAGGTGCAGGATGAGGGTAATAAGCAAACGATCCAGGCGCTGGCCCAGCAGCGCCTGATTCTTCGACGCCTGAGCTGGCGGACCGATTTTATGGATCTGGATCCGGAAGAACGGCTGGCGCTTAAAAACATCATTCCCCTTGCCATCAAAGACCAGCAGGCGATCCTGGCTGATGCCAGAAGACAGCAGGATGAGCTCAACAGCGCCGGCGATTTTCGCTCCCTGGCAAGAACCAAAGACATCGGTGCGGTGGTCTCGCTGCATCTTTCCAGCCGCGGCGACGGCTTCGGCGCCTTTAACAGCGGCTGGCTCTATCCGTTGAAACCTACCATCAACCGGGTATCGGCCTATAGCCTGCTGGATAGCGTCCTGCAGCAAAGCGCCCAAAACCTGGAGCAATCCCTTGGGCTTCCCGGATTTTTTCATGATACCCTCCGGCCCAGCCGCCGCCGGTCCTGGCGAAGCTATTTCCTGGACAATCCCCCCCTGGGCGGAGAAATCAGCGCTCTGGCCGGATACCTCGGGGTTACTTTTGCCACCGTCAACGATGCCCGACCCTATTGGGGAACCCCTTATGACCGGCCCGAAAGCGTCGATGCGGATTTTGCCGTCCGCCAGAGCGCCATGGTTTCCGGCCTGATCCGGTCTATGGCCCAGGCGTCCACTCTCCAGGTCGGCTCTCTGCCGCGCAATGGATTTGCAACGGTCAATGGTCGCGCAAAATTTCTGCGACACGGCGAGCTGTTTGCCGACCAGCCGGCGCCTGAAAGCATGATCCTCGCCTTTCACGGACCTGCCGGTTACCATGCGATGGCGGATCACATGGGAAGATTTGAGATTAAAGGGGTAGCGGACAGTAAGCATGTGCTGGACAAAGTCATTCTGGAGGGCTACCGCTTTGAGCCTGAAACCGGCAGAATCATCTGGGCCATCGACAAGGAAAAAACCGGCAAATCGGCCTATCGCGTTAAAATGCAGCGACGCACCATGGAAACCGACCTGGTGATGTTCGCCTGCCGGCAGTCCGTGATGTTCAATTTGCTGGAGCCGCGCAATTTTCATTATATGACGAAAATACAGCTCCTCGACGGCAGCCGCGAGGCGCCGCCGCTGCGGTACTGGTGGAGCCGGATCGATACCCGCTCGTCCACCATCGCTTCGGTCTTTCTGGAGAGCGGAACGCATTACAAAATGACCCTGTCGGACAATATGATCCAAAACAAACTGATCCTGACAAACGGAAGCGAAAACCATCCCGAAGGAGTCGGCTATCTCGTTGACGACTGGCCGCTCTTGAAGCTGACTGAATACCGAATCGCCCGGGACATGTGGACGCTGCTGGAACCGCGAATCACCAATCTGGAAGCCCACGGCATTTACAACGAGCGTATCCGCAACCTTGAGCGTGATGGAACCGGTGCGCTGGCGGGGGCGGAAAAAGCCCTTAGCGCCAAAGAATACGACCGCTTTGCGGAATTATCTCTAAGATCCTGGGCGCTGGCCAGCCGGGTATATGCCGACGTGGAAAAAACCCAGAAAGATGTCCTCTTCGGTGTCCTTTTTTATATCGCCCTTTTCGTCCCGTTCGCATTCTGTCTGGAACGTTTTTTGTTCTGCTACTCGGACATTTATAAAAGAATCATTGCATTCGCGACCATCCTGATCCTGCTGATTGCGGTGATCTATAAGGTCCATCCGGCCTTTCAGCTGGCTTACAGTCCCATGGTGGTCATCCTGGCTTTTTTTATCATGGGGCTGTCCCTGATGGTGACGCTTATCATATTTTTACGGTTCGAAGATGAAATGATTCTGCTGCAGCGCCGCGCCCGCCATATCAAGGCCGAAGAAATCAGCCACTGGAAGGCCTTTGTGGCTTCTTTTTTTCTGGGTGTCAGCAACCTGCGGCGGCGGCGGCTGCGAACCCTGCTGACCTGTGCCACACTGATTATCCTGACCTTTACCATCATGAGTTTTACTTCGGTAAAGACGTTGCGGCACCATGTCCGCCTGCGCTTCCAGGAACATACACCCTATCAGGGATTTCTGTTTAAATCCACCAACTGGCAGAGCCTGCCCCCGGAAACCTATGGTGTTTTTTTAAACGCATTTGAAAACAGCGCGATCGTCCTGCCGCGGGCCTGGCTGGAGGCTGAAGACCGCACCCAGCCCACCCCGATCCCCGTTCGCTTTAATGACAAAACCCTGGAAGCCCAAGGCCTGGTGGGCCTCTCCCATCAGGAAACCCTGCTGACCGCTGCCGACGGCCTGCTGATCGGCGGCCGCTGGTTTAGCGAAAACGAGCGCCAGGTCATTCTCCTGCCGGACCGGATGGCGAGCAGTCTCGGCATCGACCCCCGCAAGCCGGAGGGAAATACCGTCCTGCTGTGGGGAGTTCCATACACAGTGGCAGGAATCTTTTCCGGATCGAAACTGACGGACCTGGCCGACCTGGACGGCGAACCCCTCACACCGGTCACATTTCCCAGCGAGGCTGCCGTTGAAATGACCGAGGTTGAGATGGATGCGGTGGAATCGGGTGAAGATGTCCGCGCATTTCAAAGCCGCTACCAGCATACGCCCGGCGACCTGATCCTGATCATCCCTTACCGCACCCTTTTAGCGGCAGGGGGCCGGCTCAAAGGCCTG
>ENA-OSEO01002443-OSEO01002443.1-sediment-metagenome-genome-assembly--contig:-NODE-2443-length-26303-cov-4.734996_pt1 | contig 26303 bp, 23 predicted proteins | sample MGYA00237883_ERZ534232 | MGnify/ENA metagenome assembly ERZ534232
AGGTCAGGGCGATGCCCAGGGCGACCAGGGCGTAGGCCAGACCCTGCTCCAGGGTGATGGGCAGGGTGCGCGAGAAAATGGCCCACCCGGCCAGCAGGTATGCGAATATAACGGAAATCATCGGGCGTCCGGGCAAAAGGGGCCGCGGCCCGAAGAGCGGGCGGCGCGGCCCCGTTGGTCGAGCGCGGCTATTCCATCACCTTCTTGGCCATCTTGACGTACTTGTCATTCAGGCTGACGCCTTGGGCCTTGGCCGCCTTGAGGTTGAGGAAGAGGTTCAGATCCTCGGCGTAGCCCGAGGGGATCTCGCCGGCCTTCTTCTCGCCCTTGAGGATGAGGGCCGCCTTCTTGCCGGCGGCGTGGCCGATGGCAAAGTAGTCGAAGCCCAGGGCGGCGATGGCGCCCCGCTCGGCCGAGGCGGTGTCGCCGGCGAAGAGCGGGATCTTCTCCTTGTCGCAGACCTTGACCACCGACTCGAAGGCCGAGACGACCGTGTTGTCCGAGGTGATGTAGACGGCGTCAACCCGGCCGGCCAGGGACTGGGCCGCGGTGTAGACCTCGTTGGAGTTGGACACGGTCACCTCAACGAACTCCAGGCCGAACTTCTTCAGGGCGTCCTTGGTCCAGCCGATGCTCTTGACCGAGTTGGCGTCGCCGGCGTTGTAGACGGTGCCCCACTTCTTGGCCTGGGGGAGCATCTCGTGGTAGAGGGCGATCTGCCGTTCGACCGGCCAGGCGTCCGAGACGCCGGTGACGTTGCCGCCGTCCGGACCCATGGTCTTGACCAGGCCGGCGTCCACCGGATCGGTGACCGAGGAGTAGACCACGGGTTTGGTCTTGATGACCTTGCAGGCCGCCTGGGAGGTGGGGGTGGCGATGGCGTGGACAAGGTCGATGGAGCTGTCGTTGTTGAACTTCTGGGCGATGGTCTGGGCGTTGGCCATCTCGCCCTGAGCGTTCTGGTAGTCGTACTCGATGTTCTTGCCCTTGACAAAGCCGGCCTCAGCCAGAGCCGTCTCAAAGCCCTTCTGATCGGACTCGAGGGCCGGATGGGAGACGATGACCGTCACCCCGACCTTGTGAACCTTGTCGGCCGCCAGGGCCGCCGGAAGCCAAGCCGCGGCGGCCAGGGTCACGACCAGGCAGACAATGAACAGCTTCCTCATAGAATACCCCCTTTCAAGACCAACCAAACCCGACAACTTTGATGAATAAAAGGACCGCGTCCGCCTCTGTTATTATCAGGTCCGGCGCTCGGTTGTCAACCGGGCGTCCGGCCCCGGGATCGTTTGCCAAGAGTCGCTTTGACTGGTATATACAACCCACTCCCGGTCGGGCCGCCGGCCGGTTCGTTATTACGTGAAGGGACAAATTTGTTATGGAAGAGAAGAAAGAGCTCTTCGGGCTGGACGACGACTTCGAGTTCGCCTGTCACCCCGGGCTTAAGTGCTTCACCACCTGCTGCGCCGACGTGACCATTTTCCTGACCCCCTACGACTCGCTGCGCCTGGCCCGTCACCTGGGCCTGAGCTCGGGCGACTTCCTGGCCGAGTACACCGTCGCCCTGAGGGGCCCCCGGCCGGTCCTGCCCCTGGTCGCCCTCAAGATGGCCGAAACCGAGGGCCGGCCCTGCCGGCTGGTCACCCCAGAGGGCTGCTCGGCCTACGAGGCCCGGCCCTGGGCCTGCCGCATGTTTCCCCTGGACCTGATCGGCCGCGAGGACTTCCGCCTCCTCGAGGTCAGGGGCTTTTGCCGGGGCCTGGCCGCCGGGCAAAGCCTCAAGGTCAGGGACTACCTGACCGAGCAGGGCGTGGGCGACTCGCTGGAGCTGGACGCGGCCTACAACGAGATCACCGGCCACCCGGCCCTGGCCGAGATGGACGTTGACAACCCCAAGGTGGCCCGGATGGTCTACCTGGCCTGCTACGATCTGGACCGCTTCCGGGAGATGATCTTCGAGTCCAGCTTCCTGGACAAGTTCGAGGTCGAACCCCGCCGCCTGGAGCGGATCAGGCTGGACCAGGTGGAGCTGCTCAAGTTCGGCTTCGACTGGGTCAAGTTCGGCCTCTTCGGCGAGAAGACCCTGGACGTAAAGCAGCCGGCGGAGGCGGCCGATGCCCCAGGGCGTTGACCTCAAGCCGGTGGCCGGCGCCTTCAGGTTCGCCTGCCACGCCGGCCTGACCTGCTTCACCGCCTGCTGCGCCAGGCTGGATCTGATCCTGACCCCCTACGACGTCCTGCGCCTGAAGAGGGCCCTGGGGATCAAGGCCGGGGTTTTCCTGGAGGAACACGCCGTCCCGGTGGAGGAGCGCCGGGCCCGCTGGCCCCTGATCCGGCTCAAGATGTCCGGGCCGGAGGGCCGCTGCCCCTTCCTGTCGAGCCAGGGCTGCAACGTCTATTTGGACCGGCCCAGCGCCTGCCGGAGCTATCCCCTGGCCCGGGCGACCCGGCCGGGCTTTGTCCCGGGCGAGATCCAGGAGCAGTACTTCCTGGTCGAGGAGGAGCACTGCCGGGGCTTCCAGGAGGAGAGGACCTGGATGGTCGGGGACTGGGTGGCCGACCAGGGCCTGCTGGAATATCATCCCTTCAACGACCGCTGGATGACCATCCGGACCCACCCCAAGGGACCTGGCGCCGGGCCTGAGGCCGAGAAGAAGAAGCAGATGTTCTACCTGGCCTCTTACGACCTGGACCGCTTTCGCGACTTCGTCTTCCAGACGCGTTTCTCCCGGCTTTTCGAGCTGGAAGCCGGCCGGTTGGAGCGAACTCGGACCGAGGACGAGGCTCTCCTGTCCCTGGCCCTTGACTGGCTGGAGTTCTGCCTCCTGGGCCAGGGTCCCTTGAGGATCAGGTCCGAGGACGGTCAGCCCGGCTGATCCGGGACCGGGCCCCAATCTGGTTCTGGTCAGGTGGGCCGGGTTGTGCTATAGGCAGTCAAGCTCTTCCGCCCAGGAGGCCGGGTCCCTTGACCATTCAATTCCCGACCGACGCGCCGGTGCTGGCGGTCGGCCTGGCTTACGCCATCGCCTTCGGGGTCAGGATCCGGCAGCGCCTCAACACGGCCGCCTGGGGTCTGGGTTTCTTCCTGCCCCTGGTCGAGGTCGAGCTGCTCCACCTCAAGGCCTCGACCAGCTACTCCATCTTCGGCCTGATCTTCCTGAGCCTGGTGGTGGCGGCGGCGACCTCCTGGCGCGAGTTGAAGGTGGACGCCCTCAAGAACTGGGCCATCCTGCTGGCCGTCTGGCTGGGCTGGCTCAAGCTGAGCCTGGTCTTCAGCCAGAACCCGGGCGAGGGCTATTTCGCCCACAGCCGCCTCTTCCAGCTGGGCCTGCTGGCCCTGGCCACGGCCGCCCTGGCCGGCCGGCCGGCCCTGCTCCGCTCGGCCCTGAACGGTTTCGTCGCCTGCCTGGGTCTGTCCTGCCTGGCCGCGATCTACCAGTTCCTGGCCGGCGATTTCTTCTTCGACATCGGCCGGACGACCATGCCCGGCTACGACTACCTGATTCTGGAGCCGATGGGCTTCTACCGGGCCGCCGGGGCCTTCAGGGACCCCAACAACCTGGCCGCGGCCCTGAGCGTGGCCGGGCTGGGGCTGGCCTGGCTCAAGGCCCACGGGGACCTGGACCGCCGCCAGTCGTGGCTGATGGTTCTGCTCTACCTGGGCTTCCTGGCCACCCTGTCCCGCTCTCCCTGGCTGGGGGTCCTCCTGGCCGCGCCGCTGGCCCTGTGGGGGACTTCGCGGCGCTGGCAGGCGGTGGTCCTGGTCGCGGCCCTGCTGGGCCTGATCTGGACAACCTACGCCCGCTGGGACGCCCCCCGGCCGGGCAAGAAGACCCCCTACACCTCGGTCACGACCCGCTGGGTCTACTGGGAGCAAGCCCTGGCCATGGTCCGGGAGCGGCCCCTCCTGGGCGTGGGGCTGAAGAACTACCACCCCCACTTCGTCGAGCGCCTGGGCCAGGAGAGCCTCAGGCCGCTCAAGGTCACCCGGGCCGAGCCCCACGGCTTCTTCATCGGCCTGGCCGCCGAGGGCGGTCTGGTCGGCCTGGTCCTCTTCCTGGGGCTGGCCGCCTGGCCCTGGTGGCTCTGCCTGAAGCGGGGCGACCCGCTGGGCCTGCTGGCGGCCGGAATACTGGTTTGCGTCCTGGTCAACGCCGCCTTCCACAACTACATCTACCAGGACCTCCTCTGGATCGCCCTGGGCTTGGCGGCGGGGAGGGCCTTCTGCGGCCCGGCGGCGGAGGCCTAGCTTGGCCCGGCCGGTTTTCCTGTTCAACCAGTTCCCCAAACTGAGCGAGACCTTCATCCTGGGGGAGATCGAACGCCTGGCCGAGCTGGGCCTGGACTTCGACTGTTACTCGCTCAGACGCGGCCAGACCCGCCACCTGCCGCCGGGGGCGGCCGAACTGGCCGCCCGGACCAGGAGCCCCGGCCCGCTCAGCCTCCTGGCCCTGCCGCTCCTGCTGGCCTACTGGCTGATCAGGCGGCCGCGGGCCCTGCTGGAGGCGCTCGCCTTCCTGGCCTCGCCGGCCTACCTGCGCCCAGATGAGACCCCGGTGGACTGGCTCTGCCTCCTGCCCGGCCTGGAACTGGCCTTCAGGCTGCGCCGCCGGCCCGGTGTCCACCTCCACGCCGTCTGGGCCGACCACCCGGCCACGGCCGGCTACATCGCCGCCGGGCTCCTGGGCGCCCGCTTCAGCCTGGCCGTCCACGCCGTGGATCTCTGGCAGCGGCGGGCCCTGCTGAGGCCAAAGCTCAGGCGGGCCGAGTTCGTGACCGCCTGCTCCAGGGCCGCGGTCGAGGAGGTCGGCCGGCTGGCGCCGGAGGCCCGGGCCAAAGTCAAGCTCATCCACCACGGCCTGCCGCCCTGGCTCCTGGACCGGCCTCCAGCGCCCTGGCCGGCCGGGCCGGAGCTCAGACTGGCCGCGGTGGGCCGGCTGGTGCCCAAGAAGGGCTTCGACGTTCTTCTGAGGGCCCTGGCCCGGCTGGGCGAGACCGGGGTCGACTTCCGCCTGACCGTGGTCGGCCAGGGGCCCGAGCAAGGCCGGTTGGAACGGCTGTCCCATTCCCTGGGCCTGGCCGGCCGGGTCAGCCTGGTCGGGGCCCGGCCCCAGCGCCAGGTCATCGAGACCCTGGAGGCCAGCCACCTGCTGGTGGCGCCCTCGGTAATCACCCCCAAGGGCGACCGGGACGGCATCCCCAACGTCGTCCTGGAGGCCATGGCCTGCGGCCGGGGCGTGATCGCCAGCGCCGTGGGCGGCCTGGCCGAAGTGGTCGAGGAGGGTCTGACCGGCCGGCTCTGCCGGCCCGGCGACGAGGCCGAACTGGCCCGTCTTCTGGTTCAGGCCGGGCGGGAGCCGGAGGTTGTCAGGGCCTGGGGCCAGGAGGCCCGGCAGCGGGTCAGGAGCCGGTTTGATCCGTGGGTCAACGCCCAGAAAATTAGGGACCTCCTTCTGGCCTCCCCGGCCGGAGAGGGGCGATGACGGCCGGCGGCTTCCTGGCCCGGGCCGGGGCCCTGACCACCAGCAAGGGCGTCCAGGACGGCCTCCAGGCCCTCCTTCTCATCTGGCTGGCCCGGACCGACCAGTCGGGCTACGGCCTCTTCGTCTTCGGGGCCGGGGTGGCGGCCATGGCCCGCTCGCTCCTGGCCCTGGGCCTGGACCAGTTTGCCCTGCGGGAGTTCGCCCTGGGCAACCGGGCCCGGGGCGAACTGCTGGCCCAGATGGTCCGGCTCAAGGCCCTCCTGGGCGGCCTGATCCTGGCCTTCCTCCTGGTTTTCAGCTGGCTCAAGGGCTGGGCCGGCCCGCAGGCGGCGGTGGTCCTGATCATCACCGCCGGCCGGGCCGTGGAGGGAGTGGCCGAGACCTTCTTCAGCCTCTACCGGGCCGAGGGCCGCCAGGTCCGGGAGGGGGTCCTGAAGTCCCTGGCCGGCCTGGCCGGGGCGGCCTACGGCGCGGCCTGCCTGGGCCTGGGCCTGGGCGTCCTGGCCCTGTCCTTCTTCGTCCTGGTGGGCAGCGGCCTCAAGCTCATCCTGGCCGTGGCCGGCGGTCTCAAAGCTGGGTTTATGCCCACCTGGCAGCGGAGCCGGGACCTCTTCCCTAAGGGCCAGGCGGCCAATATCCTGGCCATCGCCGGGGTCAGCCTCTTGGGCTCGCTCTACAACTACGTCCAGATCCTTCTCCTCAAGTCCTTCCACCCCCTGACCGAGGTGGCCGTCTACGGCGCGGCCTACGACACGGCCGGCGGCTTCTCCGGGCTGATCGCCCAGCTCATCATCGGGGCGATCCTCTTCCCCAGCCTGGCCCGGGCGGCCGGCCAGGGCCGGGAGGGCCTGACCGCGCTCCTGAGGACCTACTTCTGGCGGCTGGCCGCCTACGGCCTGGGCCTGGCCTTCTTCCTGTCAACCCTGGGCGGCTGGGTCCTGGTCTTCCTCTACGGCGACAAGTACTTAGGTTCGGTCCCGGCCCTCCGGGTCCTGGGGCCGGCGACCCTGCTTTCCTTTGTCAACAACCTGGCCATCTTCAGCCTCCTGGCCCTCAGGGAGGAAAAGCGGCTCCTGGTCTTCCACCTCCTGCCGGCCGGTCTCAGCCTGGTCCTGGGCTGGCTGATCATCCCCGCCTGGGGTCCCCTGGGCGCGGCCCTGAACCTGCTGGCCTGCCGGGCGAGCATGTCCCTGGTCCTCTTTGCCTGGCTCCAGGCCCGGCTGAGCCTCTTCCGCTGGACAGAGCTCCGGCCGGCCCTGCTGAGCTGGCTGGGTCTGGCCGGGGCCTACGGCCTGGTGGTCGGCTTCCAGCCCGAGCTGGCCGCCCTGGCCGGCCTGGCCGCCTTCGGCCTGATCAACTGGTGTAGCCGCGGTGGCAGCAGCGGGCGCAGCCGGGGAGCAGCCCCCGGTCGATGACCCGCCGGAAGGCCTGCATCCGGGAGCCGTTCCAGATTTCCAGGAACGGCTCCCGGGTGATGTTGCCGGCCAGGACGTGCAGGCAGGGCGAGACCGTGCCGTCGGGCAGGATCCGGCAGGTCCGGCGCAGGGTCGGGCAGTCCTGGGGGAAGGGGTGGTCCAGGTCGGCGTAGTAGGGCTGGATCAGGTCCCGGGGCAGGTTCGGCAAAAAAGTGAGCCTTGGCCCATTTTTAGTCAGGCGGCGCAGCTCGTCCAGGGCGTCCAGGAGCCGGGGCAGGTCCTCGGGTTCCAGCTCGCTCTCGTAGAACTCCCCCTCGGGAATGGAGGGCAGGACCAGGTCAATTTGGTGGGTCTTCGCCCAATCAGACGAGAGGAGACGGTTGTGGACGGCCACCTTGGCCGGCGAGTTGAAGATAGTGTGCTGGACCTGGAGCAGGTCCGCGCCTAAGTCCCTGGCCAGGCCGGCCATCTGGGTCAGCGAGGCCAGGTTGTGTCGGGAGATGGTGCAGTTGAGGGTCAGGATCGGCCCGGGCCGGCCCTGGTCGCGCCGGGCCCGGATGAGGGCCTCGATGCCCCGGGCCGCCCGCTCGAAGACGCCGGGCTGGCCCCGCACGGCGTCGTGGACCTGGGCCGGCCCGTCCAGGGAGACAGTCAGCCCCTCCACGCCGGCCTCGACCAGTAACTCGGCCTTCCTCTCCAGCAGGGTTCCGTTGGTCTGGAGGTGAACCACCAGGCGGCGGGCCTTGGCCGCCCGGAGGAGCTCGTCAAAGCCGGGATAGAGCAAGGGCTCGCCGCCGGTGACGTAGAGCCGGGGGTGGAACCTGGCCGCCTGGTCCAGCAGGCCGATCCAGTCCTCGACCTCCAGCTCGCGCTGGGGCTGATAGTAGCTCAGCTCCTGGGGCGGGGCCGGCGAGTGGCGGTGCTGGGCGCACATGACGCACTTGAGGTTGCAGCGGCGGGTCAGGTTGAGGCTCAAACTGACCGGCGGCCCGCTCCGGCCGCCCCGGAAGCGGCGGTCCAGGGCCAGGCCCAGCTTGCGGCGGTAGAGGAGGCGGAGCTGGGTCTCCAATAAATAGGGGTTGCGCCGGACCAGCCCCAGGGCGCGCCACAAGAGGGGCGCCTCTCTGCTCCTGTCCCCGGCCACGGCGCCCGCCCTCAGGCCTCAGCCCAGTCCGGGTTGGCCTGGTGGAAGAGGATCAGGAAGCGCTTCTCGCCCAAGGGGAAGGCCCGGACCTTCTCCATGTGGCGCAGGGCGGCCAGGTCCCGCTTGAGCTCGTCCGGGTCGAGGCCTATCTCTTGGGCCATCTGGGCCACCTCGACCGGGCCCTGGGCCAGGCGGTCGAGGATCTTCCTCTGGCTGGGCGGTAGCTCCTCCAGGCCGCTCTCCAGCCCCTTGGCCGAGTGGACGGCCCAGGGGTCGCAGGCCTTGGGCTGGCTGAGCGCGTCCAGGTAGCAGTCCTCGCAGAGGACCTCGCCGAAGCGCTCGTAGCTTTCTCCGTCGATCTCCTGGCCGCAGCGCTGGCAGATCATGAGGCCTCCTTTGTCTGGGCCATCAGGCGTTCGGTTTCCTCCTCCAGGACCAGGGCCGACTCGGTCCAGGCCTGGTTGAGCCGGGCCAGCTCGTCCTTGACCTGGGCCAGGCGCCGGGAGAGCTGCCCGGCCTGCTCCGGGTCCTGGTAGATCTTCGGGTCGGCCAGGCTGGCGTTGAGCTGGTCGACCTCGGCCTCGGCTCCGGCCACCCGGGCCTCGATCTCGGCCAGCCGGTCCTTGAGGACTTTGGTCTGGCGGCCCACGGCCTGGCGCCACTCGGCCTCCTGGCGGCGGCGGGCCTTGTCCCGCTTGGCCTTGCCCGGCCGGGCCCGGTCTTGGGGCGCCTCGGCCGGGCCGGTCTTGAGGCGCTGCCAGGTCCGGAGGTAGTCCTCCAGGTTGCCCGGGAAGACCTCCACCCGGCCGCCGGGGTTGACCTCCCAGACCCGGTTGACCAGGCCGCCCAGGAGCTGGCGGTCGTGGCTGACCAGGACCAGCGAGCCGGACCAGGCCTCCAGGGCCTGGCCCAGGGCGATGCGGGAGGGGATGTCCAGGTGGTTTGTCGGCTCGTCCAGGAGGAGGAGGTGGGCCCCGGAGAAGAGGAGCTTGCACAGGACCAGCCGGCTCCGCTCGCCGCCGGAGAGGACGCTGACCTTCTTGAAGACGTCGTCGCCCCGGAACAGAAAAGAGCCCAGCATGCCCCGGAGCTGGGTCTGGCCGGTCTGGCCCGAGACGGTCATCAGCTCCTCCATGACCGTCAGCTCGCCCCGGAGCTGCTCGAGCTGGTGCTGGGCGAAATAGCCCACGCCGACCCCCGGGCCCAGGGCCAGCAGGCCCCTGGTAGGGGCCAACTCGCCGGAGAGGAGCTTGAGCAGGCTGGACTTGCCCGCCCCGTTGGGCCCGACCAGGGCGATCCGGTCGCCCCGGCCGACCTCCAGGCTGAGGCCGTCGTAGACCGGCTCCCCGCCGCCGTAGCTCAGGCCGACCTTGTCCAGGCGGGCCAGGACCGCCGGCGGCCGCGAGGCCGGCGGGAAGAAGAAGGTCAGCTCGTGCTCCTGGGCCGGCGGCTGGAGCCGCTCCATCTTGTCCAGGAGCTTGAGCCGGGCCTGGACCTGGCGGGCCCGGTCCTTGCGACTGCGGTTGCGGTAAATGAACTGCTGGATCTGCTTGATCTTCTCCTGCTGCTGGCGATAGGCGGCCCAGAGGTGGCCGACCTCCTTGTCCTTCTCGAGGCGGTAGTGCTCGTAGTCGCCCGGGAAGACCTTGAGCCGGCCCGACTCCAGCTCGATGATCTTGTTGACCGTCCGGTTCAGAAAGGCCCGGTCGTGGGAGACGGTGATCACCGTGGCCGTGATCGACTGGAGGTAGTCCTCCAGCCAGATCAGGGAGTTGAGGTCGAGGTGGTTGGTCGGCTCGTCCAGGAGGATCAGGTCCGGGTCGGCCAGGAGGATGCGGGCCAGCAGGGCGCGCATGCGCCAGCCGCCCGAGAGCTCGGCCACGGGCCGGTGGAAGTCGCGGCTCTGGAAGCCCAGGCCCTCCAGGATCTTCTCGGCCCGGCTCTTGAGGGTGTAGCCGTCCAGGCCCTCGTAGCGCTCCAGGAGATGGCTCTGGCGGCGGGTGAGCAGCTCCAGCTCCTCGGCCGGGGGATCCTGGCCGAGCTCCTCGGCCACCACCTCCAACTCGGCCTCGACCGCCTTCAGATCCTCGGCCGTGGCCATGACCAGCTCCAGCAGGGGCTCGGCGCCGACCTCCTCGACCTCCTGGGGCAGGTGTCCGATGCTCAGGCCCTTGGTCCGGTGGATGGCCCCGCCGTCAGGGCTCTCCTGGCCCAGGATGAGGCGGAAGAGGGTCGTCTTGCCCGCCCCGTTGGGCCCGACCAGGCCGACCCGCTCGCCGGCCGAGACGTGGAAGGAGGCCTGGCTCATGACCTGCTGGCTCAGGTAGCCCTTGGTGACCTGGTCGAAAGTGATCATGGCGGCTGAGAATCTACCAGGGAGGGGAAGTCAGGTCAATGCGGGGCTTGAGGTTTGACAAAAAGGGGGCCGGGTGGTATCAGAACTAGCCTGGTCGGGACGTGGCGCAGTCCGGAAGCGCACCTGAATGGGGTTCAGGGGGTCGCTGGTTCAAATCCAGTCGTCCCGACCAGAAAAAAAGATGAACAGGGAAGGCCGGCTATCCGAGGTGAGGTTAGCCGGCTTCCTATTTCTAATATTTCCCTAGCGATCCCCCGCGGTCAAAGGTTTACTAAATTTAGATTCCATACTTTTTGGAAACTATTTCCTTGAGTTGCCTCGTCTCCTCCAGCAGTTTGTCAAGGTGGTCTCTTGCCATTCCCCCTCCGGCCCCGTAGTTCCCCTGGTTCATATTAAAGTTGATCAGGTCAAATCTGTAGTAAATTGAATGAAGAAGCTTTAGAACTTCTGCCTCAAAAGCGTACAGAGGAATCTGATTCCTGAGAGAATCCCAGAAGCCCACGTATACTCTAGAGAAGGACCCTTTTCCCCGCTTGGCCATCTCCGCCAGTTTATTGCTCCGTTCCATGCCCGTTTCAATCTCGGTAAGAATCGCCACTAGTAATTGTTTTCCATGCTCAGTCCGTTCTTTTTCCAATCGCTTCAGCCGGCGTCGATCCGTCCACCAGGTCGTCAGAAGGCTAAGGGCAGCGCCTACGACAACACCGCTAAGGCCAAAAATTAATTGTGTTTTATCAGCGACTGTCATTGAAGTCACTCCAGATGGGCCAGCGGGGACCTCTTACCGCCGTGTGGGTGAAACCCTTGAACCGGGTCCCGCCAAATCGATGCCTTGAAGGCTGGACAGTGGCTTGCTCCGTCTTTGGGCTTGTGTTCAAGCCACCCCGGACTACCTTATTTGCCGCAGCCTCCTTACGTTGGCGAGTTGCTTAGATCTCTTTTATCTGAGGCATTTTTAATTGATCATGCGAGTCTCTTAGCACATGGCCGTCGCTTGAATCCAGAGAATAAATTTGAATAATGGCAGGGGAGGATAGGGGGGTTGGGTTTCTACAGTGTAGTAAGCCGCTAATGAGGCTTGCAGGCGACTGTTTCGCTTGGTTCTGCCTGCAAGTCTGTAGTTCGCTCGCTTGCTTCTCAACCACTGCTCCATGATCCTTCCCCGTCGCTTCGCGGAGGTGTCATGGACGCGGCCATGACACCACGGGAAAACTGATGCGTCCGTGGTAGGTTTAGTGGTTTTGACAGGGAAGGAAAGGAGCTACAGGGGCGGCTCCAGCATCAAGGGATTTTAATGGCGGCGGGTAATCGGTCGAGGTGGCACGGCCATCCTGGCAGTGATTATTGGTCCCTCAAGCGCCTGGGAACTAGAAACACGGCCAGGATGGCCGCGCCACCTCATCCGGAAAAAGGGCGGGATGCCTGGGCCGCTTCATCCGTGAACACGGACAAGATGCCCGGGGCGCTTCCGTTTGCCTTTGGGGCGCGGGGGAAGCGAGTCTTTCCCCAAGTCTAAAGACTTGGGGCACCTTAAACCTACCACGGCATCACCCCTGCTGTGGCGACAGGGCCGCGTCCCTGGCGCCAGGCCGAAGGCCAAGACAAACCCCACAGGTCATTGCGGCCTCTAACCAGGCGCCAGCACGGGAAAGGTCATCTCTCAACGCCTCCCCCGGAGCCTTCCCCCCGCTGCGCGAAGGTGTCATGGACGCGGCCATGACACCACAAGAAAAAGCTTCATCCGTGGTGATTTTATTAGTTTTTACAGTGAAGGAAAGGGGCGTCAGAAACCTAGCTCCAACACCACGGGCTTTTCATGAAGACCGGCAATCGGTCGAGGCGGCCCGGCCCCAACCCTAGACCCCCGTACTCCCGAAGCCCCCGTCCCCCCTCTTGCTCCCGGCCAGTTCCTCGACCTCTTCCAGCCTGGCCCGGGTGACCGGGGCGATGATCATCTGGGCGATCCGGTCGCCCCGCTTAACGGCGTGTGGCTCCGGCCCCAGGTTGATCATGGCGCACTTGAGCTCGCCCCGGTAGTCGCTGTCCACCGTGCCCGGGGCGTTGATGAGGGTCAGTCCGTGCTCGATGGCCAGGCCCGAGCGGGGCCTGACCTGGCCCTCGAAGCCCGGGGGAATCTCCACGGCGATCCCGGTGGGAATCAGCTCGATCCGGCCCGGCTCCAGAACCAGGGGCTCGTCCTGGTCCACGGCCGCCCTGAGGTCCAGCCCGGCCGAGCCGGGGGTCATGTAGGCCGGCAGGTCCAGGCCCCTGGCGTGGGGCAGCCGCTTGATCCTGACCGTGACCACGCTCAGTTCCTGTACCAGCCCGAGCCGAAGCGCTTCTCCACGCCCGGACCCAGGGCGACCAGGGCCATGCGGCCGGGCGTAAGGAGCCTGGCCGCCAGGCCGGTCACGTCCTCGGGCGTGGTGGCGTCGATGTTCCGGGCGATCTCGTCGAAGGGGATGTAGCGGCCGAAGTGGAACTCGTTCTTGGCCACCCGGTTCATCCGGTTGTCCGTGCTCTCCGCGGCCAGGAAGATGGAGCCCTTGAGGTGCTCCTTGGCCTTGTCCAGCTCCTCGGCGCTGACGCCCTGGCGGCTGAAGTCGGCCATGACCTCCAGGACGACCTGGAGGGCCTCCTTGGAGCGCTTGGGCTCCACGCCCAGGTAGATGCCCAGGAGGCCGGCGTCGGAGTGGGAGCCCAGGTAGGAGTAAACCGCGTAGGCCAGACCCCGCTTCTCGCGGATCTCCTGGAAAAGGACCGAGCTCATTGAGCCGCCCAGAAGGACGTTCAAGAGGGCGCCGGCGAAGCGCTCCGGGGACACGGCCGAGACGCCCTCCAGGCCCAGGCAGAGGTGGACCTGCTCCAGGTCTTTCTCCTGGAGGAGCTGGCCCGGCCCGGCCTGGGGCGAGGAGCGGTTCTCCCGGCCGTTCAACCCGGGCAGCCGGCCCAGGCTGGGGCTGATGAGCTCGACCAGCCGGTCGTGTTCCAGGGCCCCGCTGGCGGCGATGACGATGCTCTCCGGCCGGTAGGCCGTCCTGATGTAACTCTTGAGGACCTGGGAGTCGAGCCCGGCCACCGAGTCCACCCGGCCCAGGACCGATCGGCCCAGGGGGTTCTCGGGCCAGAGAAGGCCGGGCATGAGCAGGTGGACCAGGTCGTCGGGCGTGTCCTCGACCAGCCTGATCTCCTGGAGGATGACCTCCTGCTCCTTCTCCAGCTCCTGGGGGGCGAAGATGGAGTTGAGGAAGATGTCGGCCAGCAGCTCGACGATCACGTCCAGGTGGGAGTCCAGGACCTTGGCGTGGAAGCAGGTCTGCTCCTTGGAGGTGAAGGCGTTGGACAGTCCGCCGATGGCGTCGATCTCCTTGGCGATGTCCAGGGCCGAGCGCCGTTCGGTGCCCTTGAAGATCATGTGCTCCAGGACGTGGGAGATGCCGGCCCGCTCCCAGGGCTCGTCGCGCGAGCCGGCGTTGACCCAGATGCCGATGGAGACCGAGCGGACGCTGTCCATGCGCTCGGTCACCACCCGGACGCCGTTGTCAAGCGTCGTCTTGGCGAACAAGTTAACGGTCCTCCCGCCTGGAGCGGCCCCGTCCTCCCCGGCGGTCGCCCCGGCCCCGGGAGTTGTCCCGGTAGTCGCCCCGGTCTCCCCGGGCCTCCCGCTCGGCCTCGCGCGCGCTGATCTCTTCCTCGGTCGGCGGCTCCAAGAGAGCCTTGCGGGAGAGGCGGATCTTGCCGCCGCTGGGGTCCACGTCCAGGACCTTGACCTTGACCGTGTCGCCCTCGTGCAGGATGTCGGTCACCTTGCCCACCCGGTAGTGCTCCAGCTCGGAGATGTGGCAGAGCCCCTCGATGCCGGGCAGGATCTCGATGAAGGCGCCGAAGTCGGTCACCCGCTTGACCGGGCCCTCGTAGGTCTGGCCCACCTCGGGCTGCTGGGTCAGGGAGCGGATCAGCTCCACGGCCTGCTCGATGGCCGCATAGTCGTTGGAGGCGACCAGGACCCGGCCCGTGTCCTCGACGTCGATCTTGCAGCCGGTCTCGGCGACCAGGGACTTGATGATCTTGCCGCCGGGGCCGATGACGTCGCGGATTCGCTCCGGGCTGATCTGGATGGCCACGATGCGGGGCGCGAACCGGCTGACCGAGCTGCGTGGCTGGGGCATGGCCTGGTTCATCTTCTCCAGGATGGTCAGCCTGGCCTCCCGGGCCTGGGCCAGGGCCTGGCCCATGATCCGGCGGTCCAGCTCCGGGATCTTGATGTCCATCTGGATGGCCGTGACGCCCTTGTCCGAGCCGGCCACCTTGAAGTCCATGTCGCCCAGGTGATCCTCGTCGCCCAGGATGTCGGTCAGGATGAGGTGCTCGTCGCCCTCTTTGATCAGGCCCATGGCCACTCCGGCCACGGCCGTGGACACGGGCACGCCAGCGTCCATGAGCGAGAGCGAGCCGCCGCAGACGGTGGCCATGGACGAGGAGCCGTTGCTCTCCAGGATGTCCGAGACGACCCGGACGGTGTAGCTGAACTCCTCCTTGCTGGGCATGATCTGGGTCAGGGCTCGCTCGGCCAGGGCGCCGTGGCCGATGTCGCGGCGGCTGGGGCCGCGGAGCATCTTGGCCTCGGCCACGGAGAAGGGCGGGAAGTTGTAGTGGAGCAGGAACGACTTGAGGTGGTCGCCCATGATGCTCTCGATGCGCTGCTCGTCGCCCGAGGTGCCCAGGGTGGTCGTCACCAGGGCCTGGGTCTCGCCCCGGGTGAACAGGGCCGAGCCGTGGGCCCGGGGCAGCACGCCCACCTCGCAGCTGATGGGCCGGACCTCGGTCAGGCTCCGGCCGTCGATGCGGCGCTTCTCGCCCAGGATCATCCGCCTCATCAGCTCGCCCTTGTAGTCCTCGAAGATGCCCGCGATCTCCCTGGACCTGGGCTCGTAGTCCTCGCCCAGCCGGGCCAGGACGTCCTTCTCGACCTCACGGAAGGCGGCGTAGCGGGGCAGCTTCTCGGGGACGACGATGGCCTGCTTGAGGCCGGCCTCGGCCAGGGAGCGGACCCGCTCGACCAGCTCCTGGTCCTGCTGGGGCGGGCTGAAGGGCCGCTTGGCCTTGCCCACCGCGGCGGCCAGCTCCTCCTGGGCGGCGATGACCGGCCGGAGGGCCTGCTGGGCCTGGTAGAGGGCCTCGAGGACGTCCTCCTCCGGGGCGAATTTGGCCCCGCCCTCGACCATGACGATGGCCTTCTCGGTGGCCGCGACGATGATGTTCAGGTCCGCGCCAGCCAGCTGGGTCACGGTCGGGTTGATGGCCCACTCGCCGTCGATGCGGGCCACCCGGCAGCCGGCCAGGGGGCCCTGCCAGGGGATGTCCGAGAGGACCAGGGCCGACGAGGCCCCGACCAGGGCCAGAACGTCGGCGTCGTTCTCCGTGTCCGAGGAGATGACGTTGGCGATGATCTGGGTCTCGTTGCGGTAGCCCTTGGGAAAGCGCGGCCTCAGCGGCCGGTCGATCAGGCGCGAGGTCAGGGTCTCCTTGGGGCTGGGTCGGCCCATCTCGCGCCGGAAGAAGTTGCCGGGAATCCGGCCGGCGGCCCAGGACAGCTCCTGGTAGTCCACGGTCAGGGGGAAGAAATCGATGCCTTCCCGGATGCTGTAGGTGGACACGGCGGTGACCAGGACCATGGTGTCGCCGTAGCGGACCACGACCGCCCCGTCGGCCTGCTTGGCCACCCGTCCGGTCTCCAGGACCAGGGGTTGGCCGCCAATTTCGCACTCGACTGTTTTAAACATTTTCATCCCTTCAGGCTTACTTCCTGATGCCCAACTCCTGGATGAGCGACAGGTAGCGGTTGAAGTCCTTGCGCTTGAGATAGTTGAGAAGCCGCCTGCGCTGGCCGACGAGTTTGAGGAGCCCGCGCCGGCTGTGATAATCCTTGGCGTGGCTCTTGAAGTGGTCGGTCAGGGTCCTGATCCGCTCCGAAAGAAGCGCGATCTGGACCTCGGGCGAACCGGTGTCGGCCTCATGGACCTTGTACTTGTCAATTATGTCCCGTTTGGTGCTCGGCAAAAGGGCCAATTCTTCTTCCTCCTCTGTGACCTTGCCTGAAAACTCTTCTTAGGGTTGCAGCACCCTGATCGGCCGGGCCTTGAACCCGCGGCCGTCCGAGGCCAGAGCCAACTCGGCCAGGGCGATCAGCTCTCCGTCCTCCCTGGTCAGTTTGAGCGGCTGGCCGACCTTGAGAAAGCGGGGGGGCAGACCGCTCAGCTCCGCGCCGCTGAGGGCCTGGCCCCTGGATATCTTGACCGCTGACTCCTGGCCCAGGCTCAGGTCGGGCCACTGGGGCAGGGCCTGGGCCGCCGGGATCAACCGGTCGGCCAGGCGGCCCTGGCGGGCCAGGTCCTCGACCTCGGCCAGGGGCAGGGCCTGCTCGAGGCTGAAGGCGCCGGAGGCCAGCCGGCGCAGGGCCTCCAGGTGGCCGCCGCAGCCCAGGGCCCGGCCCCAGTCGTGGGCCAGGGAGCGGATGTAGGTGCCCTTGGAGCAGTGGACCTCGAAGTGGACCCGGGGCGGGTCGATCCGGGTGATTTCGAGGCGGTGGATGACCACCCGCCGGGGCTCGGTCTCGACCTCTTCGCCCCGCCGGGCCTTCTGGTAGAGGGGCTCGCCGTCGCGCTTGAGGGCCGAGAAGGCCGGCGGGGCCTGCTCGATGGCCCCCTTGAAGGCCTCGGCAGCGGCAGCGATCTCCTCCGGCCCGACCCGGACCGGGGCCCGGTCGATGATCCGGCCGGTCAGGTCCTGGGTGTCGGTGGTCAGGCCCAGGCACATGACCCCCTGGTAGATCTTGTCCTCGGCCAGCAGGTAGCCGGCCAGTTTGGTCGCCCGGTTGAAGCAGAGGACCAGGACCCCGGTGGCGAAGGGATCGAGGGTCCCGGTGTGGCCTAACCGGAGCGGCCGGGTCAGGCGCTTGACCCGGTTGAGAACCTCGGTCGAGCCCAGGGCGGCCGGCTTGTCCACCACCAGGAGACCGTCGGCCAGAAACTCGGGCTTTGTCCTGGACCTAGCCATCGAGCGCCCGCCTGGCCGCCTGGAGAAACGCGGCCAGGGCCTCCTCCTCGCCGCCCTGGACAAAGCCTCCGGCGGCCATGACGTGCCCGCCGCCGCCCAGGCGGGCGGCCAGGGCGGCCACGTCGACCCGGCCGGCCGAGCGCAGGGAGAACTTGTAGCCGTTGTTGACCTGCCGCATGATCGCGGCCACCTCGACCCCCTTGAGGCCCCGGGCGTAGTCGGCGAAGCCCTCCAGGTCCTCGGGGCCGGTGCCGGTGCTCTCGAAAGCGGCCAGGGAGACGCGCATCAGCCCGATCCGGCCGCCCTCGAGCAGCTCCAGGGACTCCAGGGTCCGGGCCAACAAGGCCAGGCGGCCGGGGGTGTAGGTCAGGTAGACCTCACGGGCGGCCAGGCTGGGGTCGGCCCCTAGTTCGACCAGTTCGGCCGCCGCGGCCAGACAGCCGGGGCTGGTGTTGGAGTAACGGAAGGAGCCGGTGTCGGTCATGATGGCCGTGTAGAGGTTCTGGGCCGCCTGAGGGCTGATCCGGGCCGGCAGGAGGGGGGCCAGGGCGTGGATCATCTCCCCCACGGCCGAGTAGCCGGTGTCGACCCACCTGGGCTGGCCCCAGGGCCGGGTGGAGAGGTGGTGGTCGATGTTCATGATCAGGGGCAGCTCGCCCCGCCGCTCCCAGAGGGGGCCGATCCGCTCTGGGTCGCCGCTGTCCAGGATGATCAGGCCATCGAAGTCCAGGGGGCCGCTGACCTCGCGGGTCACCCTCTCGGCCCCGGGCAGGAAGGCGTAATTGGCCGGCACGCCGCTGGCGTTGTAAAGACTTACCTCCTGGCCCGCCTCCTCCAGAACCAGGCCCAGGCCGATCAGGGCGCCGACGGCGTCGCCGTCGGGGTTTTCGTGGGAGGCCAGGAGCCAGCGGCGGCCGGCCCTCAGCTCCCTGACCACGGCCCTGAGGCCGCTCTGGCTCGACGTGGGGTTCACTCCCCCTCCTTGAGACTGGCCAACAGGTCTTCCATGGCCCGGCCCTTGTCCAGCGAGGTGTCGTAGTGGTAGACCAGGTCGGGCATGTATCTCAGCTCCAGCTTGGCGGCCAGCTCGCGCTTGAGAAAACCGCCGGCCTGCCTCAACCCGGCGGCCACTTCTTCGCTCCGGCCGGGCGGGCAGACGAAGTAGACGTGGGCCGTCTTCAGGTCGCGGGCCACCTCGACCTCGGTCAGGGCCGCGCCCTTGAGCCTGGGGTCGCGGACCTTGGCCGCCAGCAGCAGGGACAGCTCCTGGCGGATCAGCTCCCCGACTCGCCTGGGACGGCGGGGGGGCATCAGCCGCCCTGCTGGCCGAAGTGGATGAACTCCAGCTCGGCCCCCTGGGGCTCGACCAGGCCGGTCGATTCGATGTAGTTGAAAAGCTTGTCCATCTTCGAGTTGAGCACGCGCTCGTCATTGCCCACGGCCACCACCGCGATTTCGGCCCGCTGCCACAGGTTCTGGGCGCCCACCTCGGCCACGGAGACGTTGAAGCGGCTCTTGATCCGATCAATCAGGGCGCGAAGAGCCTTGCGCTTGGCCTTGAGCGAGGCCGACTCCGGCACCAGGAGCGTCAGGCGGGCCGCGGCCACGACCAAGGCTTAATCCTCCAGAGTGGGCCTGATTTCTTCCAGTTCGTAAGCCTCCAGGAAGTCGCCCGGCTTGATGTCGTTGAAGTTCTCCAGGCCGGCGCCGCACTCGTAGCCGGCGTTGACCTCCCTGACGTCCTCCTTGAAGCGCCTCAGCGAGGCGATCCGGCCGCTGTAGATGACCACCCCGTCGCGCAAGAGCCTGACCTGGGCGCCGCGCCTGAGCAGGCCGTCGGCCACGTGGCAGCCGGCCACCGCGCCCACCTTGGGCACCCTGAAGACCTCGCGCACCTCGGCCCGGCCCAGGGGGCGCTCCTCGAAGATCGACTCCAGGAGCCCGGTCATGGCCTCGCGAACGTCCTCGATGACCTTGTAGATGACGTCGTAATAGCGGACCTCGACCTGCTCGGCCTCTAATAGCTCGGCCACCTTGGGGTTGGCCCTGACGGTGAAGCCGATGATTATGGCCTTGGAGGCCGAGGCCAACATGACGTCAGACTCGGTGATGGCGCCCACCCCGCCGTGGATGACGTTGAGCTTGACCTTGTCGGTGGACTGCTTCTCCAGGGCCTCCCTGAGGGCCTCGATGGAGCCCTGGACGTCGGCCTTGATGACGATGGGCAGCTCCTTGACCTCGCCCTCCTCGGCCCTTTCCAAGAAGCTCTCCAGGGAGAGCTTGGTCGTCTGGGAGAGTTCGGCCTCCCGGCGCTTGGCCTGGCGGTGCTCGCTGACCTGGCGGGCCGTCCGGTCGTCCTCGACGACCATGAAGTCGTCTCCGGCCTCGGGCACGCCGGACAGGCCCAGGATCTGAACAGGGATCGACGGCCCGGCCTCGTCCACCGGGCGGCCGCGGTCGTCGAGCAGGGCCCTGACCTTGCCCGAGTGGGAGCCGACCACAAAGGCGTCGCCGACCTTGAGGGTGCCGCCCTGGATGAGGACCGTGGCCAGGGCGCCGCGGCCTCTATCCAGTTGGGCCTCGATGATCCGGCCCGTGGCCAGCCGGTCCGGGTTGGCCTTCAGCTCCAGGACTTCGGCCTGGAGCCTGATCGCCTCGAGGAGGTCCTCGATGCCTTGCCCGGTCTTGGCCGAGACGTTGACGAAGAGGGTCTCCCCGCCCCACTCCTCGGGGGCCAGGCCCAGCTCGCTGAGCTGGCGCTTGACCCGGTCGGGGTCCACGTCGGGCTTGTCGATCTTGTTGACGGCGACGATGATGGGCACTCCGGCCGCCCGGGAGTGGTTGACCGCCTCGCGGGTCTGCTCCATGACCCCGTCGTCGGCGGCGACCACCAGGACGACTATGTCGGTCACCTGGGCCCCTCTGGCCCGCATGGCCGTGAAGGCCTCGTGGCCGGGGGTGTCCAGGAAGATTATGTCCGTGCCGTCGACCTCGACCCGGTAAGCGCCGATGTGCTGGGTAATGCCGCCGGCCTCGCCCTGGACGATTGAGATGTTCTGGGTCGAGATAGCCTCCAGCAGGGAGGACTTGCCGTGGTCGACGTGGCCCATGATCGTCACCACCGGCGGCCGGGCCTTGAGGTCCGATTCCTGATCCTCGGCCACCTTCAAGAGCTCGGCCTCCTCGAAGGCGGCCTTCTCGACCTCGTAACCGAACTCGCCGGCGACGATGGCCGCCGTCTCCAGGTCGATGCTCTGGGAGGCGGCCACGATCATGCCCATGCTCATCAGCTGCCTGACCACCTCGGTGGCCTTGACGCCCATGCGCTTGGCCAGCTCGGCCACGCTGATGGCCTCGCCGATCTTGATGCGCATCTTGATCGCCTTGGGCGTGGTGATCTGGGTCTTGAGGGTCTTCTTGGCCCCTTTCTTGATCTTGGCCGCCCGGAACTTGCCCTCCCGGCCGGTGTAGAGCTCGGCCCGGGTGACGTCGCGCTTCTTGCCCCGGCGCCGGCCGGCCTCGCCCTTGCCCCGGCGGCGCCGACCTTCCTCTTTCTCCGGCGAGGGCGGGGTCTCGGCCTCCAGGGGCGGGAGCAGGTTCGGGGCCGGCTGGGGACTGGCGCCCAGCTCGGACGGGGTCATGGGCCGGCTGGGCTTGGAGATGATCCGGGCCCGCTCGCCGCGCTGGGCCCAGCGAGGTTTGCGGACCTGGGGGATCTCCTCACCTATGCCGGCCTCGGCCGGCTGGGGTTGGGCCGGCTCGGCCTCCACCGGCGCCTCCACCGGGGCCGCCTCTGCCTCGGGGGAGGCCGGGGTTTCAACCGGCGAGGCCTCGGGCTCGGGCATCGGCACCGACTCCGAGGCGGGTTCGACGGCCGCCGCCGGCTCCGGAACCTCGGGTTTGACCACGGCCGGCTCGACCGGGGGGGCTTCCGGCTCGGGCGCGGGCTGGATGGCCTTGACGCGGCGGCGGATGACTCCCGAGGAGATCCGCTTCTGGATGATCTTGTGGGTCTGCTGGGCGCTGAGCGTCTCGCGGACCTTCTCGGCCTCTTGCTCGGACAAGGACGAGGCGTGACTGACCGCCTCAACACCCATTTCGTGCAGCAGATCCAGCACCTCCCGGGTGTCCTTGCGGAATTCCTTGGCCAGCTCGTAGACCCTGGTCTTCTTCATTCAATCAACCCCCGTTATGTCCAGGCCGGAGTATCTCGGCCGCCGCTTCTTCCAAGATGCGGCACAGGTTGGGTCCCGGGCCCCGCCGCCGGACCTGCTGGGGCAGGCGGCGGGCCGCGGCCCGCTTGAGGCAGGCCTCGGCCGGGCAGACGTAGATGCCCCGGCCTTCGGCCCGCTGGGCCAGATCCACGACCACCCGGCCGGTCCGATCCACGGCCAGGCGGATCAATTCGCTCTTGGCCGCCTTGCGGCCGCAGCCGAAACAGGTCCTCTGGGGCGAGCTAGCCAAGAGGCCTCCTCGACATCGGGCTCACTGGCCGGCCTCCATCTCCTTGGCCGGCTCCGGCTTGGCTTCCCCGGCCGGCTCCACCGGGGCCTCCGGGGCGGCCTGGGCCTCGGCCGGCTGGCCCATCTGGAACGCCTCCGGCACGGCGGCGGCTCTTTCGGCCTCCTCCTCGGCGATGTACTGCTGGTCCAGTCTCTGGACCACCTTCTGGGCCGCGGCGATGAGCTGCTCGGCCTTGCGGATGCTGATGCCGGGAATGTCGACCATCTCGTCGGAGGTGGCCCGGGCCAGCTCCCGGGCGCTGTTATAGCCGGCCTCGACCAGGAGCTTGGCCGTGGCCGGGCCGACGCCCTCGACCTCGAGGAGGGTCTCCTGGGCCTCGCGGCAGATCTTGGCCCAGCGCTGCTCGTGGATGATGTCCACCCGCCAGCCGGTCAGCTTGGAGGAGAGACGCACGTTCTGGCCTCGCTTGCCGATGGCCAGGGAGAGCATCTCCTCGGGCACGACCACCTCCATGGTGTGCCGGGCCTCGTCCACGACCACCCGGGAGACCTCGGCCGGGGAGAGGGCGTTGCAGATGAACTTGGCCGGGTCAGGATCCCAGGGCACGATGTCGATCTTCTCGCCCCTCAGCTCCTGGACCACGGTCTGGACCCGGGAGCCCTTCATGCCCACGCAGGCGCCGACCGGGTCCACGGCCGCTTCGCGGGAGTAGACGGCGATCTTGGTCCGCGAGCCCGGCTCGCGGGCCACGGCCTTGATCTGGACCACGCCCTCGGCGATCTCGGGCACTTCGGCGGCGAAGAGCTCGATCAGGAACTGGGGGTGGGTCCGGGAGAGGATGATCTGGGGGCCGCGGCTGATCTGCTTGACGTCCAGGACAAAGGCCCGGATCCGGTCGCCGGGACGGTAGATCTCGCGGGGGGTCTGCTCGCGGACCGGGAGCACGGCCTCGGCCCGGCCCAGGTTGACGATCAGGTTGCCCTTGTCAAAGCGCATGACCATGCCCGAGATGATCTCGCCCCGGCGGTCCTTGTAGTCTTCGTAGATGATGTCCCGCTCGGCGTCCTTCATCCGCTGGATGATGACCTGCTTGGCCGACTGGGCGGCGATGCGGCCGAAATCGGCCGTGTCGACCTTAATGCCCAGCTCGTCGCCGATCTCGCAGTCCGGGTCCATGAAGCGGCCCTCAGGGAGAGAGATCTGACTCTCGGCGTCCTCGACCTCCTCGACGACCTCCTTGAACTCAAAGACCTCAATCTCGCCCAGCTCGTCGTTGTAGGCCACCTCGACCTCGCGGTGCTGGCCCAGTTTCTTGCGGGCGGCCGAGCGGATGGCGTCCTCAAGGGTGGAGATGAGGATCTCGCGGTCGATGCCCTTGTCGCGGCTGATTTGGTCGATCATTCTTTTGAGTTCGCTCATTTAAGCTTCCCCAAGTCGGGATCAGTCCCGCCGGAACGGGTCGATGTTGAGCCGGGCCCTGGCCACCTCCGAGAGGGGCAGCTTCAGGCTGGCCGAGCCGGTGTCCAGGGTCAATACCTCGTCCTCAAAGGCCGTGAGCAGCCCGCTGAAGACGTTCTGCCCTTCCCGGGGCTGGTGGACGGTCAGCCGGATGGGCTTGCCCACGGCCCAGGCAAAGTCCGAGGGCTTCTTGAGGGCCCGGTCCAGCCCGGGCGAGGAAACCTCCAGGATGTAAGGCCGGTCGATCAGGTCGTGAACTTCCAATATGTCGCCCAACTGGCGGCTCAAGCGGGCGCAGTCCTCTACGCCGACCCCGCCCGGCTGGTCGACGACCGCCCGGACCAGGAGCTTGCGGCCCTGGCCCAGGATCTCGACGTCGACCAGGCTCAGGCCGCTGGCGGCCAGGGCCGGCTGGGCCAATCGCCTCACCTTTTCCGTCAGATCACTCACCTTTACCCGACCGGTCCTCCGAGCAACAAAAAGTGGGCCTCGAAGCCCACTCCCAAGGTGAACCGGGATGTTGTGCAGCTCCAGGGGGCCTCTGTCGGCCCGGTCAGGAGCGGCGACACCAATCCACTAATCAAAGTCGGCCGAGCCGACCTCGATAAGGGAGCGTGCCGCGTCAGCCGCGCCCAGGCGCGGCCTTCAGCGCCTCGACTGGAGCGGGCAACGGGACTCGAACCCGCGACGTCAAGCTTGGGAAGCTTGCACTCTACCAGCTGAGTTATGCCCGCCCAGCACCACGAAAACTACCAGATTTCAGCGTTCTGTCAAGAGGTTTTTGGGAGAGGGGGGGCGGGGGGCTGCCGCCTCACCGGACAGGCTCCCCAAGTCAGGGGACAAGTTCAAGCCGATCGAGCATGGTATCCGGTGGTCGGCGACACCGTGAAGGGCCACCGCCATTGTGATCATGCGCTCTGGCTTCGTAAGACCTCGAAACCGTCTCTTATCACCTTGGCCATGAGCTTGCGGCGTGATTCAAGGAAATGCTGATAGTCCATGTTCTGCCAGTCTTCCGGCAGGGCATGCCAGTAGTGCATCTTCTTCAGTTCATCTTCATTGAACCTCGCCTCATAAGCGGGCACATAATCAGCCGGGGGATCGTCCAATATGTCTTGGTTGTCCGGCCATTCAACCAGAGCGTAGTTGGCGATCTGGTTGGTCTCGCGGGTTTGCGAGATGCCCTGCTTGGCCAAGTAGGCCTTGGGGAACAAGTGATGTCGCTCCAATGGGGCCCGATAACCCTTAGCAGCCGGGTCCATGAGCTCGGACACTTTCATCGGGGAGAACAACACCCGTGCGTCCAGCAAGTTCAAGGAGGCGTAGTATGCAAACAAAGATGGGCTGTGAGCCGTGGAGGTGGCCAGGTCATTGGGCAAGGTGATGCTCCAGAAGTCCTCGGTCAAGGTATCGGCAATGACTCGACCCAGAAGATTGATGAACCCTTGGCCGTCACTGACCTCGCGCAGCCGGGCCAGGTCGGCTTCCATGGCAGTTTCCGGGCTGCTGGTGTAACGGCCGGTCAGGGCCTGCATGAAGAACCAGCAGGCCATGAGATTGCGAAGCGAAAAGCGGTCTATTTTGAAATATTTCTGCCCGATCAAGTAAAGGGCATAAGTGTAGATCAGACCAGTCTTGGAGGTCACAAACCGATTGCTACGGAAGCCGGCCTTGACCAGAACCTTCATGAAATCATGCCAGTTCTGAACATTCAGGACGTGGTTCTGGGCTTCTCTAAGAGTGATGAACTGCTGCTCTCGTCTTTCATCAGAAAATTCGCCTGTCTCAAGGTCTTTCCCCCTGAGAATCAGGTAAACATACTGGAGCCTTGCCCGCCGGAAGGCTAAAGCTACTGCCACCCGTAGAAGGTCTGCCGGATCTGGCTGCAGGAAGTAGTTGAACGGGGAAGGTCCGGCGGTTGATGGCTGTCGGGAAGACCGGCAAAATTCCTCAAGCTCCTTGCGGCCTTCGTCCCAAAAGACGGACATCAGCGTTAGGATGAAGTCCGCCTGGTTGAGGGACGTGCCCTTGCTATTTATGCGGACGAAGACGTCCGACACCTGCTCCTCGTCCATGGACGAAGACAGTTCCAGAGCGGTGAAGGGGTAGTTCTTCAAATTGGCCAGATATTGGATCGACGCCCGAATTCTTGTTTTATCATCTGGAGTGATCTCTCGATAACTACCTAGTCTTTCCAGATAATTATCAGCCACTTGGAAGATGTCGGTGTTCGTTGACCAGACAACAGAAATATTGGGAATGAACTGGGGGTCTTTGGGCGTGGAGGCGTCGGCGACGACGAACTCTTCCGTCAGGGGGTTGAAGCCAATGCTAATAAGCTCTTCCTTGAAGTTCACCCTCTTGACCGGCACGCCCTTCATGACGGCGTAAAGAGAGGTCAATCGCTGCTGGCCATCAATTACTAGGAGCCGGGCTGGCTGCTGCTTGCGGCCGATCCCAATATGGTGGCCATGCTCGGCCGCCCCATTCGACCAAAAAAGAAGGTATCCGACAGGGAATCCCTTATACATGGAGTCGAACAAATCTCGGACTTTTATGTTCGGCCAGACAAAGGGGCGCTGCAATTCCGGCAGGCCGATGTCACCCATGGCAATATCTTCAATTAGCTTATTGAGAGAATAATCGGTCTTTTTAAAAAGAGTCTCGCTCATGGGGCTCCTCCCGGAATATTTGCGGCGCAGGCATTACTGCTTGAATCAATCATACTTGGAATAGAGAGAGTCTGGTAGTAAAGACGTTCCGTTTCCCTGCTTATCCCTTGCGATTACCCGAGCCATTCGGGTGAGTGTAGCTTGTCGTCTCCAGGCAGGTCAACCGTGTATTTTTTTGTGTAGCAGCAAGGTAGTAATGTCCGGTTTGGGCAAAGTAGGATTGTCCTCTTTCCGGTTGCGTTGGGGGGGAGGGGA